>Ga0302326_10005325_pt1 | contig 29384 bp, 25 predicted proteins | sample Palsa_T0_3_FD_202264 | JGI IMG/M metagenome (GOLD analysis project Ga0302326, IMG submission 202264) | Peat permafrost microbial communities from Stordalen Mire near Abisko, Sweden - Palsa_T0_3 | ecosystem: Environmental > Terrestrial > Soil > Palsa > Peat permafrost | place: Sweden: Abisko... | reverse complement strand
GACCGAGATGACTTCGGGGTGCGGCGGGTGTCCGCTGCCGGTCATCCCGGCCGAGTGCACCGGCACGGTCACGCCGAGGGCAGCCAGCCGCCGCGCGAGCAGCGCGGCTGCCATCGGGGACCGGCAGACGTTCGCGGTGCACAAGACGATGATGCCGGCCGCACCGGGGTTATTCCGCTGTCCGTCGGCGCCTCCAACCTGCCGGATGTCATCGGCGCCGTTCACCGTGCTATTGCCGGGAAATTCTTTTGGCCGGTTTTCGGCGGGAATAGCTTGCCTGCCGCTGCGGACCGGTCCGGCGGAATATGCCGCGCCCGGGAAACGCGGAACGCCCGACAGATTGTTCTCGCTGATTCGCGCCAGGAATCCGCTGGGCAACCGGATTTCCGGTGCCGGAGTGCTATTCCGGTTACGGTCCGGGATTTTACCGCGGCTACGCTTGTCATACACTCATTTTACGCAGTGAATGCCAGGCCGCGACGTGCCTCCGCCGGTTTCCCGGTTTCCCGGGTGTCGGGCGCTGCCATTTACCGATCAGAAAGAACGCCATAATGACTGAATTTGGTACGGAGCCATCATTTCGTACTTATCTATATATTCTGCGGCGGAGGAAATGGTGGGTCGCCTCGATAACCGTCATAGGCCTGGCTGCCAGCCTGGCGATCTCCTTGACCGCCCACAAACAATATTCGGCGACCGCTCAGCTGCTGGTACAGCCGACCGTCAACGCGAGCGGGCTCAGCGTCGTGCAGGAGCCGGTCACCCAGACGGATGTCCAGACCGAGCTGCAGCTGGTCACTAGCGCTCCGGTTCAGCAGGCCGTCCGGAGCCGGCTGAATAGCACGCCAGCGGTATCGGCCTCCGAAGTGGGTCAGACCGACGTGATGGCCATCACGGCCGTCAGCGGGACGCCGTCCCAAGCCGCGCTCATCGCCAACCTGTACGCGAACGCGTTCGTGCAGTACCAGCAGTCCGTCGCCAGCCATAGCCTGGCGACCGCCGAGGCGCAGGTAAGCTCGCAGGTCTCCTCGATCGAGAAGCAGGTCAAGGCCTTGCGGGGCAACACGACCTCACCCGAGGCGACGGCGCTGCTCAACCAGGAGGCGGTTCTGAAAGAGCAGCTGGCGCAGATGCAGGTCAGCGGCTCGGTCGACACAGGCGATGTGGCGCTGGTCACGCCCGCCCAGGCCCCCGTGTCACCAAGCTCGCCCAAGCCCGCCCAAGACGCCCTGCTCGGACTGGTCGCCGGGCTCGTGCTCGGCCTCGCCGCGGCCTTCCTGCGCGACAGCTTCGATGACCGGTTGACCTCCAAAGAGGCCACCGAGCATGCCGGAGGCGCCCCGGTGCTGACCATGACCCCGGCCGTGCCTTCCTGGCGACGGCAGGCGCCGATGGTGGTCACGGTCACCGAGCCCGCCTCACCGGCCGCGGAATCCTACCGGTCACTGCGGACCTCGCTCCAGTTCGCCCGCCAGGAACGGCAGCTCCGCGCCCTGCTGGTGACCAGCCCGGGCGTCGGCGAGGGCAAGACCTCGACCCTGGCCAACTTGGGGGTCGTCTTCGCGCAGGCCGGCGAACGGGTCCTGCTCGTCTCCTGCGACCTGCGCAGGCCCCGGATCGGGGCATTCTTCGGCCTGGACGAGCAGGCAGGCCTGACCAGCGTCATGCTCGACGAGCAGACGCTGGAGGAGGCAATACTGCCCGTGCCCGGCATCGACCGGCTCAGCCTGCTTCCGGCCGGCCCGGTCCCGCCCAATCCCGCCGAACTGCTCGGCAGCGCCCGCGTCCGGGACATCTTCACCCGGCTCCGAGACCAGTACGACCTGATCCTGATCGACAGCCCGCCGGTACTGCCCGTGACCGACGCCGCCATCTTGTCCAGGAACGCCGACGCCACCTTGATGCTCGCCGCAGCAGGCCAGACCCGCCGATCCGACCTGCACCGCGCCGTCGAGAAACTCGGCCAGGCCGGTATCACCATCTTGGGCACTGTCCTGAACAAGACCACAAGGCAAACCGGCCAATACTACGGATCCACCTACACCTACGAGGCCTACAGTGCAGGAGCACACGCCACCACCCAAGGAGGACACCCCAACGGCACCAGCAGCGTAAAAAACCGCAGCCCACGCTAACCAACACCAGCTCGGCTCCGCGCTAGCCTCGCCGGGATACCTGGATTCGGGGAATCGGGTCCCGCTTACCGCTGGAACTAGCTAAGGCAAGAGCAAGTGCCAGGGAAATTGACGGTTTCGGGCCTGGGGGAGGTATCGACAGACCTATGTCGGGGGAATTCACTGATCTGTTCGCTGTGGCCGCCTGCGGCGCGGTGGTGGCCGGCGCGGAAGCCGTGACGATTCCGCTATTGCGCCGGGCGGTCATTATCGACGTGCCCGGCGAGCGTTCTTCCCATACCGTTCCGACGCCCCGCGGTGGGGGAATCCCGATCGTCGCTGGGTTGCTGGTGGCCGCCGGATTGATCGGGGGAGCGAATGCGGCAGTCTTCGCGTTTGCCGTGGCCGTCTTCGGGCTGCTCGGGTTCGCCGAGGATCTGCGCGGGCTGGCGGTCGGCTCGCGGCTGATCATGCAGGCGGCCGGCGGCACAATGGTCGCCGTGCTGCTCGTCAGCGATCGGGCGGGACCCGCGACCGTGCTCGTGGCGCTGATCGTGCTGGTCGCCGCGTTGATCACCGGGTTCGTGAACGTGTTTAACTTCATGGACGGCGTCAACGGCATTTCCGGGGCGCATGCGCTGATCGCAGGCATCGTATTTACCGGCCTGGGGTGGTGGCGGCACGACGGGTTCCTGGTCCCGGCGGGCGCTGCCGTCGCCGTCAGCGCCCTCGCCTTCCTGCCGTGGAACGCGGGCCGGGCCCGGGTGTTCCTGGGCGACGCGGGCAGTTACGCACTGGGTGCGGCCCTCGCGACGCTGGCCGCCTACGCCGTTTTTCACGGAATCCCGGCGGAGGCAATCCTCGGTCCCCTCGTGCTCTATATCGCCGACACCACATGGACGCTCCAACGGCGCATCCGGGCCGGCGAGCGGTGGCTGGAGCCGCACCGCACTCATGTCTACCAGCGGTGGTGCGACGCCGGATGGTCCCACCAGCGGGTGACCGTAACGGCCGCGGCCACCACGGTGCTGCTCAGCCTGCTCGGGGCGGCCAGCCTGGTCGGTGATCCCGTCCTGCGGGCCGCCGCCGACCTGGCCGGGACGGCGATCGTCGCCCTGTACCTACGGTCACCGGCGTTGCTCTCCCGTCGTCTGGTCCGGGAGGAGCTGAAACTGACATGCGGATCATCATCGTGACCCACTACTTCCCGCCGGAAACCGGAGCCCCGCAGGCCCGCCTGTCCGGCCTGGCGGCCGCCTGGGCGGAGGACGGTGACGAGGTCACCGTCCTCACCGGCATGCCCAACCACCCGACCGGGGTGATTCCGCCCGAATATCGTGGCGCGGTCCGGCGTCGCGAGCGGCGTGACGGCTACCGGGTGCTGCGTACTTGGCTGTATGCCACCCCGAACCAAGGAATGGCCCGCAAGACCATCGGCCATCTGAGTTTCATGATTAGCAGCGTGCTGCTCGGCGGCCGCGCCAGCGGGCCGGCTGACGTGATCGTCGTCTCCTCGCCGACCTTCTTCGCCGTCGGCGCCGGGTGGCTGCTCGCCCGACTCAAACGCGCGCGGCTGGTGGTGGAAGTCCGCGACCTGTGGCCGGCGATCTTCACCGAGCTCGGCGTGCTGACCAGCCGCCCGGTAATCCGCTTGCTGGAGCGGCTGGAACTCGCCGCCTACGCGGCGGCCGACACCGTAATCGTGGTGAGCGACGGGTTTCGCGCCAACCTGATCGGACGCGGTGTCCCGGTCGGCAAGGTGCACACCATCCGCAACGGCGTGCGTCCCGGCGAGTTCGATCCTGATACCCCGGCGGATACGCGACTGCGCGCCCGGCTCGGCGCCTCCCCCGGTGACTGCCTGGTGCTCTACGCCGGAACGCATGGCATCTCGCAAGGGCTGACGTCGGTGGCCGACACCGCCGCCCAACTCACCGATGAGGCGATCCGGTTCGCGTTCGTCGGCGACGGTGCAGACAAACAACGGCTGCGGCTCCGGGTCGCCGAACACGGATTGCGGAACGTCACCCTGCTGCCCGGGATTCCGCACGAGCAAGTCCCGGCGCTTCTGGCCGCCGCCGACATCTGCCTGGTCCCGCTGCGTGACGTGCCCCTGTTCTCGTCCTTCATCCCGTCGAAGATGTTCGAGTACCTCGCGGCCGGCAAGCCCGTCGTGGCAGCGCTGGCGGGGGAGGCCGCGCAGATCCTGCGCGAGGCAGGGGCTTGGATAGTGCCGCCGGCGGATAGCGAGGCCTTGGCGAGCGCGATCCGAACGCTCGCAGCCGACCCCCAGCGTCGGCAGGCGATGGGACGTCAGGGGCGCTGCTACGTCGAGAAGCACTTCGATCGCGGGGCGCTGGCTCAGCTGTACCGCAAGCTCCTCGACGCACCAGGGGCCCAAAGATGAGGCTCCTGGTCGTCGGCGGCAGCGGCTTTCTCGGCGGCTACGTGCTCCGCGAGGCGGCCCGCCGGGGGCACCAGACCCTGGCGCTGGCCCGCAGCCTCGAAGCCGCCCGCACAGTGGCAGCCCACGGCGCGCGACCGCTGAGCGGCGACCTCGACGATGGCCGCCGCCTTGATGAGGTGTTCGCCGTGGCCCGCTGTGAGGCACTGCTCTGCCTGGCGTCGCTGGGCCATGGTCACGGCCCAAGTATTGTCGCGGCCGCCGAGGATGCCGGGGTCCCGCGGGCCGTGTTCGTCTCCACCACCGCGGTGACCACGACCCTTCACCCGCCGACCAGGCAGGTCCGGCTGGCCGCGGAGGAGCAGATCCGCCGCTCCGGCCTGGACTGGACGATCCTGCGACCGACGATGATCTACGGCGCCGCCGGTGATCGCAACCTGTCCCGGTTGCTTCCGCTGCTGCGCCGGGCGGCGGCGCTTCCGGTGCCGGCCACCGGCGGATACGTGCATCAGCCGGTGCACGTGGGCGACGTCGCCGACGCCGTGCTGGCCACGCTGCAGCGGCCCGCAGCGATAGGCTCGTTGTACAACGTGGCTGGGCCGGAGCCTCTTCCGTTCGCGGAACTTCTGCACACCTGCGCCCGCGCGGTCGGAAGCAGGACCCGGTTTGTGCCCGTACCGCTCGCGCCGCTGGTGACACTGGTACGCGGCTATGAGCTGCTGAGCCGCCATCCCAGGATCCGGCCGGAGCAGCTGCGGCGGCTGGCTGAGCACAAGGCCTTCCCGATCGAGACGGCGATCCGTGATCTCGGCTACGCTCCGCGCTCGTTTACCAGCGGCATCGGTGACGAGGCCCGCCTGCTGGGGCTCGCGCTATGACCCGTGCCGACCTCGCCGTCCTCGGCCGCACCGTGGTCCACCTACGGCCCGCCCAGCTGGCGCACCGGGTGCGGCTGCGCACTCAGCAGGCTGGCCTGCGCAAGTTCCCGGAAGCAGGGCGCCTGATCATGCCCGGCCCGGCCCCGGCGACCGCGGTCGGCTGGCCTGATGCGGCCCGCCCGGTGGACGCGCTGACCCCTGGGCGCTGGCCCGGCCTGGCTGAACTGCGGACGGGAAAGATCAGGCTGCTCGGGCTGGCCCGCGAGATCGGCTGGGAGCATTCCGACGCAGCGCGGCTCTGGCGCTTTCACCTGCATTACTGGGACTGGGCGTGGGGGCTGGCCGCAGACCAGGACCGGCTGGCCGCCCGGGCCCTGTTCGCCCGGCTGTGGCGGTCCTGGCAGGCCTCAGCCGAATTCGGCCGCGGCGATGCCTGGCACCCGTACCCCGCCGCGCTGCGCGCCTGGTCATGGTGCGGACTGCACCGCGCCCTCGTGGTCGGCAGCGATATCGAGTCTGACTTCATCGACGGGCTCGCGGCGCACACGGGATTCCTTCGCCGTCACCTGGAATACGACGTCGGCGGCAACCACTTGGTCAAGGGACTGAAGGCGCTCACCGGCCTGGCCGTCTTCTTCGCCGACGAGCGGCTGCTGCGGCTGGCGTTGCGGCGGCTGACGAGCGAGCTGGCCCGGCAGATCCTGCCCGACGGCGGCCACTACGAGCGCGCGCCCGCCTATCACTGCCAGGTGCTCGCCGACCTCGTCGACGTGGCGGACCTGCTGCGGGCCGCGGGGCGGCCCCCGGCCGGGGAGATAACCACGGCCATCGCCCGCATGCGGCACTGGCTGGCCATAGTGCTCACTCCCGGCGGGCAGGTGCCGTTGCTCAATGACGGCTACCCGGTCGACCGCGAGCTCATCGCCGCGCTACGGCCGGGACCGATCCTGGCAAGCCCGGACAGCCCGCTGCTCGTGCTCCCGGCAACCGGCCTGGTGCGCGCCGTGGCCGGCGGCTGGCATCTGCTCGCCGACGTCGGCCCGCCCTGCCCGCCGTCACTGCCTGCGCACGCGCACGCCGATACCTTCGGCTGCCTGGTGCATGTGGACGAGGTCCCGCTGCTGGTCGATACCGGCACATCGACCTACGAGCCGGGGCCGGTGCGCCGCCACGAGCGGTCCACCGCCGCGCACAGCACGGTGCAGGTGGACGGGGCGGACTCGACCGAGGTGTGGGGAGTGTTCCGGGCCGGACGGCGAGCCCGGGTCAGCGGTCTGGCCGCCCACGCTGACGCTGCCCGCATCACCTGCGAGGCGGTCCACGACGGGTTCCGGGGGCTGCGCGGCCGCCCCCTGCATCATCGCCGTTGGTCGCTGACCAGCGACGGGTTGCGGGTCGAAGACACGGTGACCGGGCAAGGCCGCCACGAGATCGTCATCCGCTGGCATCTGGCGGCTGGGTCGACGGTGCGGGTTACCGACGGTACGGCGTTTGTCACCAGTCCGGCTGGCGCTTTCGCGGTGACCGTGGCGGCTACCGCCCCAGTGGCGCTGGCCACGGAGACCTGGGCGGTGGCCGCCGGGTTCGGGAGCACCGCTGACGCGCCCGTGCTGACCTGTCGAATGGACGCGGCGCTCGCGGTCGGCATCACCACGGTATGGAGTCGTCATTCCCGCGGCAGCGTGGGCAGAGAGAGAGCGATGTGAAGCAAGTCGTGCAGCCGGTCAGCGGCGGGCCAGTCGAGGTGCTTGAGGCTCCCCGTCCGGTGATCAGCCCGACCGAGGTGCTGGTGCGCACCGTGGCCTCGGTCATCTCTCCGGGTACCGAACGGGCGGTCACCGCGCTCGCCAGGTCCAGCCTGCTCGCCAAGGCGCGGGCCCGGCCGGATCTGGTCCGCCAGGTCGTGCGCAAGGCGCAGGCCGAGGGTATCCCGGCCGCGGCGCGGGCGGTCCGGGGTCGGCTCGCCGCCGACGTGCCCCTCGGCTATTCTGCGGCCGGGATCGTGGCAGAGGTCGGCTCCGCCGTCGACGGGATCGGAGTCGGCCAGCTGGTCGCCACGGGCGGCGCCGGCAAGGCCAGCCACGCCGAGTTCCAAGCTGTGCCCGGCCTGCTGTGCGCGGTCGTACCCGATCGGGTGTCGCCGCACGACGCGGCGTTCGCCACTCTCGCATCCATCCCGCTGCACGCGCTACGCCTGTCGGGGGTCGGCCCAGGCTCGAAGGTCGTGATCCTCGGCCTCGGGCTCGTCGGCCAGCTCGCGGCCCGGGTGGCGATGGCCTCCGGATGCGACGTGGCCGGGATCGACCCTGACGCGTTTGCCAGGGAGACCGCAGCCGGGGCCGGTGTCCTAGCCCTAGACGAGTCGGGTGACTCGACCACGGACCAGGTCCTCAGCTGGTCCCGGGGGCGGGGCGCGGACGCCGTGCTGGTGTGCGCCGCTGATCAGTCGTCGGGCCCGATGTCACGGACGCCTGCGCTGTGCCGGGACCGGGCCGCAGTGGTGATGGTGGGCGACGTCGGCATGCCATCGCGTCGTGCCCCGTTCTATGAACGGGAGATCTCGCTGCTATTCGCCCGCTCCTATGGTCCGGGCCGGTATGAGCCTTCCTATGAGGCATGGGGGGTCGACTACCCGGCCGGGCAGGTGCGCTGGACTGAGGGCCGGAACCAGGAGGCGGTGCTCGACCTGCTCGCTACCGGTCGGCTCCGGGTGTCCGACCTGATCACCCAGTCCTTCGGCATCGACCGCGCGGACGAGGCGTTCCGGCTCCTGGAGGAGCGGACCGAGCCCTGCCTCGCGATCCGTCTGACCTATCCGACCGCGGCGCGCCCGGAGGATCCGGTGCGCCTCAAGCCAGCTCCGGCTGACCGTTCCATGCCCGGAGTTGGCTGGATCGGTGCCGGCGCCTTTTCCACCGGGACGCTGCTGCCCGCCTTCCGGGACGCCGGTTTCGAGCGCTTCGTGGCCGTGGCCACGGCCAGCGGCATCTCCGCACGGCGGGCCGCGGAACGGCACGGGTTCGAGAAGGCGGTCTCGGGTGCCGCGGCCGTCATCGACGACCCGGACGTCAGCCTGGTCGTGATCGCCACCCCGCACGACGTGCACTCCGAACTCGCCAGCCGGGCCCTGACCGCCGGGCGGGACGTGTGGTGCGAAAAGCCCCTGGCGCTGACGTGTACCGGCGTCGATGAGGTGGAGAAGGCCTGGCAGGGATCCGGACGCCAGCTCACGCTCGGCTTCAACCGGCGCTGGGCGCCGGCCGTGCTGGCCGCACAGCGGGCCTTGGCCGAAGAGCCGGCGCCGAAGCTGGTGGTCTACCGGATCGCCGCGGGCCGGGTGGCTGACGGCCACTGGTATCTAGACCGGCGCCAGGGTGGGCGCGCGCTCGGCGAGGTGTGTCACTTCGTCGACCTCGCCCAGGCGCTCGTGGGCGCCGACATCGAAGACGCGGTGGGCGTCCTGGGCGGGGACGCATCCCAGGGGAACGAGGGCGTAGTGGTGGCAATGCGGTTCGCGGACGGTTCGGTCGCCTCGATCGCCTACGGCAGCGCCCCGCCCAAGACGGGAAAGGAACGGATCGAGGTGCTCGCCGGATCGCACCAGGTGATCATCGACGACTTCCGGTCAGTCCAGGTCGACGGCCGCACCCTCTGGAAGGGTCGGCAGGAGAAGGGCCATCGCGCCCATGCCGCCGCGTTCCGGCAGGCCGTGCGGGGCGGCGCCGATATGCCGACCGCCGCGATGCTGAGCACCATGCGCGCCACCCTCCAGGCCGCCGAGAAGGCGCGCGCATCATGAGCCGGACGCGCCTGCTCGCGAGCCCGGAGCGCGCCGACGCGCACGCCCGGGTCGTGCTGAGCCTGTTCGACGCGAAGGCGCCCGGCTGGTCGGCGAAGTACGCCCCCGGCGGCCGGCTGGCCGGTCGGCTGGCCAGCCTGTCGGACGCCGTCAGCCGTCACGTACGGGCCGGTGACCGGGTCCTCGACCTTGGGTGCGGCACCGGTGAACTCGCCAGCGCCCTAGCGCAGGCGGGCATCCGGGCGGCCGGATGCGACATATCCCGGCAGATGCTGCGGCGTGCCGCCCGTGACCCCGGCCGCGTTGGCTCGGTGCAGTGGGTGCAGCTTGAGCCGGGCTGGCGTCGCCTGCCCTTCACCTCGGCCGCGTTCGACGCGGTGGTCGTGGCCAGCGTGCTGGAATACGTCGCCGAACCCGCCGCCGTGCTACGGGAATGCGCCCGGGTGCTGCGTCCCGGCGGCGTGGTGCTGTACACCGTGCCCGACCTGCGGCACCCCGTCCGGTGGGCGGAATGGCTCGCCCGCAGGCTGGCCCGGGCGCCGGTACCGTCAGCCGACGGCTCGCTGCGCAGGCACGCCTACCGCGCCTACCTACGCGCGTCCCGGCAGCGGCATCGCGTCCGGTGGTGGCTGGCCGCCTCGGCGTCGGTCGGCTTGCGTCCGGTGCCGGGCCCCGGCGGCGGGCGAAGGTCCGCGCTCCGGCTGTTCGTGTTCCGCTGCGGCGACCAGGCGGGAGCACCACGGTGACCGCTGCGGTGATCGTGGACGCGGCCGGTGCCCAGATGGGGGGCGCTGCACGATACCTGGACGAACTGCGCGGTTATCTAGCCCGCACCGGACGGGAGGACGTGCAGGTCATCGGCTCGCGGCACCGGGTCTCGCCGGGTTGGCTGGTGCGGCGTGAGCTGGTAGGCGGCGCGCGCAGCAGGCGGGTCGCCCTCAACAACGTGGGGTTCCTAGCACGCGGCGGGCAGCGCTGGACCCTGCTGCGCAACGCCCTGCACTTCCTCACCGAGGCCGAGGAGGCCGCGCTGCGGCCATCGGCACTGCGCGCCTCGGTGCGCCGTGACGCCGCGGCGGTGCGGCTGGCCGCCCGCCGTTCGGACGCCATCGTCGTGCCGTGCACCGCCATGGCCGAACGCGTCGCGAGCGTCGCGCCCCGGCTGCGCGGCCGGATCGTGGTCCGGGCACACCCGGTCTCGGCCGACCCAGCTGTTCCCCTGCCCCGGGAGCCGACGATCCTCTGCCCGGTGCTGTTCGCCCCGTACAAGCGGATGGCCGAGAGGCTCGGCGGCTTGTTGCGGATCATCGGCGAGCTCGAGGACGGGGCGGTGAGGGTCCTCGTGACGGCGGACCGGGCCGAACTACCCGCCGCCCTAGCCTGCCACCCGCGGGTCCGGCTGCTCGGCCGCCTGCCGCACGCCCAGGTGCGCGAACTGGCGGCCCGTAGTCGCGCAATTTATTTCCCGAACGACCTGGAGTCGTTCGGCTACCCGCTGGCCGAGGCACGGGTCAGCGGGCAGCCGGTCATCGCCTGTGATACCGCCCAGAACTGCGAGATCGCGGGTCCCGCCCTTTGCGGCTATGCCCAGGATGACCCGGAATCGCTGCGGCAGGCCGTGGCACGCGCTCTGACGGCGCGGATAGCGCCGGACCCCGCGCCGTTCGACCCGGACCGCTATTTTGGCTGGCTACTGGGAGAACCGCTATGACCAGGTTGAACCTGCGGCCATATCGGGTCGGCGACAATCCGCCGCTGGCCAGCGTACCGCTGAGCGTGGTCGTGCTCACGCTGAATGAGGAGCCGAACATCCGCCGCTGCCTGGCCTCGGTCGCCTGGGCGGACCAGGTGGTGGTGGTGGACGCGGGATCCACCGACGGCACCGCGCCAGTCGCGCGTTCGCTAGGCGCCGAGGTGGTGGAGCAGCCATGGCTGGGATTTTCCGCGCAGCGCGAGTACGCGCTGCGGCTGCCCACGCTGCGGCACAACTGGGTGTATTTCGTCGACGCGGACGAGTGGGTGTCTTCCCGGCTCGCCGCCGAGATCGCCGCCCAGCTCGCCGATCCGCCCTGTGCCGGGTTCGCGCACCGGCTGCGCCTGGTCTTCATGGGCACCTGGATACGCCACTGCGGCTGGTATCCGGGCTCCTGGGTCGTCCGACTCGTCGACCGGCGTTATACCAGCTACGACGGGAGCCCGGTCGGGGAGCGGGCGTGTGTTCGCGGGCAGGTACGCCGGCTGGACAACGACATCGTCGACGAGGACCGCAAGGGCCTGGCCGCCTGGCTCCACAAGCATGTCCGTTACGCGCAGTTGGAGTGCGAGCGGCGCGGCGGAGCCGGCGGCCCGGCGGAACGGCTGCGCGCGCTGCGCCGCGGCGGCAGTTCCCGGCCGCTCGCCCGGAGCATCCTCAAGGAGCTGATCCTGCCCGTCATCCCGGCCAAGCCCGCCGCGCTGTTTCTCCACATGTACGTGGCCAGGCTGGGCTTCCTCGACGGAGTGGCCGGGTTCCGTTTCTGCTGTTACCACGCATGGTTCGAGATGAGCGTCTCAGCGCTCCGCGCAGAGGCCCTCTGTGGAGGGAGAGTACATGAGTGAAACCCGCATGGCCGGGCGGGCCATCTCCGACATCGTGTCCGTGTGCCGGCACGCCAGGCCTGTCTCGACGGCGCGCTGGCTGACATCGTTCGCGGCCCACCTGACGGAGTGCTGTACCACGCGGTCGTTCGTGGCCGCGGACCGGATCTGGGGGCGCACGGGGGCGCGGTTCCGGCCGCCCGGTGGACCGGTGATCTCGCTTCCCACGGCCTACACCGCCGGGGCACGGGAGATGTACTGCCGGAACGTATACCTGCGCACCGGAGTCGTCATGCCGCGCACGGGGTGGGTCCTCGATCTTGGCGCCAACCGCGGGCTCTTCTCCGTCTGGGCTGCGCTGGCGGGTGCACGGGTCGTAGCCGTCGAGGCCCAGCAGGACTTCGGTCCGGAGATCCGCCGCCTCGCCGCGCACAACGGCGTCGGCGAGCGGGTCCACGTGGAGATCGCCTTGGCTGGCGGCAGCGTCACCGATGGAGCGACTGCCGGCGTCGTGGCCGACGACCGGCGCTGGGCCGCCACCTCGCACGGCGCGGTGCAACGGCCGGCCAGCATGTCGGTGCCGCAGTTCATGGCGGCCTACGACATCCGCAGGATCGGATTGCTGAAGGTCGATATCGAGGGCGGCGAATTCGCGGTGTTCGGCAGAGCGGAGGATCTGCGCTGGCTGGACCGGGTAGAGCAGGTAGTGATGGAAGTCCATCGCGATTTCGGCGATGCCGCGGCCCTGGTCGGCCGGTTCCGTGAGCACGGCTTCGCCGTCGATCTGCGCGATAACGCGGGAACTCCTGTCCCGGTCACCTCCGATCGGCTTGATTACGCCTACTTCAGGCGGTCATGAACCGACCGCACGGCCTCGCGTTCGTCGGACAGGTGAAGGTAGGCCGCGTCGGGTTGAGGATCGTCGCCGAGCTGCGTCGCCACGGCTTTGCCCGGTCCGTCGCGGGGACGGCCGGGTTCAACGTCGCGGCGACTGCCGCAGGCGGGCTGGGCGGGATTATCATCGCGCGTGTGCTCGGGCCGACAGTACGCGGCGAGTACGCGGCGGTCACCGCGTGGCTGGGTGTCTTGCTGATCGTCGGCGGAATGGGCCAGCCCGCGGCGCTGGTCTATTACGTCGCCAGGGAGCCGCTGCGTGCCCGCGAGTACGTGGCGGCATCCCGGGCAATGATGCTGGCCACAGGGATGGTAACGCTCGTGGCAGGCTTCCTGTTGGCACCGGTGCTCGCCCACAGGCTGCCGGCCGTAACCGTCGGGTACCGTATCGCTTTCGGCTCGTTGATCGTGGCGTTCGTGGGCGGGAGCTTCACGGCCTCGCTGCAGGCTCGGGATCTGCATCGGTGGAACGTAGTGCGGGTGATCCAGCCAGCACTCGCTCTGATGGCGATCGTCGTGCTGTGGGGGGTGCGGCGGCTCACGCTGGATGCCGCACTGATCGTGATCGCCGCGACTGCGCTGCTGCAACTCCTCTTGGCCTACTGTTACTGCCGGCGCACGGGCCTGGCGCCTGGGCGCGCCCGCGTTGCCCTGGTCCGACCGCTGTTGGGATACGGCGTCGCGCAGATCGCAGCCCTGACGCCCGCGACCCTGAACGCCCAACTCGATCAGCTCGTGCTCTCGCAGACGGTGCCGGCGGCCGACCTCGGCCGCTACGCGATCGCGGTCTCGATCTCCCTGCTTCCGATGCCGCTGGTCACGGCAATAGGTAACGTCGCGTTGCCCCGCTTGGCGAGCCAGCGCGAGGTGACCGGGGCGAACCGCCGGTTGCAGCGCCTCTCGGTATTCGCCAGCGTCGGCGTGGCCGCGGCCGTGCTGGTGCCGCTGGACGCGGTGTCGTACTGGCTGGTGCCGCTGGTCTTCGGCGCTGCCTACCGTGGCGCGGTGCCGCTGCTGTGGGTTCTGACGCCAGGGTCGATCTTCCTGGCTTGCGGCCAGGTGACCGGCGATCTGCTGCGGGGCAGGCGCCAGCCGGCGGTCGTGGCATGGGCGGAGGGGATCGCCGCGATCTTCACGGTGGCCTTGCTCTTCGCGTTGCTACCGCTAGTGGGTGTCTACGGCGCGGCGATCGCCTCGACGGTCTCCTACGGGGTGGCGCTCGCCGTCATGCTCCGCCGCCTGTCACGGAGGCCACCTCAAGCGGGCAGGCACCGTCAGAGACGGCGCAAACTCCGCTGCCTTCACCGTGAAGGCCAGGCAGTTGGCCGAGGCCATCCATGTCCTTCAGACCCACGACGCTGGAGGACGGAAAAGGCTGGCCGATGGGGCATGTCTGGCAAATCAGCTGAAATTCCTCGTAATAGCTTCGCGGTAGTGCGCAAAATAATTAACTGTCAGAGTTTGTGAGGTGATTTGACAGCGGGACCGTATTCGAATTTAATATGTTAGCATGGATCACAGGCCATGTCCTTTCTGCTGCGACGAGTCGTCAAGCATATTCGGCACGCGTGGCGATATATGGCTCAGATGCCGGACGTGTCGATCTGTATTCCGGGATATCACGGCTGACAAGTTCGGAAGGCTCCATGACGAAGCCTTTCAGGACGCTGATTTCCTGGACGCCGTAGTCGCGACCCACGGTCTGGAGCCGGCCCGCGCTGTATGGGACGGGTTGTCATTGCCGGGCCGGTCGCTACTCGAGATCGGACCGGGCTCCGGCCACCTTCTGGCCGCCGCTCACGAGGCAGGGCGTGCGGTAGCAGCGGTCGAGCACAGCCAGGCCAACAGGAAGTTCATACAAGACATCTGGGGAATCGGGCCTCTGTACCCAGATCTTGCCGCCATTCCGCAAGATGTATCGTTCGATGCCGTGGTTGCGATCAACGTGCTCGAACATGTTTATGATATCGCAGGCTTTCTCCGTTCGATAGCAAAGGTAATCACTCCGGGCGGTGTCCTCTTCGTGTCCACTTCGAACGCAGTATCGCTGGAGGCGAGGTTGCTGGGGAGTGCGTGGGCCATGTGTAAGACACCCGATCATGTCTCCTTTCCCTCGCCCGCCGGTATGGTGCGCGCCGCCCAGGTCAGTAACATGCAGGTCGAGCGGCTATGGTCAACGGAAGTCCCGTTCGAGCTCCCAGTTTCTGTGCTTGTCGCGGCGCGTGATTGGAAGCGTGCCAGGTGCTGCTCTCGGAGTACCGCCACTGATGGCTACTCAGGAAAGATAAATGCCGAGAAGAGCGGTATGCCTGCAAAGAGATGGCTCGCCCGCTTTTACTCGTGCGGCAAGTTTATCGATCCCACATCCCGCCTGCTGGGGGCGTGGGGGCGCGCAGCTAACGTCAAGGCTTGCCTGCGACCGGTAAGCCAGCCGCCGGCTTCATTGCAGGAAGACGGGCTGGATTCGTGAGCGCCATGCTAGATGTGCGAGACATGTACCTGGACTTGCTCCGCAGTTCTCTTACGAGGTACGGGGAGGACGAGCTCGCGCCGATACGCGCCTCGAACCACCCCATGGCAAGGCGCGTATTCGGCAGCCTCGCTAAGCGAGACGTCAGACTCGTGCGAGCGATTCCATTCGACGAGAAAAAGTGGAACTTGGGCCTGGACTGGCCTGTTTCGGCTCGATGGCGATCTCTACGAGTCGACCATTCAGGCCCTTGATGCACTGTATCCGAGGCTCTCGGCCGGAGGCTTCTGCATTATCGATGACTATCATCCAATTGAAGCATGCCGTAAGGCTGTCACGGATTACCGTCAAAGAAATTCAATATCTGCTGAGATAATTGATATCGACGGAACCGGTGTCTACTGGCGTAAGTAGCTGTGTGGCGTTCTGGCTCGAAGCAGATCACGGCCGTTTTCCCTGGCCAGGGATTCGGCGGTGTGCCTGAGGAAATCTCAACGGTTCGCCGGGAAGCGGATCCTTGCCCGATGGCCACAACGCCCAGCCGTCGACGATACCATACGCGGCTGACGGTGCGTGACGCGGCCTACGTCTGCGAACTGCGTCTGCGGTCGCGGTCCGGAATAGGAGAAGGAGTAGGTAGAAAGTCAGCAAGATCTGGCGCGGACGGTTTCGATATTTTCTGAAAAACCATATCGAGTTGCGCATGCCATAGTATGCCGACAGGGGGCGTGGCCTCGTCGACTCTCCAGTGTGGTAGGCGAGAGCGGTCGGCACCGTCACCACGCGCCAGCCACTCCTGCTCGTTCTCAACGAGATATCGGCGTCCTCGTAGGTGAGAAAGTAGCTGCCATCCCATCCGATATCTCTGATGATCTCGCTCCGGCAAAATATCGCGCATCCAGTAGCCCACTCATTATCGATAACTCCGCCAGTTGATTGAATGTCGTCCGCCCCGGCGCCGACAGTTACTGTACGATGCCTCCTGGATTGCCGAAGCGGGACTCGGATCGGACGCTGCAGAATTGAGCTGTACGTCCTGATACAGTACGTATATTCCCAATCCTTATGTGGATTACCGGTACCCGGGAGATGCACATTTGGCGCTGTGATACCGACGTTCGGAATATCGAACGCCGCCGTGCATAGACGGACAGAAGCCCCGTCCATCGTGACGTGCGCGTTGAAGCAGGCGTAAACATCAGCGGAACACATCGTGGTAGCGAACTGGCATCCCGAACCGAATCCCAGATTGCGCCTCGGTATCACCCAGGTACAGATTTCATCGGTGAGCTCGGCTGGCCGCTCAGAGAGGTCGTTGGCGACGACGACAATGTCGGAGAATATCTTCAGATGCCAGTGACCCAGAACTGATCGGATGGTCCGCTGATGGTCTCCGTAGTGCACCACGACAGCGGCAACTCGGCGTGTAGCACTCATTTTCTGTATCCTTGCTGATGAATTTCTGGCCTACAGACGACTGGGCCGAGCAAGCAGAAGGCATTGGTAACCGAGCAAGTTTGGTCGTTGACGTACAGCCCACTTATCAAGACGATCCGCCATACTGCGCGAGACCAACCGGGCCTTCCGCAGCGGAAGATTTCCTGTCGCCATCGCATTCACGAGTTCGTATCCGTTCTGCTCAAGGAGTTGGATGGCTGTCCGGTATGTGTAGAAACGCAAGTGTGTTCTGTCGAGCTGGCCTGTATCGGTATAGAAAAACTGGCCGCGCAGTCTCGAAATGCGTTGACGATAGTGAGCGATGTTTGGCAACGCCACCGCGAGTACACCTCCCGGACTTAGTCGTTGGTGTAGTTCTCGGAGCAACCGCTCAGGTTTTTTTAGATGTTCCAGAATATGAGATGCCAGGATCGCGTCAAATGCTCCGCCTATATCTGGAGGAAGGCCCTTCTCCAGATCGGCAATATACACTGCCTCGCAGAATTGTCGTGCCGCCTCCTGCTCCAGTGGATCGATCGTAATCCCGGTTACGCACCAACCGCGATCGCTAAGAACCCTTGCGTTGTCCCCAGCACCACAGCCGCAGTCTAGGATTCTGCCAGGCGATGAGGAAAGCATGCCGAGCAACTCGAAGTTGCCCTCGTTCTTATATATGAGTCTACTATCATCGATCATAGTAATCCTATCAGGATAGGTTTCATATGCCTAGCAAGCAAGGCCTTGAGCAATTGTGAAAGAAGTTCCACTCGGTGAACAAGCGGGCGCCCACGAGGTCATTCCCGCCGGGCTCGTCCGAATGTGACGACAATGGCGAGCAGCCATACAGCCGCAGTCGCGGGAATCGACGACAGGACGCTTCCCCAGTCAACCTCGCCCGTTACCAGTAGCGGGAAGAGAAGCAGCACTAGGAAGATCCCATGTCGGTTGGCCCGCACGTCGAATTGATCGTCAAGCAGCCGTACCATGCAACCGAGCAGGAACATGCCCGCCAGCATCGGCACCCAGCCACCATACAGATAGAGGCCGCCGACGAAAGTGTCAGGCGTGGACGTGTATACGGTGGAGGGCTCGCCGAAGTACTCCTGGCTGAATTCATAGCCGGTGAGGTTCAGCGGCTTGCCCGGCCAGAGAAGCCGGGGCACGATGCCCGCCACGGGCCCGTCTATAAGCTGCACCGGGCTCCGGAAGCCGATTTGTTGAGGCGTCCGCTGTACGATGATCGCCACGCTGTCGACCTCGCGGATCCGCTGCAGCATATAGGTGAGCGAGCTGGATAGTGCCAAGCTCGGGCTACTGCCGGTTACGGTCTGCCGCAATATTTCGGGCGCGGTCGAGACGGCCTGCCCCGGCGTCAGCGTCACCGGACCCTGGCGGACGACGCTCCGGTAGATCCCGTTAAACGGTATGACGACGAGGAGGAAGACCAGCGTACCGAGGATCAGCGGAACCATGGGCAGTCGTCGCCGCGAGACGCTGAGCGGGATGGCGACCGCAAGCACGGCCGTGATGAAAGTCCCCTTGAAGCCTGATAGAGCACCGAACGTGATCTCGGCCGAGAAGAGGATGACCAGCGTTATCCAGGCATACCGCCGGCGCTCGATAAATACCCGCATGGCCGCCACCGCGACTCCCAGGGGAGCGCACTGGCTGACCGTGCCGAGAATCCCTCCGAAGCTGCTCGCGGTGGTGACCGCGGAGGATATGTTGCCGACGTATCCAAACACCCCGGTGGTGGCGATGTTATCGAAACGGGCTGCGATACCGATGGCGTACAAGATCCAGGGCGCTGCTGGGCCACGCACCTGCTCGCCGAACCGTTGGCTAAGGGCCCGTACTGCCCTACCCGCGGAGCGCTGGGCAGGCATGCCAGGCCCGATCAGGTAACCGGTTGCCCAGGCGGTGATGCCGACCGCCACCAGCCACAGCGCCCGAAGCACGCTGGGAACACTGATTTCCGTCGCGACACCGGTCTGCGGCTGGCTCCAGGTTACGGTGGCGACACCGTAGGCTAGCGCGTACCAGACCAGCATCAACGACCCGATCTTCCAGCGGCTTAGGCCAACGTCATGATGAACGGCACCGCCCACCAGGCATAGCAGGCCAAAGGCAAGAACTGCCAGCGCGAGACCACCCCAGATAACAGCGGTTGTCGGCCGATCCGAGGTATCCAGGGTGCACGCAAGCAGCAGGGGGGCAGCAGCCAGGAAGGTCAGCGCTGCGATGATCAGCCGCAGTCGTAGGCCGGAAGATCCGGGCAGGCTCGCCGGAACTGCTGTCATGCCAGTTTCTCCAAGATGAACGCCATCCGCAGGTCCGTGGTGTAGCCGCCGCGGGCGCCGTCGGCTGCGATGTCGCCAAGCCATACGGTCAAGCCCAATACAGACCACATTCTACCATCTATGATCACTGTTAGTATTCATTTCAATTCATAGAGTAACGCATACTATCTGCGGTCGACTGTGCTTGCGGAGTCACAGAAGCCTCCGGACGGCGAGCTGCGCGTAGCGTTCCGGCGCGAATGCCACCCTTGTCCACTCAGCGGCGCGCCTGCCCATCCAGGCCAGCCTGGCGGGATCCTTGAGCAGGTTATCCAGCGTCCTGGCCAGTGCTTCTGCCGACTCGTCCGCCGGAGCTACCCCGGTAACCCCTTCGACGTAGGCTTCGTGTGAGCCGCCGTAAGCGGGCGCGATCACCGGCGTACCTGCGGCCTGTGCCTCGAGCAGGACAAGGCCGAAACCCTCACCCCCGGCGTCGCGGCCGCACTTGGTCTGCGTGGCCAGCACGAACAGGTCCGCAGCAGCCAGTTCACGAGCAAGATCGTCGTCGCTGAGACCTGCCCGCAGCACACACCAGGAGTGTTCGCAGATCAGGCGCAGCAAGTCAGCCGGCGGGTTCCCGCTGCCGCAGATGGTCAGGCAGACGTCCGGACGCCCGAGAGCCGTCACCGCTTCCACCAGCTGAGGGAGTCCCTTCGTCCGCCACTGCGCCAGCCGGAAGGCGGTCGCCAGCCGGAGCTGCGGACCATGACCCGGCCTGCCTGCGGCCGCTGCGGCGAGAGTCTCCAACCACTCTCGCGACAAGGCCGGCGGCAGAACCGTCGCGAGGCAGTCTCTCATGAGCGCGCCCGCGGTGAAATTGCTCACCGCTACCACCCGTACGCCAGCGCCTCGCATCAGGTGGCGCTCCAGGGCCCTTCGGGGGCGCCACCGAGAATCCCACATCTCGGTGCCGTGACACAGCAGCGAGACTCCGCATGCGCTGGAATCACGGGCTAGCCGCGCCGCCACCGGCATGAGCGCCCGGTGCGCGACGATCAGGCGGGCGGGTTCGGAGCCTTCCCGCAAGATGGTGAGGGCCTGGGTGACCAGCCGGACATGGGCGCGGGCGCCCGGGCTGCTCAGGTCCAGGCGCCGACATTCGACGCCTTCGGCGGCGAAGGCCCACTCCAGCGTCTCCACATAGCGCTCGATCCCGCCGCCAAGGCCACGGGACGGGCTGAGCAGGAGAACACGGCCCGTCATGCTGGGTTCCCCGCCCACGTCTCTAGCCAGGCGTTCAAGGCCGTTAGAGCCCACGTTTCCGCCCAGCGGCGGCGGGGGTGCAGGCACGTCAGCCCGGCTCGCGTGGCCCTGGCCCTGTCCACCAGCGACCACACCGGAGCATCAGGTTCGCTGGCCGCCGTGACCAGCGGTGCCAGCGGGCCTGTTAGCCACAACCCCATGGGAAGGCAGAAACCGCGCTTCCGCTGCGTCGCGAGGGCGGCGAGATAGGGATCGCCCAGCGCCGCCCCGATCGCCGCTTTGCCTGGAACGGCCTTCCCGCCGCGGGCGCTTTCAAGTGTGGCGGAGAAGACGTGGCTGTCGACAAAAGGAACACGCAACTCGATTGACGATGTCATGGAAAAGGTGTCGGCGTCGGGAAGCAGCATGGCTTGCAAGTAGATCGCGACCTCGGTGCCGGCCATAGCCGCGAACGAACTCGGTGAGCACCCCGTTGGCCAACCCGGCGCGTCCGCGGGCCCGGCCATCCGATGGCTCCCAACCCCGGTCAGGTCGCTCACCAGTGACGCAGGGAATAGCTCTCGCTGAAGGAGAGCGAGGTCCACGCCGCTGCGGGGCCCATCTTTACCCAGCAGCCGCCTGGCCTTCGCCTCCCCTGCCACCCCCAGTACGCCAGCGAGCTTGGCGGCCATGCCGCCGATGGGGAGGGGAACAGCATCCAAGGCCTGCAGCATTGGCAGATATTTCAGCAACCGGAAATGGGAGTACCCGCCTACCGCTTCATCTCCGCCGAGCCCGGACAGCGCTACTTTGAAGCCGGCCTCATTGACGGCCCTGCAGATGAGGTAGGTATTGAGGCCATCCACGCTCGGACGCTGCATCGCATGGAAAAACCTTGTGACGTCGTTGTCTTCCAAGATGGTCTGCACCCGCTGGAAGCGATGTCCGTAGTGCCGCGCGGTCCGACTTGCCTCCAGCGTCTCGTCGGGTGCCCCCTCAGCCGTTACCGTCAGGCAGTGGACGTCCCGGCCGAGGCGGCGGCTGATGGCCGCTATAGCCGCCGAATCCACCCCCCCAGAGAGCAACAGCGCAGTCGGAACGTCGGCGCCCAGGTGCAGATCAATCGATTCCGCCAGCGCCGCGCCCAGGTCGGACGGCCGTGGCTCGACCGCGACCGGGCCGTCGGGTCGGATGGCCCGTACCTCGACACGGCGGTCCTGTCGCACCACGGCGACGCTGTTGGGCGGGATGGCGGCGATCTCCCGGAAGGCGCTTTGATCGGCGGCCATCGCTCCGAAGCGCAGGTACCGGGCAACCGCTACGTCGTCGACGTGTGCGCCTGGAGCAAGCCGTGCCAGCGGCCGCACCTCGGACCCGAAAACCAGGCTGCCATCCGGTAGTAGGCGCCAGTAAAGGGGCTTGATTCCGAACGGGTCACGGGCCAGGTAAAGGCGCTCTTCCAGCGCGTCTACCAGAGCGATGGCGAACATTCCTCGCAGTTCGGCCAGCGATTCCACGCCGAGCTTGGCCCACAACTGCGGGATGATCTCCCCGTCGCAGGCCGTGCGAACCGGCAGCCGGAAACGCTCCGCGAGCTGCCGGTAATTATAGATCTCGCCATTGAAGACGCAGGTATATCGTCCGTCAGCAGAGACGAACGGCTGGTTTCCCGCCGGGGTTGGATCCTGGATGGCTAGCCGTGTGTTTCCCAGGGTGATCCCGCCGACCCGTACGGTCACGCTGTGGTCAGGACCGCGGTGCGTTTGGGTGTCATTGAGCAGGCTTACTCTCGCCGCCGCCCGTTCGGCCATCGTGTCGATCGCCCCGGCGATTCCGCACATCGTCAGCTCTTCGCAGGCGTCACGGTAACCGCACCCTTGCGGCCGCGAATGTCACGTTCTGGGTGACGATGTGGCCGCGCATCATGCTTGTCATGGCGGCGGCTAGGGCGATCTGATAGCAGGTGCTTACCACCTCCCAATCCATCGGGTGCGCGGCGTTGGCCAGCACGTGCACGACTGGTGGAGAAGAACGCACGAGGACCAAGCCGAAGCCGACCGCGGGGTGGCGGCAGCAGGGGCCGATGTCGCGTCGGCAAACAATGCGGCTGCCTCGTCTCCGCCGCTGCCTTGCGTGCTGTGAGGCGTACGTTTCGTAAGGACGGCTCCGTAGGTCGGCCTTGCCAGCTGTCGTCACGGTTAGATACTACTCAGATACTTTCTGTTATAGAAATCGCCACTCTTCGCGGGCTGCGGACGGCCTGGCCGTCAACGGCCAGGGAGGGCAACACGCTCGTATGTGAAGAAATCCGCGCGGTCTTGGCCGGGATTTGGTCCCGGCGTCACGTGCAACAACTGCCAGGCTTGCCCATGCGCTTCCACCCACTGAGCGAAGTGACGGTGCCGGACGTGCGGTGCCGTGCCAGGTATTTCCCGGTTGGTGGCGTAGAGGACCACGAATCTTGCCCCGGCGGCGAAAAGGTGCGCCATGTAGGCGTCGAAGACCGCATCCTCGGTCAGGTGGTAGATGACGTCGAGGGAAAGAGCCAGGTCAGCGGTGAAAAGTCCGGCCCGGTCGGCGAAGCAGGCGCCGTCATACAGGAAGAAGCTCTTCGTCGCGTCACCGGCGAAGCGGCGTTTGCACAGTTCGATGGCGGACCGGGAGACATCCAGGCCGGTATAGCGCGGGTAGTCGGCCAGCGAAAGCTGGTTTCCGTCACCGCAACCGAATTCGATCACCGACCTGACTTCGTGCACTCGGACGAAATCATTGAGGAACGCGGCCTTGGCGTCGGCGGCGGCATGGTATGAACCCGGTCCGCTCGTCCCGCCGCGAGCGTAGTTCTGCTCCCAATACTCCGCGGAGCTTCGGAACCGTATCCGTTGCCTTAGCAGCGAGAACTGGCGCACGCCAGGCAGTGGGCGGATCAGATCTTTGACAGTCACCCAGATTCCCTTCAGGTAAAGATCTAGCCACCGGCCCATCAGCACCAGCGGCTCCGACGCCTCAGCAACCCTCCTTCCGATGAGACATATATCCGCGCCGCGGCAAACGGCGAGGGCAGTCGCCTCCGCACGAGACAATACGATGGGTGACCTGCTCTAGTGCCGATCGCAGCAGCACGCCGCCTCCCTGTCCCCGAGAGTTAGGCACGCGACGCCGAGCATGGTGATTTCCTTCGCCCTGCCGGAACCGGTCAGCACCCACCTGGGGTGGCCGGGAAGCACCAGCGGGCAGCTGGGGGAGATTTGTGGTCCGGGCGACTCATATTGAGCTCGGCGAAGAACGTGTCGCTCATCGCGAAATTGTGCTTCTGCCCGGTGTATCCACCCGTCTCGTGAGCCCAGGCCACCCCGCCGCCACATTCCCCTCTTGATTATCACTCGGTACCGTGCTAGCGGGCCGCGTACCTTCCGTCGCACACTCTTCAACTCTAAGTAGTTTGAAGATTACTTAAAGTAAGACTGTAGTCGATGGTGCCCAGCATGTCCACGGTGAACTCCGCCCGCGGCGCCGTGTCGTATACCGCCGAAGCCATCAGCGCAGCCCGGGCTCGCCCTGGCGGCACCACGCCACGTTAACCAGCTTGCCAGTCCAGCTCGACCCAGGCCGAGACATGGGAGTGCCCGCCGGTCATGCCAGGTTTCTCTGCGGGACTCACGAGCTCGCCGCCCTTGCAGGCAGGCCGCAGATGCCACGTTCTGAGTCACGATGTGGCCGTCCAGCATGCCTGTCTCGGCGACCAGGGCTATCCGGTAGCAGGCGCTTACTAACTGCTAGACCGTCACGCGCACGGCGTTTGGCCAACGCGTGACCGGTCTTGTCCCGCACATCTCCCGGGCAGGGCCCAGACTTCCAGCTCAGCCGTAGTTCCTGATCTAACCCTGCCCACCGCCGGAGCCGTAGGCGTAACGCGACAAGCAAGCAGGCACTCGGCGAAGTGCCGCCATTACCCGAGCTAAGTGCCGCTATTTCTCAAATAATGCAACCGGTGTGCAACTGACCGGCGAACCGCGCCGCCACTCCCGCGAATGACACTCAACTCGTAAGCAGCTGGAAGCAAATGGCAGCTAACCCAGCAGGCAAATCGAACACCCCGAAAAGGACGAGTCATGAGGCTAAATCGCGTGGCCGGTGCCATCGCCGCAGTTGCCATCGTTTCCGGATGCGGAGTAACTCAACACGGTGCAATTACCGTCACACACCCCGCCAAGCAAACGGTCAGTTCGCACCCGGCAAGCTCGCACCCGGTTAGCTCAGACTTGCTCGCCGCCCGTCGTCCAGACCCCCGTCCAGACCCGTCAATGGTGTGGCTAGAATCGGCCGGCGGCCAGGCGCAGGTGAGGTTCAATGATGATGTCGATTCCATGGCTTGGGCTCTGGAAATAGAAAGTCACTCGCCCACCGTCGCCAATCACTTGGTCTTCGAGGCCGATGCCCGCGTCGTTCGGGCCGAAGCCCGGAAGATCCTTTCTACCCGCAAGCTTCTGCCGACAGTTAACGAGGCAGCCTACAAACGGATGCTGAATGACTTCATCACCGTGGCGAACCTGCTTCAACCCGGCCCGGGTTACGGGACGACGGCACAAGATTACACCGCCTGGTATAAGGCCCTGAACGCGTCAAACATCAACGTCTCATAAGGGCTATTGAAGGTGACCTGCCACTCTGGCTGATTCGGCCTTCTGGCAGGTAACGATGCAGCTCGCTGGCTCCTGGCGTCGTGTCCGGCCACCAGGGCCGCAGCTATCCGCCGGCCGGCTTGCCCGTCCCACAGGGCCGGCTTGCCGGGCCGGGGCACAGGTGCGGCCAATACCTGCAGTGCCGCCTTGACAATGCGGTCCGGGTCCCGCCCCACCAGCTGGTTCGTGCCCTCGGTGAGGGTGATCGGCCGCTCGGTGCTGTCCCGCAGCGTCAGGCACGGGACGCCGAGCATGGTGGTTTCCTCCTGCACCCCGCCGGAATCGGTCAGCACCAGCCGCGCCGACGCCTCCAGCGCGATGAAGTCGAGATACCCGGCCGGCGGGATGATCCGCACCCCGGCGGGAAGCCCGGCCGAGTGCAGTCGGCCGCCCGCCCTCGGGTGGGCGGGCAGCACCAGCGGGCAGCTAAGGGAGATTTCGGCTAGCGCTGGCAGCAGCGTGCCGAGCACGGCCGGGTCGTCCACGTTGGCCGGACGGTGCAGCGTCACCAGACCATACTGCCCTGGCCGCAAGCCGAGCCTGGCCAGCGTGTCGCCGGCGGCCGCCCGGTCGGCGTTCGCCAGCAAGGTATCCACCATGACGTTCCCGACGAGATGGATCTGCTCCTGGCCGTATCCCTCGGCCTGCAGGTTGGCGACCGCATCGGCGGACGGGGCGAACAGGTAGTCGCTCACCCGGTCGGTGAGGAGCCGGTTGATCTCCTCGGGCATCGACCGGTCGCCGCTGCGCAGGCCCGCTTCCACGTGCGCCAGCGGCGCCCCCAGCTTCGCGGTGACCAGCGCGCAGGCCAGCGTCGAGTTCACGTCGCCGACCACGACCACCACATCGGGGGCCAGCTCGTCGGCGAGCGGCTCGAAGGCCGTCATCACCCGGCAGGTCTGCACGGCATGGGTGCCCGAGCCCGCACCGAGGAAGTGATCAGGGCGCCGGATACCGAGGTCGGCGAAGAACACCTCGCTCATCGCGGGATCGTAGTGCTGCCCGGTATGGACCAGGATGACCTGCGCTCCCCGTTCCTCGAGCGCGTCCATCACCGGCTTGACCTTCATGTAATTAGGCCGGGCCCCCGCTACGCAGATGACTCGCACGGGCCTGGTCTCAAAGGGTCTCGACGTCTCACAGTGTCTCGACGTTCGGGCCGCTCAGGACCCGCCGGCAGTCGAGCACGTAACGTGCGTGCTGACTGATGTCGGTGGTCGAGAAGACGTCGTGCTCGGTGAGCAGCACCACGATGTCGGCGGCGGCGATCTCCTCGGGCGTGGCGTCGACGCGGGCCACGGCCGGGTCGATGACGGCCGCCTCGGTCACCAGCGGGTCGGCGGCCCGGACCTTGGCTCCCATGCCGAGCAGCAGCTTGGCGATCCGGATGGCGGGTGATTCCCGCGCGTCGCCGGTGTTCTTCTTGTAGGCGAGCCCGAGCAGCAAGATCCGGGACCCGTTCACGGGCCGCCCGCGCTGGTTCAGCGCGAGCAGCAGCCGGCGGACGACATAGTCCGGCATATGGCTGTTGATGTCGTTGGCGAGCTCCACGAACCGGAACCTCTGGCCGAGCGTCCGCTCAACCCGCCAGGACAGGTAGGACGGATCGATGGGCAGGCAGTGACCGCCCACCCCGGGCCCGGGGGTGAACCGCATGTACCCAAACGGCTTGCTGGCCGCGGCGTCGATGGCCTCCCATACGTTGACGCCGAGCTCGCGCCCGAACATCGCCAGCTCGTTCATCAGCGCGATGTTCACGTGCCGGAAGGTGTTCTCGATGAGCTTGGCCAGTTCTGCCTCGCGCGGTGAGGATACCGCCACGGTCTTATCCACTATGCCCCGGTAGAAGTTCTCCACCGCGGCCAGCGAGTTGTCGTCGATGCCCGATACGATCTTCGGCGTCGTGGCCAGGGTCCAGGTGCGGTTCCCCGGGTCGATGCGTTCCGGGCTGTAGCCCAGGTGGAAGTCGGTGCCCGCGACCAGCCCGGATCCGTCTTCAAGCCACGTCAGCACCTGCTCCTGCGTGGTTCCCGGGTAGGAGGTGGACTCCACGATGACCGTCGCGCCCGGGCGCAGGTAACGGGACAGGGTGCGGCTGGCTGCCTCGACGTAGGCCAGGTCGGGTAGGCCTTCTCGCAGCGGCGTGGGAACCGTGATCACGGCGACATCGAAGCCGGCGCAGGCGTCCGCGCTGGCCGACGGCCGGAACTGCCCGGACTTCAGGGCGGCCGCGAGCTCGGAAGCGGGCACGTCCTCGACATACGATTCTCCGGCTTCCAGCCGCTTTACCCGGACCAAGTCGATGTCATAGCCGGTCACATCGTGCCCGGCCGCCACCGCCCGCATCGCCAGCGGCAGGCCCACATATCCCATGCCAGCCACCACCACGGCGCTCACCGGCGTCCTCCCGCTGTCCGGCGAACCGCCCGTATGGAAAACTCCGGCCATCCCGTCACCAAATGCCCCCCAAGCTGAATGCCCCCGTGGTCACGCTGGCGAGCTAACGCTCCGGCCTGCCGCGTTCATATAACAAAGAGTATCTACCCAATTACTTTGAGTGAGAACACCGGCTGACAGCATTCAGCGTCCCGCCGGCTCGGGTGGGGTGTTTTTTCGTTTCGGTTTATGCGGCGACCCGGAGCTTGGCGAGGTCGATACCGAGCCATTCCCGCAGGCCAGCGTGGCCCGCCTCGGTCACGGTGACGATCCGGCTGGCTTCCCTGGTGGTGATCCAGCGCCGTTCGGCCAGCGCGCTGGTCAGGGCGGCGCCCAGGCTGCCGGCGAGATGATAACGGTGCTCGCTCCAGTCCAGGCACGGGCGCAGCAGCGGCCGGGTCCGGCGCTCGAGCCGGCCGACGTCGATCCCGAACTCGCCGAACTGCGCCGCTCCTCCCGGGTCCATCAGGTAGGCGCCGTCGCGTTCGCGGAGCAGTTCCCGGCCGATCAGCGCCTCGGTCAGCGACACGCCGACCGCGCCGGCCAGATGGTCATAGCACATCCGCGCCCACCGCAGGCTCTTCGCGCGGGTCGCCTCGCCCAGCGAGCGGACCTCAGAAGCGGGCGCGAGCAAGATGAGGATTTCCAGCGCGTCGGCCACCGGCGCCGAGGCGATCGAGTACAGCTGCTGGCGCCCGCTGGGCTGAGCGAAGACCAGCCCGCCCGCGACCAGCTTCTTGAGGTGGGCGCTGGCCAGCGAGCGCGAGATGCCGGCCGCCTCGGCCAGGGCCGAGCCGGACTGCGGCGTCCCGCCGAGCAGGGTCAGGAGCATCTGCGCGCGGTGACGATCGGCCATCAGGCTGGCGACGAAGGCCAGGTCCGCATCCGGGTCCATGCTCCAACCCTAGCGGACAGACAGTCAAACGAGGATTTGACTGTCGCCGTTAGGGTGAGTCATGGCATACACCGTCACCGGAAGGGACCCCACCGCCTGGGTCAAGTTCGCGTTCGCGATGTTCGCCGTCGGCTGGGGAGCGAACCAGTTCTCGCCGATGCTTATCGTCTACCGGCACGAACTGGACCTGGGCACGGGTGCGGTCGCGGGGCTCTTCCTGGTCTACGCCCTGGCCTACCTGGGCTTCGCGGCGCCGTACCTGGTGGACGGCCTGGGCGCGGTGTCGGGCCGGACCGGCGCGTTCGGCCTGCTGACGGCGCTCATCGCCGTCCTCACGCTGTGGACGACCGGGTACGCGATCCGTTCCGGCCTAGCGTCACCAGCGGCGCCGGAATCGGAATCCGCGAGGGGTGAAGCCAGGCACGTTCGGCAGTAAAGCACTTTTTACCAAACGGACAGCGGTGTTCGTGCCCGCACCCGGACTTCCTCCTAGGCCGTACGTCCTGCCCTGAACCTTGCCCGCCGCCAGAGCCTCGGGCGTGACGTGGCAGGCGGCCGCCCGCGCAATGCCGCCATTACCTGGACCGTGCAACCGGCCCGCAACCGAAGGCGAACCGCGCTGCTACGAGCGCGATTCCGCCATTCCCCGGACGGTGCAACCGGCCCGCAACCGAACGGCGAACCGCGTCGCTACGCCCGTGAACGACACTCAACTCATAAGCAGCAGGAAATACACAGCAGCTAATGAGGGGCACAAATCATGAGGCTAAGCCGAATCGCCGCCACAGTCGCAGTAGCTGCCATTGTTTCCGGTTGCGGAGTCACCCACCACGGTGCCACTGCGGTCACCCACACCACCCCCGCCCACGCGGTTGCCACCTCCACCGCCACCACGCACCTGACCGCCGCCCGGCCCGCCGCCACCCCGGCCATGGCGTGGCTGGGATCGGCCGGCGGCCAGGCCCAGGTGACCTTCAACGACGACGTCGACGTCCTGGCCGGGGCCCTGGAAGTCGAGAACTCCTCGCCCACTGTGGCTAACCACCTGGTCTTCGAGGCCGACGCCCGCATCGTCCGCACCCAGGCCCGCAAGATCCTGGCCACCCCTGCCCTGCTGCCGACCGTCAACCAGGCCGCCTACAAGCTCATGCTGAACGACTTCATCACGGTGGCCAACCTGCTCCAGCCCGGCCCCGGCTACGGCACCACCCCCCAAGACGACACCGCCTGGTACGCCGCGCTGAGCGCCTCCAACATCACCGTCTCATAACCCCAGC
>Ga0302326_10005324_pt1 | contig 29385 bp, 23 predicted proteins | sample Palsa_T0_3_FD_202264 | JGI IMG/M metagenome (GOLD analysis project Ga0302326, IMG submission 202264) | Peat permafrost microbial communities from Stordalen Mire near Abisko, Sweden - Palsa_T0_3 | ecosystem: Environmental > Terrestrial > Soil > Palsa > Peat permafrost | place: Sweden: Abisko... | reverse complement strand
CTGGCGCTGGCACCCTCCAACGGCGAGGTTCTTTTTCGGGCAGCCGTCGTGTACAACCACTTCAATCAGCGTGAACAGGCGCTATCGTACTTGAGCAAAGCTGTGCAAGCTGGATATTCCCGCACCATCATTCGTGACAGTCCGGATTTCTCCAACTTGCGGCAGGACCAGCAATTTCGTGCTACCGTCGCCCAGGGTTGAGGCTATGGCTTGACGCGCAGCCCCATCGCCCCGACACCACTATTACACGACTGATTGTTAATGGTAATGCTGCTGTAGTTATAGGTGGTACCCACTGTCCCGGTCGGTTGTCCCACATTAACGGCCGCTCCATTCGGACTATTTACAGGACAGGAGCTCAACGGGCAGCTACTAAACTGCACTTGGAATTGGGTTAGTGTGTTAGCTCCCTGAAACACCACCGGCTGGCTCTGGGAGACCTCAATTACTCCGGAAGAGCCGTTCTGCTGGCAAGAGCCATTGTTGTAGCTCAGACTGATGGTCTGAGTAGCAGGTTGGGCCGCGCTCGTGCGCTGGCAACTCGTTAGACCAACAAGAGATGCGGCCAGAACCGCGAGAGCGAGCCAACTGTAACGTGACACCATAGGTCGCCTCACTTTCTTAAATCTTTAGAAACACTAGCACGATTGAGGCGGCTGTCAAGCAAATAGCAAAGAATTATGCCTTTGCGAAATCCCGCGATAGTCAACCTGGCAGAGGACTAAAAGAAGCAAGCTATAGCAATGCCGCTAGGGAGCAAGCTTTACGCGCAAACCCATTGTGCCGGCATTGTTGCATGACTGATGGTTCATCGTGATGCCGGTATACATGAATGTCGTACCGACTGTACCTGGATTCGGCGGCCCGACATTTACAGCCCTTCCGTGGGGACTACTAGCGGGGCAGGAACTAAACGGGCACGCCGCAAATCGTACTTCAAAATCGGTGAGCTCGGCTGCAGTCTGATAGATCACGGCCCGGTCCGGATCGATCTCAACAACATCTGAAGAACCGTTCTGTGAACAAGCGCCACCATTAAACATGAGCATGATGTACAGCGGTCCAGAGTCTTTCGTGCCGCGATGACACCCTGTAAGCAGGAAAAGAAGACCCGCCAGAACAGCAAAAGCGCTTCGTCTGCAGCTTGAAATCATGTGCTTGCTCATATCCCGCAATTCCCAGAAACAGTATCACGCCGCGAACAGCAGCCCAACGAATACTTTGGCCGTATCGGCCGACCTCAGTTCCCATCATCCTTCTTTAAGTCTGACTTGATGTCCAGATTGCGAATGAGGCGGTGCAGGTAGTTAGGGTGGACACCCAGCATTTTGGCGGCTTCGGTATAGCTTCCCTTGCTCTGCTTCACCGCATCGGCAATCATCCGCTTCTTTAGATGGTTGATCTGGTCGTGATATTTCACGCTGCTGCTCTCGGCTGGTTGCATTTCCAGCAGGGCGTCAGGCAAGTCGTCGAGAACAATGTCCTCGCTGGTCCCCAGAACCAGGGCGTGCTCAATGGCGTTCTCCAGCTCGCGCACATTGCCCGGCCAGCTATAGCTCACCAACAGCGAACGCACGGCGGAAGAGATACCCTTCAACGGACGGTTACACCTTTCCGAATACTTTGCCGCGAAATACATTGCCAGAAGAGGGATGTCGTCGGGACGTTCGCGCAGCGGCGGCACCACCACGGAGACCACGTTCAGGCGATAGTAAAGGTCCTGGCGAAACTGGCCCGCCTTGATGGCATCTTCCAAGTTCTTGTTGGTTGCCGCAATCACCCGTGCAGCCAGCTTCAGCGTTCGGGTAGCGCCCACGCGCTCAAATTCGTGTTCCTGCACGGCACGCAGGATCTTTGCCTGGAGTATGGGCGCCAGCTCGCCGATCTCATCCAGGAAAATTGTTCCGCCTTCGGCAATCTCGAGTTTTCCCTTCTTGGTGGCAATAGCTCCGGTGAACGAACCTTTTTCATGGCCGAACAACTCGCTCTCCAGCAGTGCTTCGGGAATGGCGGCGCAGTTGATGGCGACGAACGGCTTGTCGGCGCGCAAGCTGTTGCGATGAATGGCCCGCGCCACTAGCTCCTTGCCGGTGCCGCTCTCCCCGCGGATCAGGACGGTGGAATCGCTCTTCGCCACCCGGGCGATGAAGTTCCCGACCTGATGCATGGGTTTGCTTTCGCCAATGATCACTCCCTCAAGGTCCAGTTCCGCCTGCAAGCGTCGATTCTCGCTGCGCAGGGAATCGGTGGCCAAAACATTTTCCAGCGTGACCGCGGCGATGCCAGCAACCGAATTCAGAAAGTGGACGTGTCCGTCTTCAAACTTATCCGCCGCCCCGGCAGCGGCCATGTACAGAACTCCGACCGTTCTTTCCACCCCCACCAACGGTACGCACAGAATGCTTTCCGTCTCGCCCGAATCGGGGACCGGCCGGCTGAGAATGGGCGAGCGTTCCCACAAGGCGCGCTGCACAATCTCACGCCGAATGCTTATCGGCGAGGCGGAGTTGGAGTTTCGCCGCCAGACACAACTGGAACTGGGCTCCTCATCGGCGTGGCGCAAGATCACAATGGCGCCGCAGTCCGCAGGTATGACTTCGCCGATCAATTGCAGCAGGAGCCGCTGTAGCACCTCGAGATCACGAACGGAATTAATGGTGTTGGCGATCTTGAAGAGAGCGTTCAGATCGCGGGCCATCCTCCCGACATCGGTGCCCTGGCACGGCCGCGAGGAGTAGGCGCGCACGTTCGACGTGGTTAAGAGATCGACTGTCTCTTGCTCCCTGAACTGCACAGCTTGAACAGTCTGTTGATCGTCTTCGGTGATCAGGAACACTAGCTCACAGCGGCCGACGCGAACCGTGTCACCGTGAGTCAGGAATTTACGCCGTACCGGAATGCCATTTACGAATGTGCCATTATGACTTTCCAGATCGATGAGTTGGAACGCGGCATCGGTCTTGCTGATGGCGAAATGGCGTCGCGACACCGCGCGATCGCGCAGGCAAAGATTGTTGGCAGAATCCCGACCGACCGAGAGCTGTTCGCCTGTAACCCTCACGACGGTTCCCTTCGAAGGTCCCGAAACCACTACTACTCTCGAGTCCAAGTCCGCCTCCCCCAAGGCAGCTAGTGTAGCTGACTTCTTCGCGGTAGTGCGTGGAATCTTAGCCGCCCGGTGAAGATGTAGTTTGATCAAACGGCAATACTACCCAGCGGACGGAAAGGCGCCTAACCAGACGGATAGTTGCAACTATCCAATCGGATAGGGAAATAGCCGGAATTGAGTATGGCCAGTTCTTCCCGTTCCAATCAAGCGTTCGTATCTTAATGGAAATTAAGCTACTTCTAAATTGCTTTGCGGTAGCTTCCCATTGGCACGTGGTTTGCAACAATCGTTTTGCAATCGTAGCCGAGGAAGACCGAAAGACGTCGCCCAGCGACGTCGGAAGGCGCGAACAGACTCTCCGATGGCCCGGAGACCGTGATGGCAGCCAAGCGATGCTACATCACGACATAGAGAGACCTGGAGTGGGAGCGCTCCAGGTCTCTTTTTTCTAGTCTCATGACCTCTAGTTAAGCTCACATTCAGTCAACCCTCCCCTGCCCCGTCGCCACCGTTTTTGTGACCTGCCTCACTGACGACTGTCTGATCGCTTGCCTATGGTTAATACATATTCGCGTGCAGGCAATTTTTACGTTTGAAAGGCACTTCTATGTCAACTGCTGTGGTCCCGACCACGTCCCGTGTACTGAATTCAAGCTTGGCAAACCGAATCATGAGCGCGGAAGATGCGGCCGCTTTGATCCACCACGGTCACCAGGTCGGCATGAGCGGCTTCACCGGCTCCGGCTATCCCAAAGCTGTGCCGATGGCGCTGGCGCGTCGCATCTCCGACGCTAACCTGCGTGGGCAGAAGTTCCAAGTCAGCATCTTCACCGGCGCTTCCACCGGTCCCGAGCTCGACGGCGCGCTCGCCATGGCAGGTGGTATTCACTTGCGACTGCCGTATCAGTCCGATCCGGAAACGCGTAAGCGGATCAATGCCGGCGAGATGGAGTACATGGACATCCACTTGAGCCATGTCGCGCAGTTTGTGGAATACGGTTTCCTGGGCAAACTCGACCTGGCGTTGATTGAAGTGACGGCGGTCCTGGAAGACGGCCGTCTGGTTCCGAGTTCGTCCATTGGCAACAACAAGACCTGGATCGAGCAGGCCGAGCGCGTGATCATCGAAGTGAACTCGTGGCAGCCAGCGGCACTGGAAGGCATGCACGACATTTACTATGGCCTGCAACCGCCGCCCAATCGCGGACCGATTCCACTGACGTATACCGGGCAGCGCATCGGCAGCCCCTACCTGGAAATGCCGCTGGAAAAGATTGCGGCGATCGTGCTCACCGATTCGCCGGACCGCAATAGTCCGTTCAAAGCGCCGGACGAAAACTCGCGTCGCATTGCCGGACACATCCTGGAGTTCCTTGCCTGGGAAGTGAAGAAGGGACGCATTCCCGCTAACCTGCTGCCGCTGCAGTCAGGAGTGGGCAATATTGCCAATGCCGTGCTGTTCGGCCTGGAAGAAGGCCCGTTCGAAGGTTTCACCTCCTACACTGAAGTCATTCAGGACGGCATGATTCGCCTGCTGAAATCGGGCAAGCTCATCGCAGCCTCGGCAACCGCGTTTTCGCTGAGCCCGGAGATGCTGACCGAAGTTAATGCCGATATGGCGAGCTATCGCAAGCAGATTGTGCTGCGCCCGCAGGAAATTTCCAACCACCCCGAAATCATTCGCCGGCTTGGCGTCATCGCGATGAATGGCATGATTGAGGCTGACATCTATGGCAACGTGAACTCGACGCACATAATGGGATCGCGCATCCAGAACGGCATCGGCGGCTCCGGCGACTTCGCGCGCAATGGATATGTCTCCATTTTCATGGCGCCTTCGATCGCGCAGAGGGGCAGCATTTCGACGATCGTGCCGATGGTTTCGCATGTAGATCACACGGAACACGATGTATCCGTAATCGTGACAGAGCAGGGTTTGGCCGACTTGCGCGGGCTATCGCCACGCCAGCGGGCCCACCTGATCATCGAAAAGTGCGCCTCGCCCGATTACAAGCCGTTGCTGGTCGATTACCTGAATCGCGCGGAACGGCTCTCGTATGGCCGTCACACGCCGCATCTGATGAGCGAATCGCTGGGCTGGCACAACCGGTACCTGCGTTGCGGGCAGATGAAACCGCATTCGGAGGACTGAGCGGATTGAAGAGTTCAAGAAGTTCGAGCGCCGCCTATTGCGTGGGGCTGCCGCTCGAGCTGTGCGTTGACGCGACCAGACCGACCTACTACTCTAAGGAGGTCGGTAACAGACGTAGACGGAATGCCGCATGACAATTCACGTCAAACCGGAGCAGGAGCGGGTCATCGGGCAGGCAATTCAGGCCGGCGTGATTCGCGATGCGGACGACGTTGTGGATGCTGGCCTTGAGGCTATCCGGCAACGGCTGGTGGCGCGGCTTGCGCCCACGGCTGCGATGGATGCCGAGCAGTGGTCACAGGAGCTCCACGCCTGGGTTCATGGTCACTCAGCCTCGACGCCTTTACTCTCCGACGAGGCCACGGGACAGGACTGTATCTATAGAACCATAGCCTAGCCGTTCCTCAGCTCAATTGCGACTCCCCGCCGCACTGTTCAACTTCAAGAACTCGGCCTTCTCCTCTGGGCTTGGCATCGTTTCCGGAGTAAAGGGTACGTCGACGTATCCATCGTTGCCTCGCTGCTGAACGTCAAGGCCGCAATTCTTGATCAAATCATAGGCGGTCTGTTTTAGCGGCTCGTAAACTTCGATAGTCTTCCACTCTCCGTATGTTTCGTACATTGCCCTGAGCTCCGATCGCAGCGTGGCGAAATAGGGTTTGAAATACGGCGTCCCGTCAATATGCTCGGTAGCCTTCGGTGCACACTCCTCGACCGATTTCTCCAGTCCATCGAGATGCCCGAGTAGGTAGGAGGCGGAAATCATAACCCGGTGGTATTGGCCAGTCACCTGTTGAACAAGTCGCTGTCGATCGCCGTGCATCCGGTATTGTCGAATAGCTGCGTCGGCTCGGTCCTTCGCCTGCTCCAAGACCGAACACAACGTACCTTCATAATCGGCGGTCGTGAAATCTCCGCCAAAACAGGCGCTGAGGCGCGATGCGATGTATTCCGTCCAGCAGCCGGACGCAATCGCGAACAGCACGGCATCCCTAAACTGATGTCTCATGTTCCCAATGACGCCTGGAAGCATTTTGGCATGCATTGCGAGGTCGTGAACGTGCCCGCATTCATGGGCTATTGTGTAAATCATGCGTTCCCGGTATTCGGCGTACTCAGGCTCGTCATCATGCGCTAGGACCGCCATATGGGCGGCGTTGAGAACTATGACTGAGCGGAGTTCGTCATTCACGAGCACCGCCGGAGTCATCGCGATCCCTTCCCCCAGGTCATCCTTCGTTGGCGTGAGCGTTTCGCGGGTCTCGACACCTCGTTCCAGGTTCGCTAGCGCTCCAGCGTAGTCGTACGCGACGATCACTTTGTGGAGGCGCTCGAGATTTAGCAGCTTTCCGAAAATGTGGAGATGTGCCGCGACCTTACTGCCGACCGTGTTGGCGAAGTCTTCGTTCCCGTATCCATACAAATCGACGCCAATGTCCGGGAAAGTCGAGGCCCGCTGTTCGAATTCCAAGAATAAGGCCTGCTCGTCGGGCGAGGTCAAGGGTGTCTCCGAGCTTTCCATAAAAGTACTATAGCAAGTTTTCGCGGCCGCCCTAGCTGGCCGCTGGACAGCTTTCGCAGTCCTCAGGAATGACAAAAGCCGCCCTCGATGGGGCGGCCTAGCATTCTTCCATTCAAACGGCCTAGATGCTGCTGTGCTCGAGGATTCCCTTTTCCAGCTTTTCCTGGCACTCGATGCAATGGCGTGTCCAGGGAACCGCCTCCAGGCGCTTGGCATTGATCTCGGCGCCACAGGAGATGCATTGGCCGAAACTGCCTTCGCGGATCCGTTCGAGTGCGCCGTCCACCATCTGCAACAATTGGCGATCGTTGTTGCTTTGATGGAACAGAAATTCCTTGTTGTACGAGTTGGCAGCCCGGTCGGCGATGTCCTGTGCGGACTCCACGTCGGCGTCCCGGCCATCCTGAGCCGTACGATTCATGGCATACCGCAACTCCCGCTGGCGCTCCTCTAATCGCTTCTTGAAAGCTTCGAGTTTCTTTCTCTCCATAGCTACTGTACCCCGCCGATCCCGCACGGCAGCCTGACTGGCCTGACGGGCGAAAAATGCAGTGTGCGAACGGGAATCATATTCGTCTGGAAGAACGCACGTCAACTCCACCCGTCACAGTCGTTTGGTATATCGGCCGACTCGGAATTGGATGCTAAACGCTCGCCTTTCGGACCAAATACACGTTAGACGCAAGAAAAGCGGCCCTGGGGCGGGAATCGCCCGATCCCGGACAAAACGATAATTTGTGAGGACGGATGCAACTCCGCCGCCACTCGGATGAGCGATTGCCGGAGAGAATTTTCTGCAAAAAAGCGGCAATGAACGGGGGAATCGAAAAGGGCGGCCTCGGCCGGCCACCCTTTCAGGAGAGAAACCTAGCTGCCGGAGACAGTGCGGAGCTTGCCCGGCATGAAGTGATACGGAGGCCAGGGGCCCGTGATGGTGACGTGGCAATCTTTGAAGTGCCGTGTGGCCGTGCCATAGCGGTTCTGATACTTGGCCACGGAGTTGGACTCGATCAGGTGGGCAAAATCGATGAGCATGCCGCCGGAGTCGGTACGCTTGCAGATAACGTCTTCCTCCAGGGGCGAGAACAGTTTGTGAACCTGCATGGAAAGCGCGCGCGCCTTGGTCTGCCGTTCCCTGTCACGCGATGCTTGCTCGCGTAACTGGCGCAGATACTCGCCACCCACTCCCTTGGGCAATTCCAGAATCGCTTCTTCCAGCATGCCGTCCTTCACCAGAAGCTTGAAGTGCATTTCGGCTTTACCGCGTAAACGGTCAACCGTTTCCAGGAAGGTCCTGCGGTTCGCCCTTACGGCACGCCGCAAGGCTTCATCGGTATCGAAGATGGTCCCAAAGCGGAAAGGTAGAACGGTAAGTGTGCGAAAGCACTCGCTGACGACGCGGGAGTGATCGACGATGGCTTCTTGGGTGAGAGTTTGTCCGGTGGAATATTCGCTGACGATGACTGCGAAATCGCCGCTCGGGTAGGCCAGTATCGAAGCGCCATTTACGCCTCGGAGGTTCTCTATCGCGAAGGGACGCCGGGCTCTCGTACCGTTCTGGAGGCCCTGCTGCTCCGTAATACAATACGCGTACCACGCCATCTTAGTCTCTCCTGGGAGTACTCGCACACAGATTGAGTGGCGCTGTGCATGAGGGAATTTTTGACTTTCGAACGTGGAATTGCAGATTTTAGGTTCTAATTGGGAATGTACGAGGAGCCAGTCCCAACTTCTTCATCCTAAGCCTTTAGTCGTAGTAACTGCAACTAATAACTGACATAAAAGGCATGTTTTTATTGGCCAGCGGAAGCCCAGACTTCGGGGCGGCGAGGTATGCCGCCGGCAAGAGTGGAAAAGCAGCACTTTCCGGAAGTAGGACTCCACCTCTTTCGAGGGATAGGCTTCGCGAGGATGCCTGGACTTTGGACTAGGCGAGCCAATGCGCACCGGGTGAGGTGCGCGAAATCCTCGAAAGATGAGCTAGACTGTCACGTTGATACCTGCGCTCGAAGCCCCTGTCGTCAGTCCGCTGGCGCTTGGGACTGGCATGGCATTGGGTGCAACCTGCTGCCAGGTCTGCTGCATCGCCGCGAATGCCTGCTGCGCCGCCGACAGATTGCCGCTCTGCAAGGCCTGCCCGAGCTGATTCAAGGCTTGCCCGAACGCGTTCTTCGTGCTCCCGACGTGACTGTGATGGGAGTCGGCGGCAGCGCCCGCCATACCGATGGGAAGCGACGAGAACGCTTGCCGGGCGTTTGCCAGATTACCCGATTGCAGCGCCTGTCCGATCGTGTTCAGCGTTTTGCTCACCGGACTATTGCTGCCGAACTGGCTGGCTGCGGACTGCGACAAGGTGACGAAGTCGGTCTGGGCCTGCGCCAGATTGCCGGCCTGCAAATCCTGGCCCAGTTGTTTGAACTCACCCCGCACCTGCTGATAGTTACGTTGAATATTGGCGAGCTGAGAAAGGCTGCTGCTGGCGATTCCGGCGATGGACATGTTTTCCTCCCATGCGATAGCGCCTCCCGCGTCACAGGTACGCGCGGAGGACGGCGCCCGGAAGGCACCATCGCACCCGTAACAGAGGCAATCCGGATGCCGCTGAAGGTTAGGAAATTCTAGGGAGTGGGCGAACTCCACTCCTCGATTCAGCCGAATGCTGACGGCTGACTGCCGACGGCTTATAATCGAGAGCTTTGTGACTTCATTCCGAGGTAAACCGTAATGGCTCAAGTGTCGATGGCAGCGATTCCCGCCCTGAAGGACAGCTTTGCGCAACTCCGCACCCGCATGGAAAAGGCGGTGGAAGACTTCCGCCAGGAGATGGCTTCGACGCGCACCGGTCGTGCATCGGTGCACATGCTGGACAGCGTGACCGTGGACGCTTACGGCTCGCAGATGCCGCTGAACCAGTTGGCCAACGTGAGCGCGCCGGAGCCGCAGCTCATCACTGTGCAGGCCTGGGACGTCAGCCTGGTCGGCGCTATCGAGAAGGCCATCCGCAGCGCCGACCTCGGCTTGAACCCCATGAACGATGGCAAGCTCGTCCGCGTGCCCGTGCCGTCGCTGACCGAAGAGCGCCGCAAAGACATGGTGAAGCACCTGCACAAGGTGCTGGAAGAACATCGCACCGCGATCCGCAACATCCGGCGCGACGGCAACGAGCTGATCAAGAAAGCCATGAAGGACAAGAAGATCACCGAAGATGAAGAGCGTGGCGCGCTGGAGCAGATCCAGAAGCTGACCGACGACGAAATCAAGAAGATGGAAGAGCTGGCCAAGGGCAAAGAGAAGGAAGTGCTGTCGATTTGAAGGCAGCAATTAGCAATTAGCAACGACGAGCGGTGACGTCCCGCGTAGTCTGCCGCTTGCATTGAACCGCCGCCATGCCGCAACATTCCTCTCATGCTGCTCGATCTGGGCGATCTGCGGGTACGCGATTGGCGCAGGGACGACCTCGACGCCTTGCTGCGCTGTGCCAATAATCCCAAGATTGCGGCCAACCTGCGCGATCAGTTTCCCTACCCTTACACCCGGCGCGACGGCATCGACTATTTGAATTACGTGCGCTCCACGGATGTGCCAATGTCGTTCGCGATTGAGCACGGCGGCGAGGCGATCGGCGGCATCGGATTCAAGCTGGGAGTGGACATCGCGCGACTGAGTCTGGAAATGGGATACTGGCTGGCCGAACCCTTCTGGGGACGCGGTTTTACCAGCCGCGCCGTGACCGCAGCGTCTGACTGGGCCCTGGATAACTACAAGATTGTCCGCATTTTCGCCACAGTCTTCTCCCACAATGTGGCATCCATATGCGTGTTGGAAAAAGCTGGATTCGAGCGCGAAGGAATCCTGCGTCGCAGTGCGATCAAGAACGGAGTTATTCTGGACCAGGTGATGTACGCCAAGGTGCGATGAAGCTAAATCCTCTATCCTGCTAGCATACCTGTGTGCCTCCGCTGCTGGACGTTCGCAACCTGAGCATCGAATTCAACACCGCCCAGGGAATGGTGACAGCTGTCCGCGATGTCAGCTTTCACATCGCTGCCAGCGAGGTGCTGGGACTGGTTGGGGAATCTGGTTCGGGAAAATCGGTCAGCGCCCTGGCCATCCTGCGCTTGCTGCCGCCGCAAGCCCGCATGCGGGGCGGCATTCAGTTTCGCGGCGAAGAGTTGCTCCTTTTGCCTGGACCGGAGATGCGCAACATCCGCGGCGCGGGAATCAGCATGATCTTTCAGGAGCCGATGACCGCACTGAATCCAGTGATGCGGGTCGGCGACCAGATTGCCGAGGCCGTGCTGGCACACGCGAAGCGCGCCGGGGCTGAAGCCCCGAGTCATTTAGAGCGGCGTGCCGCGGGCCCTTCGGCAGGCTCAGGGCAGGCTCTGAAGGCCCGCTCTACCACCATCGGCAAGGCTGAGGCGTGGCGGCTGGCGGTGGAGGCGCTTCGCACGGTTGCGATCGACGACGCCGACCGCCGGGCGCGCGACTATCCCCATCAGCTTTCCGGCGGCCAGCGCCAGCGGGTGATGATCGCCATGGCCGTTGTGAATCGTCCGTCGCTGCTCATCGCGGACGAGCCTACGACAGCACTGGACGTCACCATTCAAGTGCAGGTACTTGACCTGCTCGCCGAACTGCGCGAAAAATTCTCCCTGGCCATGCTCTTCATCTCGCACGATCTCGCGGTGGTGTCGCAGATCTCGCAGCGCATCGGCGTGATGTATGCGGGAAGCGTGGTCGAGATGGGAACGGCGACGGATGTTTTTCGCAATCCAGCGCACCCTTACACGCGCGGGCTGTTACACTCGGTGCCAACGTTGCGCTCCAATCGGGACAAACCGTTGCCGACCATTGAAGGGGCCGTCCCCGCGATTGCCGCTTTGCCGCCCGGCTGCGCCTTCGAGCCGCGCTGCAGCTTGCGGATCGCGAGTTGTTCGGCTGCGATGCCGCCGCTGGTCGAGGTTGCCGCCGGACATCTCGCGCGCTGTCCCGTGATTGCGCCGGAGGTCCGCTGACATGCGCCTGCTCGTGCTCAGCGATATTCACGCCAACCTGGAGGCGCTGGAGGCCTGCCTGGAGGTTGCGCCCGCCCACGATAGCGTGGTGAACCTGGGCGATGTGGTGGGCTACAACGCCTCGCCCAACGAGGTTTGCGAGCGGGTGCGGGCCATGGGATGCCCGGTGGTGCGCGGCAATCACGATCGCGCCTGCTCCGGCCTGCTGGCCCTGTCGGAGTTCAATATGGTGGCGGCCCTGTCGGCGCGATGGACCCAGACGGCGCTGGAGAATCACCATCTGAACTGGCTAAGGGCCTTGCCGCAAGGACCGTTGCGACGCGACGAGCTGCCCGGCATCGAGTTTGTGCACGGCTCCCCGCGCGACGAAGACGAATACGTGCTGAACAATTCGACGGCCGGCTTCGACTTTCACATGCCGGGCCACTGCGACGTTATCTTCTTCGGACACACTCATCTGCAGGGCGGCTTCGCTTACACAGATGGCAAGACGAGTCCCTTCGCGCCGCGATATCAAAGCAGCGATGGCGTTGTACACGTGGAAATGACGCTGGTTCCGGGAGAGCGATATCTCATCAACCCTGGATCGGTGGGGCAGCCTCGGGACAATGACTGGCGGGCGGCTTTTGCGCTGTATGAAACCGGCGACAACAAGCCCGCCACGGTGACCTTCTACCGCGTTCCCTATGATGTTGAGCAAACCCAGGCCAGGATACTTGCGGCCAATCTTCCTGAACGGCTGGCGACTCGATTGGCCCTGGGACGGTGAGTCGCTGCCGGGGACCTGCTTTTCGGAGTTTTTCCGCCGTGCAAAAGATGCTACGCTGGCTTTTTCACCGCGACGTGCGAGGCTGACGATGAGATCTTTCGCGCAGAGGTTCGGTCCATCTCCACCGAAGTCAGCTCGCCTCACTGGAAGGGGAGTAAGTACAACTCCTGAGGCGAAGAGAATCGCGCTATTGGACCCGGCTGCCCCCCGAACCAGCTTCGACTTCGCCAAAGTTCGGTTGCATGCGCCGGCAGAAGCTGCGGTGCAGGCCAAGCTCGAGGTAGGGTCCGCTGCGGATACTCATGAAAAAGAGGCGGACCGCTTCGCCGATGAAATCATCGGCACGCCTAGGTTGACGTACCCAAACAGAGCGGCAGACCCAACCATCGATACTTCGCGGGGGCAACTAGCACGCGCGACCGCACCGGCAGCTCAAATCGCGCCTCCGGTGGACATTGGAGCGGCCTTGCAGGCTCCCGGACAGGCCCTCGATCCGCAGGCTCGCGCCTTCATGGAATCTCGCTTTGGACATGATTTCAGCGGCGTGCGAATACATACCGAAGCGGCTGCGGCGGCTGCGGCCAGCGGCTTGAATGCGCGCGCCTACACGGTTGGGCGCGACATTGCGTTCGCCAGCGGAGAGTACGCGCCTGCCGCCCAGGGCGGGCGCCTGCTGGCCCACGAACTGGCCCACGTAGTGCAGCAGAGTGCCGGCGAACCGGTCGTACAATGCGCTCCCGGTCCCGGGTCAGATCACCCGGCAGGGTCTGCCGGCGGAAAAGCCGGCAGCCGAATCTCCATCCTTCGCGCCAAGGCCGCTGAAGTCCAATTCAGATTGCATGGGCTTAGCAGAGCACAGGAATGGCGTGGAGAATTTCATGCCTCCAGCGATGAAAAACAGCGACAGTTTGACGAGCTGTCTACGGAATGGTCGAAGATTGAAGGGGATTGGCAGGAGTCACAAGCGAAGTGGCACATCCTCGAGCGCGCAGAGACTCCATGGATCGTGAAGAGGCTGGACAATCTCTACAACAAAATAGGTAACGCGTACTGGCAGAATAAGAATGCCAGCACAGCCGAGCAAGAGTACGAGGCGAAGAGTGGAAAGCAGGAAGCGGCACTGTTGACCAAGCAAGCCGCGATCATCGCAGAGATTGGCAAGCTGGGTAAGCCAGGCACTCTTTCGCAAAGCCAGTACGACTCGCTGCTGGCGCGACTCACCGAATTGACCATTGCAGCGGATCAGATGTGGAACGCCGAGATTCAGGCACAGATCAAGTACACCGGATCGGGTCCAGTCTCCAAGGCCGCTGAGGCCGCGCCGCGCTAGGCATTTGCGTTTTCCAGAACACGTGCCTGCGCGCCGAACCCTGCATCGAATTAATCGGGGGTACACTAGCAAAATGCCTATACGTCCGTTCCCGGAGAAGTCGCGGTATCACTCGCAGGAGTTCATCGGCGCGCCCATCACCAGTCTCGATCAAGGATATCTGGTGGCCTACCTCGACGGCGGCGCGCGCGGCAATCCCGGCCCGGCGGGATACGGAGTCGTCATCGAGGATGAACTCGGACGCCCCGTTGCAGAGCTCAGCGAGTTCCTCGGCCGCCAGACGAACAATTACGCCGAGTACTCCGGACTGCTGGCGGCACTGAACTATTCCATACGACATGGCTTTAAGGCGATGAAAGTGGTCAGCGACTCCGAGTTGATGGTGAAGCAGATCAACGGCCAGTACAAGGTCAGCAATCCCACATTGAAGGAGTTGCACGGCCGGGCGATGAAGCTGATCGATCAACTCGATTACTTCGAGATCAAGCACGTGCTGCGCGAGAAGAACCGCGAGGCCGACCGGTTGGCGAATCTGGCGATGGACCGCGGAATCGCGAAGAAGGCGCCCGCCGTCAGCGCTACCGATGTCGGGGGTGTGGCTTCGGTCGTGCCCGAACTCAATGGCGTGGTGCGCAATGGCGTCGTCCACTTCACCGGCAATCCCCTGCCTGACGGGACGCTGGTAAAGATCCGCGCGATAAAGCCGTAACGCGAATGCCCACTTCTAGATTGCCCTTGGCTAGGGTGGGGCAGTTTGTATGGCGCTCCTGGCGCTTAGTAGCTCCCACCCCCCGTGTATAATTCGGCCAATCTTACAAGTGAGGCATCGGCGAAATGCCCACGTTCAACGCGCCTGCGAGACCTAGACGCAAGTTAACCCGGCGTGATTTGCCTATCTTGTTTCTCAGATATGCAATTGTGCTTGGCTTGATCACGCTTGGCTTACTGTCGATAGGATGGCTCGCTATGGCCAGGAAAAGCGATCTCAAGTCTGTCGCCGGAACAGTCCAGCAAGCGCCTCGATGGCAAAGAACCAAGGGTGGCCCAATCATAGTTATTCCTGTCGAAATGGGCGATAGTCTCCACGACCTTACGGTGGAGGACGTGAGTCACTACCAGGCAATCATGAGTTTGAAACCACGCGACCATATCACCGCGCTCGTGACGTCCTTCCTTGAATACCGTGTATGGGAACTGAAACGCGATGGAGTTATGCTTGAGAGCTACGAAGACATGTACCTATATCAAACCGCAATGAATGAGCGGGGAGCAATAGTCGCGTTTGGCTCCGGGTTACTGTCCCTAGTATTTCTGATGATGGCCCTTAGTCTAAGAATGTATTTCGGTACGTGGCGGGATCCAGCTCGCTTGGCTCCAGCAAACGCGGAAGGCCCCGTCCAGCGCCCCTGAAACTCCGTCGAAGAAATCCTTCCCGCAACTAATCCTACCCGGCCAGGTTGCTGGTGGGGATGTTCCTACGGCGTGGCGGCGGGTTCGTCTTCCTCGGCGCGCATCAGGCCGAACTTCTTCAGCTTGTAGCGCAGGGCATCGCGGCTGATGTCGAGCAATTTGGCGGCGTGGGTCTGATTGCTGTTGGCCTGCGACATGGCAATCTCCACCAACTCGCGCTCCACTTCTTCCAGCGAGGTGCCGCCTTCGGGAATCTCAAGCTTCGGCAGCCTGCGACCGTTGGGCAATTCCTTAGCGGCGTTGCCGCCGTTGTTGGCGGAAGAGATCTCGAAGGCCGTCAGCGCCGATTGTTGCTGCGCCACCGCAAACGGCAGGTAGTCAGGATTGAGCTCATTCTTCTCTTCCAGAATCATGGCCCGCTCCACCGCGTTCTTCAGCTCGCGAACATTGCCCGGCCAGTCGTACTTGAGCATCAGCTTGCGGGTCTCGTCGGTGATGCCAGTGACGTGCTTGCGGAACTTGCGGTTGTAGCGCGAGATGAAGAACTCCACCAGCGGGAGGATATCTTCTTTGCGCTCGCGTAGCGTCGGCAGGAAAATAGAGATGATGGCCAGCCGGTAGTAGAGGTCCTGGCGGAACTGGCCATCTTTAACCGCCCGCTCCAGATCGCGATTGGACGCGGCGATCACGCGCACGTCCACCTGCATATCGCGCACGCCGCCCACCCGGCGGATCACCTGATCTTCGAGAACGCGCAGCAATTTCGCCTGCAACAGCGGCGACAGCTCGCCAATCTCGTCGAGAAAGAGCGTGCCGCCATCGGCCATCTCGAACAGACCCTTCTTCATGGTCTTGGCATCGGTGAAGGCGCCGCGCTCATGACCGAAAAGTTCGGCCTCCATCAGCGTCTCCGGAATGGCCGAGCAGTTGATGGCGACGAACGGCTTCTCCGCACGTCGGCTCTGGTAGTGGATGGCCTTCGCGATCAGGTCTTTGCCGGTGCCGCTCTCGCCTTGCACCAGAATGGTGGTGGCCTCGCTGGCGGCGATTTTGTTGACGAATCCCAGCAGCTCGGACATCTTCTGGGAGACACCGATCACATTGTGATAACCGGTACGGCGGCGCATTTCACCGCGCAGCGATTCCACTTCCGAGCGCAGCCGCGTGGCTTCCAGCGCGTTCTTGACGGCGACGGCAAGCTCGTCGAAATCGAGGGGCTTGCCCACGAAGTCGTAGGCCCCAAGCTTGAGCGCGGTCTTCACGTCCTCCAACTGGGGGTCGGCGGTAATCATGATGACGGCGCGCGCGTCTCCGGATTTCTTCAGTTGTTCCAGGATTTCGATGCCGCTGGCATCGGGCAGGCGCACGTCGAGCAGCACGAGGTCGGGAGACTCGTTGTGGGCCACGCGTAGCGCAGCCGAGCCGTTGTCAGCCTCTAGTACGTGATAACCCCACTCTTCACATTTCTGGCGTAGAGACCAACGAACTAGCTTCTCGTCGTCGACAATTAAAACTTTTTCCGAGAGCATTGATTCTATGCAATAGGGTACTACAGGAGGGCGCGCAGGACGTTGCGCCTGCCACTACTTTTCCCGTATCTTGAGGGCATGGAAGTACACTTCACCCCCGGGACGGAAAAGAAACTCAAAGACCTTGCCACACAGAGCGGACGCGGGACTGAAGACCTGGTTGAGGACGCAGTGGCGGGACACTTTGACGAAGTGGTCCAGGCGCGGGAGATGCTCAACAGCCGCTATGGCGACCTGAAAAACGGCCAGGTGAAGCCCATTTTTCGTGACGAGGTTATTAAGCACTTCCGCGAAAAGAGCGACGCCGCCCGCCTTGGGTTCGCCTCGGCTTAAAACTCAGCCAAAAATAATTCTCTCTCCCAGCCACTCACCGGCCGCCAACCTGAGGTAACATCTCCGGCAACTATTGGGGTGGGGGTGGCACGTGTGGGCTGGAAGGCTCGGGCGGGGTGCACATCGTCCAGCGAACCGTCAGCTTTCTGATTGCGACTGCGGGTCCACGGTTCCGGCAATCGAAGTTCGCGACGGTCTTCGCTGGCGTTGATGCAAGCCGGTTCTTATTTCTTCTCAAGCTGCTCTGCCGGGTGGCCGATAAGTCATTTGTGCAGAGGTCGGCGCTCATCGCAGGGTTGTCGCTCGCCTTGAGCGGGGTGACTCTGGCAGGCATCAGCGAGTGGGCTTCTGGTCGCTTCGACAGCTCAACGGCTGATGGCGGATCGTCGAGTACGTCCGCGGCCTTGTTCGGCTATGATGGCAGCCGTGTTGTAGCCGCCGTTCCATCTCCACTCTCGCGCCTGCCGGAAAGCGGTGACCACCTTCCGGCAGGCAGCCCGGGATATACCCTCCGCCGGGACGTTCCCGAGGTGCGGCTGCAATTCACCGTAGCCGATGAGCAGGGCCGGGTGGTGCAGGACCTTTCCCCGGACGACGTTCGCATTTTCGATAACCAGTCGCCCGTGGCCCGCTTCAGCGACTTCGAGCGGGGCCAGGACCTTCCGCTGCACATCGGCCTCATTCTGGATACCAGCGATTCCGTCAAACGCGTGCTGCCCGAGGAGAAAGCCGCGGCGGTCAATTTCCTGCAACAGATCATGCGGCCGCAAACCGACACCGCTTTTATCATGGGATTTGGCGGAGACATTAAGTTGTGGCAGGACTCGACCGCGAACCGGCAGGAACTGATCGATGCAATCGCACGCCTGAAGCAGCCAGGCTGGGGTACCCGCTTGTTCGACGCGCTGTATTCCGCCTGTGACAGCCAGCTTTCAAACAAGGGCGACGGCAAACTGATTCACCGTGCCATTGTGGTCCTCAGCGACGGCGACGACACGCAGAGCTTTCGCAGCTTGGGCAACGCGATTGCCGCTGCTCAGCGCAGCGAAATTCAAATCTATGCTTTGACCATTCATCCCCAGGGAGCGGTAGATCGCGGCGACCGGATATTGCAGCGGATGGCCGATGCGACCGGCGGGCGGCTGTATGTCGCACCATCGAGCCGCGACCTGGGCGCAGCCTTTGCGCAGATCGAGCAGGACTTGCGCACGCAATACTACGTTTCGTTTCCTCCGCAACAGGCGACGCCGGGATTTCACGCTCTGCGCATAGAAGTGCGTCCTCCGCAAAAGCTGGAGATCCACGCCCGTCAGGGTTACTACGCAATGGCGCAATAGGGCCGCTTTCCACTTTTCGCTCCTCGCTTTTCGCCAGACGCTCAACAACAGCGTGTCATAACAATGTGTCATCCTGAGCGAGGACTTCAGTCCGAGTCGAAGGACCCCTATAACCGCCAGGTCGCTATTCGCTTTTCGCCAGAACAACAGCACCTGTCATCCTGAGCGGATCCTGAAAGCCGAAGGGTTATGGGCGGAATAGGGGTCCTTCGAATCGCGGCCAAAAGGCAGCCCGCTCGCTCAGGATGACACGTTGATTTCATCTGGCGAAAAGCGAAGAGAGAGGAGCTAAAAGCGGACCGCGAAAAGCGGAGAGCGAAAAGCGATCAATCAGCTATACTCGTCCAGCGAAGGGGGTAAGGTGAGTTCCGTCGGCCTGCAACCTGATGAGAAAGTGCAATCGCACCCGGCCTCATTCCCTTTGTCCGGCAATCGCGCCTACCTTCTGGGGCTGCTGCTCATCCTCCTCAGCGTTGGTTTGTACTATCCGGTCAGGACCCATCCCTACGTCAACTACGACGACAACGTCTACGTAACCGACAACGTTCACGTCAAGGATGGCCTTACCTGGGACACGATCGGCTGGGCGTTTGTCACCGACGACGGCGGCAACTGGCATCCGCTGACCTGGCTTTCCCACGCCCTGGATGTTGAGATGTACGATTTGACTCCCGGTAGCCATCACCAGACCAGCATGTTGTTGCACGCTTTCAACGCGGCGCTGCTGTTCTGGGTGTTGTTGCGCGCCACCGGCTACGCGGGTCGCAGTTTCATGGTGGCCGCGCTGTTTGCGGTCCACCCCGTCAACGTCGAATCGGTGGTCTGGATTGCCGAGCGCAAGACCGTGCTCAGCATGACGTTTTTTCTGCTCGCTCTGGGTGCCTGGCGCTGGTATGCGGCGAAGCCGCATGCGCTTCGCTATGCCGTGGTCGCCGTGCTGTTCGCACTCGGACTGATGGCCAAGCCGCAGATCATCACCTTCCCCTTCGTCCTGCTGCTTTGGGACTACTGGCCGCTGGGAAGGCTCGCTCTTCGCCCTTCGCCCTCCGCTCTTCGCCAGAATAGTTCGGGTGAAACTTCTGGCGAAAAGCGAACAGCGAACAGCGAATGGCGATGGTTGCTCCTGGAGAAGCTTCCGCTCTTCGCCATTGCTGCTGCCAGCGCCGTGATGACAATGAAGGCGCAGCGCGCCAGCGGCGCAGTCCTTTCGTTTGACTCGACGCCGCTCTCGGTTCGGCTGTCGAACGGCCTGGTCTCTTACGTCAAGTATCTGATGAACGCGTTCTGGCCAACCGGGCTCGCGCCTATGTACCCGCATCCGGGAGACTCTCTGCGCGCCTGGCAGGTCTACGGAGCGCTGCTGATCCTGCTGACCATCACGCTGCTGGTCGTCGAGCGCCGCCGTCGCCCTTATCTGCTGGTCGGATGGCTATGGTTCCTGGGGACGCTGGTGCCGATGATCGGCCTGGTACAGGTTGGGCGGCAAGCCATGGCGGACCGCTACGCATATCTCCCGCTCCTCGGAATATTCATCATGGTGTGTTGGGGCGTTGCGGAATGGGCCGCCGAAAAGCGCCTGCCGTCTGCGCTGTTGCCGGCAGTGAGTGTCGTCGTTGTGCTGGCGCTCAGCAACGTGGCTCGTCGGCAGATCGGATACTGGGCGGATAACGTAATCCTTTGGACGCACACCATACAGGTGACGCCGCCCAACTACGTTGCGCAAGACAATCTGGGTGGGGCGCTGATGGGACACAAGCGGCTGGACGAAGCCGTCGTACATTTTCGCGAGGCGGCGGCAATCCATCCGGTCGATCCCATCAGCACATTCAACATCGGCTTCTACGATCAGGAGCATGGCGACTTCTACGGCGCAATCGAGCAATATAAAAAGGCGATCATTCTGACCACCAGCCCGTCGGTGAAGATCCAGGCGTGGAACGATATGGGTATCGCCTATCGCAGTCTGGGCAATTCGCAGCAGGCGCGCGAATGCTTCGAGGCGGCAAAGAAGCTGCAAGGGCAGTAGAGCAGTTTTGCTTCGGGTGTGTGGCCGATGGGTGGAGCACGCCTTCACAGGCTGCTGAAAAATTTGGGTAAGCAGATTCCTCGCGGGCTGAAGCCCGCTCGGAAAGACAAAAATAAAGGACTGATGACGGCGCACCTGAAGGTGCACCCCTTCAAAACGCCCGGACTGCACCGCTGAAGCGGTGCTCCCACCCTTCGAATCAGAACTGGCGATGCTGGAGGACGATTGAATCCGGTTGGCCTCAAGACTGACGAGACGATTCCATCGCAGCTCGGCGCCTCGTCGCGGCAGCAGTTCGTGCTGAGCCTTGTCCTCGTCATCATCACCGTCGCGCTGTACTTCCGCGTCAACCATTATCCGTTCGTCAACTACGACGACACTCTGTACGTCACGCAAAATCCGCACGTGCAAGACGGCCTGACGTGGGTCACCGTGCGCTGGGCCTTCACCACCTATCACGTCGGCACGTGGCATCCGGTCACGTGGCTTTCCCACGCACTGGACTGCCAACTGTTCGATCTCGATCCCGCCGGCCCGCACGACGTGAATCTGCTGCTGCACGTGCTGAACGTGCTGCTGCTGTTCTGGGTGCTTCAGCGGGCCACTGGTTTCACGGGACGCAGCTTCATGGTGGCGGCGCTGTTTGCGCTGCATCCCATCAACGTCGAGTCGGTGGTGTGGATCGCGGAGCGCAAGAACTCGCTCAGCATGTTGTTTTTCCTGCTCGCGCTCGGAGCTTACCGCTGGTACACCACGGATCGCAAAGCCGGACGGTACGCCGTAGTCACCGTCCTGTTTGCCCTCGGGTTGATGGCCAAGCCGCAGGTGATTACGTTCCCCTTTGTCCTGCTGTTGTGGGATTACTGGCCTCTGCGGCGGCTTTCGCCCGCAGCCGATCAGCGTTCCCGTGGCCGAACCATCTCCGACTTTTCTCAACTGGTGTGGGAAAAGACACCGCTGTTTGCGCTGGCTGGAATCAGCGCTGCCATAACCATGAGCGCGCAGCGCGCCGATGGCACCAAGGCCTGGTATCCGCTCGGATTGCGTATCGAGTATGCACTCGTCTCCTACGTCGACTACATGAGCAAAGCCCTGTGGCCGGCGCGGCTGTCGGCTTTTTATCCGCATCCGGATCACGTTCGATTGCGGCAAGCGGCTTTGGCAATGTTGGTCCTCGTGCTGGTGACGGCTCTGACGATTGCAAGCCGGCGGCTGCGGCCTTACCTGCTGGTGGGCTGGCTGTTTTTTCTGGGAACGCTGGTGCCCATGCTCGGCTTGGAAGGCGTCGGCTACCAGGGTAAGCAAGGGGACCGATACGCGTATCTGCCCTTCATCGGACTGTTCATTATGATTTGTTGGGGAGTTGCGGAATGGGCCGAGCAGAAGCATCTCCCCGCTGCCGTGCTGCGCGTCGTCTGTGTTGCCGTGCTGCTTGCATTGGGATTGGTCGCTTATCGCCAGGTCGGCTATTGGCAGGACAATGTGACTCTGTGGTCGCACGCCGTGCAGGTGACGAACGGTAATTTTCTCGCCGAGAACAATCTGGGCAAGGCCCTGGTGGCCGAGAGACGAAGCGACGAGGCCGTTTCGCATTTCTACAAAGCAGTTGCGATTTACCCTGATGATCCCGTTGGCAATCTGAACATCGGAATCTATGAACAGACGCGGGGGAATTTCTCTGCCGCCATCGAGCGCTACAAGAACACCATCAACCTGTCCCGCGACCCCGAACTGAAGGCCGCCGCGTGGATCAATATGGCGACGGCGTATCGCCAGCTGGGAGATTTCGCGGATGCCCAGCAAAGCCAGGATGAAGCCGGGAAGCTGCGGCGGTAACGGATCGCTGTTCGCTCTCGCTTCTCGCTCTTCGCCAGGAGGGAGATTGTAGATTTTCTGGCGAAGAGCGAACAACGAAAAGCTATTTTGGGAATCGCAATACCGCCGTCACCACAAAAGCGTGTACTTTTTACATGTCAACCGTGCCACTATGTAAAAATGTGATACTAAACTGTAGTCGACTGACGGCTGGCTGTCGCGTTTCAGAATACTTTTCCGCCGCGGCCCCAATCCATCAGCATCGTTTGACTTGCTATACCCTCCTGCGTAACGTTCTGCTTTTGAACTCAGCGCGACTGCGGATCTTAGAAGCTCTGAGAGATCTGGGAGAGTTCTGGTAGTGCTGGCCTTCAGGCTAGCGTGAAGGTCGGTTTGAAAGATACGGCTTTAGCCACTGAGGTACGTCATCGGATAACCGCTAATCTCGCGGCTCTCGTCGATTTTCAGATATGTACTCGGGGCCTAAAGGTCACCTCACAGTTCACACTTGACGCGGCGCTGAAGCGCCGCACTACCCGAGACAGTCCGCTTCCGAGAACCTTTCGGCAGCCTGTCGCTGAAGTTGGGACAATTTGGGCACCCGCCGGAGCCGAAAGGGAGGATGTATGACGTCTGTTGATCTGAAGCCTGCGCAACAGACCCGCATCCTAGGCCGGTCCGCTTCTCCGCTCACGCAAAAGATTTTTCTCGGCTTGGTGCTGGCCATCGCCATCGTCGCTGTCTACGGTCCCGTCCACTGGCAGCCCTTCGCCAATTACGATGACGCCGACTACGTTACCGACAACTTCCACGTTAAAGCCGGCCTGCACTGGACCACCGTCAAGTGGGCGATGACCGCGCGGGATGCGGCCAATTGGCACCCTGTCACGTGGATCTCGCACGCGCTCGACACCCAGATATTCGATTTGAATCCCGCCGGTCCGCACGATGTCAACGTCCTGTTTCACATTGTGAACGCACTGTTGCTGTTCTGGGTGCTGCAACGTGCCACCGGCTTCGTTGGCCGTAGTTGGATGGTCGCCGCGCTGTTCGCTGTTCATCCCGTCAATGTCGAAACCGTGGCCTGGATCGCCGAGCGCAAGAACCTGCTCAGCATGTTTTTCTTTCTGCTGACGCTGGCCGCCTACCGCTGGTATGCCAGCAAGCCGGGAGTGACGCGTTACCTCGTCGTCGCCGCTCTGTTTGCCCTGGGACTAATGTCGAAGCCGCAGGTGATTACGCTGCCATTCGTCCTGCTGCTGTGGGATTACTGGCCGCTGGGAAGGCCCGCTCTTCGCCCTTCGCCCTCCGCTCTTCGCCAGAATAGCTCAGGTGAAATCTCTGGCGAAAAGCGAACAGCGAAAAGCGAATGGCGATGGTTGCTCCTGGAGAAGCTTCCACTCCTGGCTCTGTGTGCGATGAGCGCCGTCTTTACTGTGAACGCGCAGGCTGGCGGCGGCGCAACCAGTTATTACGGACTTGCCTTGCGGCTGGAGAACGCGCTCATCTCCTACGCGCGATATCTGGGGAAGGCCTTCTGGCCGTCGGGGCTGGCGCTCTTCTATCCCTACCCGCTCAAACCGTATCCGCTTTGGCAAGTGTGTGGAGCAGCATTCGTCCTGCTGGCTATCTCAGCGGCTGTTGCTCTCGCGCATCGCCGGCGCTATCTGACTGTTGGCTGGTTGTGGTTCCTGGGAACGCTGGTCCCGATGATCGGAGTGGTACAGGTGGGCACGCAAGCCATGGCCGACCGCTACGCCTATCTGCCGTTCGTCGGATTGTTCATCATGGTGTGCTGGCTGGCAGCAGAGTGGGCCGCGCAAATGCACCTGTCGCGCCTGCTGCTGCGCACCGCAAGTGTGGTGGTGTTGTTGGCGCTTGCGCTGGTCAGCTATCGCCAGGTCAGCTTCTGGAGCGATCACATCACCTTGTGGACCCACGTTCTGGAGGTCACCAACAATAACTGGGTAGCCGAGAACAATCTGGGAACAGCGTTGCTGAAGACGGGCCGCATGGAAGAGGCGATACCGCATTTCCGCGCGGCTGCGGCGTTGGATCCCACCGATCCCAACAGCACCATGAACATTGGCACCTATGAACAGGCGCACGGCAACCTTCCCGTTGCGATCCAGCTATACAAAAAGGCGGCGGAGATGGCGCGCAATCCGAAAGTCAAAGCCCGGGCCTACAACAATCTCGCCTATGCGTACAAGGACATCGGCGACCTTGCCGATGCCCGGACTAGTCTTCAGAACGCCGTGGCAGCCGACCCGGAGTATGTAGGCGCCTGGATCAGCCTCGGCCTAGTGGCGCAACGAGCCGGAGACTTGCCCTTGGCCATCAGTTCCTATTCTCGCGCGATGCAGATCCATCCGTCCGACTTCGGATACTTGTTGCTCGCGGGAGCGCTGGAAGCAAGCGGCAATCAAACTCAGGCGGCCAGCGCCAGGCAAAAGGCCGCCCTGTTTTCGGACAATCTCATCACCGCTCAGCACTACGCGGACAAACTCCTGGCTCACTGACTCCGATCTGGGCTGTATCCGCGCGGATTGTGAAGCACGTCACAAAATTTCAACCGCGTGCTCGCTTATAATCGCGCTCGCAGGGGGCCAGATGAACTCGGTTGCGTTGGAACCTATGCCGGTTGAGCAGTCGCAGCACAAACCGCATCGACTTTCCGTGACCCACAAACAGGCATTGGGCCTCAGTCTGGTTCTCCTCGCTGCCACCATCGCCCTGTACTTCCCGGTGATTCATCATCCCTTCGTCAACATGGACGACATGGGATATGTCTACGAGAACCTGCACGTGCAGGATGGCTTGAGTTGGCCCACGATCAAGTGGGCGTTGCTGACCTTTGACGATAACAATTGGCACCCCTTGACCTGGTTATCGCATTCCCTGGATTGCCAGATGTTCGGCATCGACCCCGCCGGCCATCACATGATGAACGCGATCTGGCACTCGGTTGACGTGGTGGTGTTGTTTTGGGTGCTGCTGCTGGCGACGGGGTATCTGGGCCGCAGCTTCATGGTGGCTGCGTTGTTCGCCGTGCATCCCATCAACGTCGAATCCGTGGCCTGGATGGCGGAGCGCAAGACCCTGTTGAGCACTTTTTTCTTTCTACTCGCGCTGGGTGCTTACCGTTGGTATGCGCGCCAGCCTGGCCTTGTCCGATACACGGTCGTCGCCCTGCTGTTCGTTCTGGGCCTGATGTCAAAGCCACAAATCATTACTCTGCCGTTCGTGTTTCTGTTATGGGACTACTGGCCGCTGGAACGGATGGACACTCCCTGGCGCGAACCCGCTGCTGCCGGTTCGCCGTCGAAGTTTCCCCGCAAGAGTCTCTTCTGGCTGATCAAGGAAAAGATTCCGCTCTTCATAATTTGCGCGGCCAGCGCCCTGATCACCATGTTGGCGCAACGTGTTGGCCGGCCGCAGCATTGGCCGTACTCCACCTCGATCCGGGTCGGCAACTCCATCGTTGCTTACGTCCGGTATATCGGCAAGGCCCTGTGGCCCTCGCACCTTGCCATCATGTATCTCCACCCGGGAGACTCGCTGCGACTGTGGCAGGTGGCGGCGGCGGCTTTGGTGCTGCTGGCAATCACTGCTCTGGTCGTCGTTGGCCGGCGCTATCGCTATCTGCCCGTTGGCTGGTTTTGGTTTCTGGGAACGCTTGTGCCGACCATTGGTTTACTCCAGGTTGGCAGGCAGGCGATGGCTGACCGCTACGCCTACCAGTCCTTTCTTGGCCTGTTCATTCTCATCTGCTGGGGTGCGGCGGATTGGGCCCGGCAAAAGCAGTGGCCCAAGGCTGTCCTACCCACTGTCTCCATCGCAATCCTGCTGGTGCTGGCCGTCATCACGCATCGTCAGATTGGCTATTGGGCCGACAACCTCACCCTGTGGTCGCACGCCGCGCAGGTCACAACCGACAACTGGGTGGCCGAAGACATGGTGGCTGGCATCCTGTTGAACACGGGACGTCACCAGGAGGCCATGTCTCACTACTATGCCGCGTCCGCTCTCAACCCGACCGACTCGGGGAGTAATCTGGCTATTGCCATCTACGAGCAACAGCACGGCAACCTGCAGGCGGCGATTCAACGGTACAACCGGGCCCTCATCGAGATGTACGATCCCTTGGAGCAGGCCAAACTTTATCAAAACCTGTCAATAGCGTATCGCGACGCCGGCGAGATTCCGCAATCGGCGGAGGCCTTCAGCAAGATGAAAAAGCTGCGCGGTCTGCACTGATCTACGCCAAGCCCGAGCGTCGCAGCGCCCGTCGGCACGCGTCCTTAACAGCCCGTGGTGCAATGCTCCTCTTCTCAAATATCGCAACATGCGGCCCTGCTGTTTGAATAAGTTACGAACGCGGTTTGGCGAGTTTCACACTTCTGCCACGGGCTGTTAAGCCTCCACAAGTCGCCTGCACAGCCTTTCTTGCAGATCAGTTGTTGCACAAAACCCTCATTCGAGCGAAAATGCCTCAGCTTGGGCTCCGCGCTGCTCCAGCGTTCTCGCGCGGCCTATAGGGAAATCATCTTCCGTAAGAGGGCCTTATGATACCGCAGTTGCAGCAGAACACTCCGGTTTCGTCGCCGGACACTGCGCCGCAATGGTCACTGGCAACCCGCATCGCTTTCCGCTTCGGCTTTTGCTATTTCCTCCTATATGTCTATCCGCGGTCTGTGGGATCACTCGGGGCCTTAGTCAAATACAACAATCCCTTGCGGGATTTGTGGCACGCCGTTGTGCCGTGGGTGGGGGCCCATGTGCTTCACCTGAACGGCAACTTCACGGAGGTGGCCAATGGCAGCGGCGACCAGCTCTATGACTACGTCCTGCTGTTCTGCATTGCCGTGACCGCCCTGATCGCCGCCGCGGTATGGTCCTGGCTTGACCGGAAGCGCCCAAACTACCAGGTGCTTTATCAGTGGCTTCGCATATTTGTCCGCCTGGTGGTCGCGGTCGCCATGATTAGCTACGGGGCGAATAAGCTGTTTCGCATGCAGTTCGCCGAACCGGCGCTGTCGAGGTATGTCGATACCTTCGGACAAACCACTCCTATGGGCCTTCTTTGGACATTCATGGGCATGTCGCGGGCCTACAGCTTTTTTGGTGGGGTGGGCGAGATGCTGGGAGGAGTCCTGCTCCTTATTCCTCAGTTCACCGCCCTGGGATCGTTGGTCACCATTGCGGTCATGAGCAATGTCCTCATGCTCAACCTATGTTATGACGTGCCAAGAAAAATCTATTCCATTCACCTCATACTCTTCTGTCTTTTCCTGTTATTTCCGGATATGCGGCGAATTGGGGACTTCTTCCTGCTAAACCGCACAACGCGACTTACACCCACAGTTGCCCTTTTCAAAGACAAATTCTTGAACTATGGAGTGTGGGCCTTACAGTTGGGAGTCGGAGTGGTTGCCATCATCGTTTGCTCGAACCAGGCCTACATCGACGCGGCCAAGAACGTCACTTATATTCAGCCGCCCGCCCTTCGCGGCATCTGGTCCGTGGAAGACTACGTTCTCGACGGCGTGCCGAAATTGCCGCTACTCACCGACCCCGATCGCTGGCAGCGTGCTATCTTCGATGCGCCGAAAAAATTTACAGTTCAAAGGATGGACGGCACTTTCAAAAAATATTATCTGGAGTTCAAGTCCGATGGGAACACTTTCAATCTCTGGGATGTGGATAATACCCAGTGGAGGACCACAATTACCTACGATATCCCGGATGCGAATCATATGACTCTCGTAGGCAAGATCGGCGGACATCCGGCAACGCTCAAGCTTACGCGCGTCGATCTTTCCGATCCAGTCAAGTTCCTACTGCTCAACCGCGGTATGCACTGGGTCACCGATTTTCCGCACAATCGTTGAGTGCAATTCGCGGTGCCAATCGGGCGCCTATTTTGACTGCGACTGCAAACTAAGCGCTTGCGCGTAGCATTCATTCGCCTTTTGCAGGTCACCGAGATCGCGATACGCGGCGCTCATATTTCTCAAAATATGCACCCTGTCTTCTGTCGTTGCGTTGTAGTCACGAAGAGCATGCTGGTACCTTGAAATAGCTTCCTGCAAATGCCCCAGCGACTGTTCGTGATAGCCGATGATCTTGTTGCTGAAAACTTCATCGGGATTAATAGCTGAACCTTTATAAAAATGCGCCAGGGCCTCAGCCTCCTTCCCCTGCGCCATCAGTTGAATGCCAATATTGACTTCCGCCGTCCAATGGTTAGGCACAGTGGCCGCGCCATGTTCCCATAGCGTAAGGCTGTCTTTCCAATAGCCGATCTGGCGGTAGGTGACTGTAGTCAACGCCAACAGGACAATGGCACTCGCAGCCGCGACCCAAGCCACGGAGATATGGCGCCGTTCGGCCCAGTCCGCGACACCCCAGCAAACCAGGATGAACAGCCCGATATACGGCTGGTAACCGAATCGGTCAGCCATACCTTGTCTACCGGCTTGGAGAATTCCTATCATAGGTACCAGCATTCCCAGGAACCAAAACCATCCTACCGGCAAATAGCGATACCGCCGGGCTGCCAGCACCAGGGCTGTGATTGCCAGCAAGACAGCGACGGACCCGATCACCTGCCAGGGCGTCAGCCAAGCGCCTTGATGGGGTAGCTCCGGAGCCATGCCCGACGGCCAGAATGCCTTCTTGATATACAAAACATAAGAGAACACCGCATTCTTCAGGCGCGACGACAAAGGTGGCATAAGGCCCGGACGAACTGAACCCTGTGCCGAGACTGTGAGTATCGCGTCTGCGATGCACAAAAAGAGGAGTGGAATCTTCTCCTTGATTAGCTGGGAAAGGGTTTGTGGAGGAAATATACTCGGCTCGGGCGGAGGCGAAGAGCTCGGAGCACTGGGAAACATTCGCTGCAGCGGCCAGTAGTCCCACAGCAGCAAAACAAATGGCAGGGTTATCACCTGCGGCTTGGCAAGCAGCCCCAAGGCAAACAGCACGGCAATTACGGCGTAGCGGCGGTCGGTCGGGTTGCGCGCATAC
>Ga0302326_10005318_pt1 | contig 29411 bp, 25 predicted proteins | sample Palsa_T0_3_FD_202264 | JGI IMG/M metagenome (GOLD analysis project Ga0302326, IMG submission 202264) | Peat permafrost microbial communities from Stordalen Mire near Abisko, Sweden - Palsa_T0_3 | ecosystem: Environmental > Terrestrial > Soil > Palsa > Peat permafrost | place: Sweden: Abisko... | reverse complement strand
GGCGTTTGATGGATTTCCATGCCTGGTCAACGGCAAAGCAGACGCTCAAGTGATCTGCGTGGATCCCGCCCTGGAGCACTCCAACGTCGAACTTCTGACAGGCGCCTATGTGGAGCGACTCGAAACGGACCCGTCTGGACGTCTAGTGACCAAAGTAATTGTCAAGCGCAAGGACGCCGTAGAGGAGTACTCCGCCGATATCGTCGTGGTTTCCTGTGGGGCGGTCAACTCCGCGGCCCTGCTTTTGCGCTCCACTAACGAGAAGCATCCCGCCGGACTCGCCAACAGTTCCGATGTGGTCGGCCGCCACTACATGCGTCACAACTGCTCCGCCTTTATGGCCATCTCCAGGGAACCCAATCCCACTGTGTTCCAGAAGACTCTCGCATTGAACGATTTCTATTTCCGCTCCGAGGATTGGGACTATCCTCTGGGTGAGATCCAGATGCTCGGCAAGTCAGATGGCGAAATGCTCAAGGGGGAGGCGCCTGGCTGGGCGGTTTGGAAGCCTGAGTTCGCGCTCGATTTTTTGGCGAAGCACTCCATCGACTTCTGGCTGCAGTCGGAAGATTTGCCCGATCCCAACAACCGCGTGACCATCAACCCGCATGGACAGATCGTGCTGAACATCCACGAGACCAACCTGGAAGGGCACCAGCGATTGACCGCCAAGCTCAAGGGAATGCTCAGCGAGATCGGCTGTCATGATCAGTTGATGCACCGCTCGCTTTACCTGGGCAAGAACATTCCGATCGGAGGCACCGCGCACCAGGCCGGAACCATTCGCTTCGGTCGCGATCCGAAGACATCGGCGCTGGATGTGAACTGCAAGGCGCACGATTTGGACAACCTTTACGTGGTCGATGCAAGCTTCTTTGTGTCGATTGCCGCCGTAAATCCCAGCCTGACCATCATGGCGAATGCGTTGCGCGTTGGCGACCACTTACTGGAGCGCCTGGGATCGAGCGGCGCATCGTAAGTAAGAAGGGATGGAGAACTCTTGAAAGCAATCGCTATCGTACCTGGCACAGCCGGTTCGCGTCTGGTGGAACGGCCTGAGCCATCGATCACTAAACCAGATGAAGTAAAAGTCCGGATCATACGAGTGGGCATCTGCGGCACCGACCGGGAAGAGGTATCCGGAGGCCGCGCCCAGGCCCCGGAGGGTCAGAAGGAACTGGTCATCGGGCATGAAATGCTTGGCCAGGTGGTGAGCGCAGGCTCGTCTGTCACTCGCGTGAAGGCCGGTGACTACGCAGTGTTCACCGTGCGGCGGGGATGCGGGGAATGCGCCTGCTGTCTCATGAACCGCGCCGACATGTGTCAAACCGGCAAGTACCGCGAGAGAGGCATCCGTGGACTGGACGGATACCAAACGGAATACGTAGTCGATCAAGAGCAATACATCGTGCGGGTGCCACGGGAACTGGAGCCGGTCGGCGTCTTGATGGAACCGCTCTCCGTCGTCGAGAAAGCCATTCGATGAAGCGCTGCGCGTGCAGACCGTGCGTTGCCCCGATGCCGCCGTTACTCCCGACTGGCTTCATGGGCGCCGCTGCCTGGTTGCCGGACTGGGACCGGTGGGTCTGCTGGCTGCCATGGTGTTGTGCTTGCGGGGCGGCGAGGTTTACGGGCTGGATGTGGTCGATTCGACCACCGCTCGCCCGAAATGGTTAGACGGTATCGGCGGGCGCTATATAGACGGCCGTCAAATACCGGCGGACCAGGTAGAGAAGAACATCGGTGGCATGGACTTTATCCTGGATGCCACCGGAATTGCCCAGTTAGAGTTCAATCTGATGGACGCACTGGCCGTGAACGGGATGTATGTGCTCACGGGCATTCCGGGTGGTGACCGGCCGCTCCAAATTCCCGGAGGCGAGTTGATCCGGCAGTTGGTGTTGGAGAATCAGGTGATGCTGGGCAGCGTGAATGCCGCGCGAGGACATTTCCGAATGGCCGCGGATGATCTGTCCCAGGCTCATTTGCGTTGGGGCGCTCAAATCGCAGGGTTGATTACGAATCGGTATTCGTGGGATCAATTTGCAGGACTAATGGATCAGCATCAACCCAAAGCGATTAAGGAGGTCATCGAATGGGGGCAACCTGGGCACTAAGGTAGTCGGGCCTTGCGTCTTGCGATCATTTTGAGAGCCGAACCTTCGCGCATAGCCGGGCTAATACTCTCATCACTTTGGGCCCGGCTTCTTAGTGGGATACCGCGTCATCTCCGCCGCGATTTTGCGTCGCTCTCCGCGGTCGACATTCGTTCTGCTCCTCATCGATCCACATCCCCGAGCACGAAATCCATCGCACCCAGGATGGCGAACAGGTCGGGGCTCATCCGGCCCCGGGCGAGCCGTGGCATCATCTGCATGTGTGCGAACGATGGTGTCCGGATGCGGGTGCGGTACGAGCTGGTACCGCCGTCACTCACCAGGTAATAGCCGATATTTCCTTCGGTCGCTTCAATCGCCCCGAGCGCCTCGCCGGGCGCAATCACTGGACCCGGGCTCACGCCCACAACATGCATGATCGGGGTTTCGATGTCGTGCATGGTACGTTTCTCAGGTGGCGGGCATGCCAGGGGCTGGGCCGATTCATGCGTACTCTCGGGCATGTTGTTTACGCACTGTTCGACGATACGCAAACTCTGGCGCATTTCCTCGACGCGCACCGCGCCGCGGTCGTAGCAGTCGCCATGCCGGCCCGCGGGGATGTCGAATTCGAACTGTTCATAACCGGAGTAGGGTTGCTTCTTGCGGAAGTCCCACGCAAGACCGCAAGCGCGCAGGTTGGGACCCGTGACGCCCCACTCGATGGCCTCTTCCGTGGTGAACACGCCGACTCCCTGGGTGCGTGCTTTGAAGATCCGGTTCTGCATCACTTCCTTGTCGTACTCGATCAAGCGTGGCGGCAAGTACTTCAAAAACCCGCGAACCTGGGCGTCCCAGCCCTTGGGCAGGTCCTCCGCTACGCTGCTGGCGCGAAACCAGTTGGGGTGAATTCGCGTTCCGCAAACCGCTTCGATGATGGCGAACGCGCGTTCGCGGTCGTTGAATGTATGGAAGACCGGCGACAGTTGCCCCAGATCCTGGGAGAAAGTTCCGTACCAAGCCAGGTGGCTGACGATCCGAAACAACTCCGCCAGCATCACCCGAATGATCTTTGCCCGTAGCGGGACTTCGATCCCCGCCAGTTTCTCCACGGCCATCAGATAAGCCATGTTATTCATTACGCCGCCCAGATAATCCATCCGGTCGGTGTAGGGGACGTAGGTATGCCAGGATTGCCGCTCCCCCATCTTTTCGGAGCCTCGGTGATGGAAGCCAATCCGCGGAACTGCGTTTACGATCTGCTCGCCGTCAAGCTGCAAAGCTACCCGTAATACTCCTCGTGTGCCGGGCTGCCGCGGACCGACGTTCAGAAACATAAAATCGATCCCGTCGCGCCCCGCGCGCATGCCCCATTTTTCGGGTTGAAAGCGCTGCTCTGTATCCTCCTTCTCGTCGGGCGGAGGGAACGGCACCATTTCGGTGGCTCGCCCGGGATCGTCTTTCAAAAGCGAATGTCCTTCCCCCGTTCTTGGCATCAGGATTCGTTCCAGGTGCGGGTGGCCCTGGAAACGGATTCCAAACATGTCCCAGACTTCTCGCTCGTACCAATTCGCCGCGGGCCAAAGGTCTGTAGCGGTATCAATGGGCGGCTGACCTCGCTTGAGTGGCACTTTGATGCGGAGATACTCGTTCCGATCAAACGACAAGAGGTGATAGACCATGGTGAAGTCGCTTGCCGGCTGCCCCTCGCGGTGCACCCGCGTTCGCTCGTCGATGGCGGTGAGGTCGTAGAGCATCCGGTACGGCTCGCCGACTTCTTCCTTCAGGTAACGGAGAGCATCGTGAGCGTTTTGCCGCGCGATCCAGCACGTCGGGATTCCGTCCGCGGTTTGTTGCGGCCTGATTGCATTTTCGCCAAGCTTCCGCCGTAGCTGATCGACGATATTGGTAGGCCCAACCATGATCTTCAGACTTCCGTCACCACCTCGGAGCATCGTGGTGTGCTGCCGTTCGGCCCCGACCAAGGTCGCACGGCGAAGGCAGCAGCGGACGCACCGTTTCCTGTGGGCTGGCCACCCAGCTCGATAGGCCGCAGCTCGGTATCGACGGCCTTTTGCATGAGTGGCAATCCCTCCTCAAAGGCATAGGGTCGCGGCAAACAGCGTAGTACGTACACATCGACCGGAAGAAAGTTGACGGCCCTGCACCACACTGCGGATGTCATGCATCGCGTTAGAGTGAGCGCACGATTCCGTGGAGGTGTAAAGTGCCTGGAAGGAATTCAGCGTGCTATGCCAGTCTCCTCTGCACAGGGACCGCCGCACACCAGTCAAGCGCTCCCATCCTCCACACCCACGCGATCGCAGGCCGCCCTAGTGGCACAATTTGTCCTCGCTGAACTCGCAAGACCGAATCTCGCCCTCCACCTCGGAATGACTATGGCTCGCATTCGCTTGTACAATCAGGCACAAGCTCAGCTGATGCCGAATCCAGCACCTCGTGCTCCCCAAGCAATCAGTCGTCGCAGTCCAAGCCTGGAAGCTCGCCACCTTCCTCGAAGAGGCTGGAGGACCCTTGCTGAATCTTCTCGATCGTTCTCTCTGCCTAGGCGAATGCCGGACTCGTTTAATCACAACGGTTGACATCGACGTGTTCCCTTTCCCGCCATTCGTTTATGAAATCAGTTCGAGCCCAGTCCGGCAAAGCGGCGCTCTGATTTCGCCAATTAGGGCGCTGGTAGATCCCAGTCATGGAATCCCTCAGAAAGATGGCGGATAAACCAGCGCGGCTCGTGGTTACGATCCATTACAATCATCCGGTCTCGGCGAGTCCGGCCACCGCTGCGATCTACCCGCTCATGCCTTCGCTCCCGGCGGCCCTCCGAAGATAGCCGACAAGTTCACTGTACGGGAATCGGCGTCAAAACGGTGTCAAAAATAAGTCGGAGCGAGGGTCCTTGTGTGTCGAGTCCGGCTCGAAAAAACCGTTCTCGAGATGAATTCTGGGCTTAAGAATTCTTGGATGAGTGCAGACTTCATTGGTTCGGGCAGCTTGGCCAACGGTCGGCCTTTCATCCGAGGTCTCGCGGTCACACCATCGGACACGACCGCGCGGTATGCCTGCTCGCCTGGAAATCTTCCTTGCCTCGATATCCACATCATCAACGGCAATCCTAGCCAATTCGCTAACCCTGACAGCCTGGAATAGAAAGTATTTTCAACATGATCTGCTGTTGCAGAACCCCGATACTCGGAGGCTGAGGCCGCTGAGCCAGCATATAGGTGGCGGACGGTCACTAGAGCCAAGATGCAAAAGCTGCGCTAAGTGTTAAGGTTGCTGAGAGCGATCTGCGAATGCGCCTGCTGCATCAGCCTTTGGGTCGGTTCCGAGCCGGTCGGCCAGCTTGCCATGGGCTGCGATGGGGCGAAGTCATCCTGCTCACCCGTTGAATGATACCGAAGAAAAGGAGTAAGGTAGGTGTAAGTCTGAGAAAAACCTCCCGTATTCGAACCATTGCGTTTCTCGGCAACTATCTGCCGCGCAAGTGCGGCCTTGCCACGTTTACGTCCGACCTGCTTGGTGCCGTGGCGGCGCGGCATCCCCAAAGCCGGTGCTTCGCGGTGGCGGTCAATGACGTCGAGGAATCCTATCAGTATCCCGAGGTCGTTCGCTTTCAGATTGAGGAGCAAAAACTCGGTTCGTACCGGCGCGCCGCCGACTTCCTAAACAGCAGCGACGTGGACATCGTCTCGGTACAGCACGAGCTCGGAATCTTCGGCGGGCCAGCCGGCAGCCATCTATTGGCCCTCCTGCGCGGATTGACAGCGTCCGTCGTCACCACGCTCCACACCGTTCTCAGCAAGCCGAACACCGACCAGAGCCGCGTGATGCAGGAATTGCTTAAGCGCTCAAAGCGGCTGGTGGTCATGACAGAGCGGGGACGAACGATCTTGCAGGAAGTCCTGCTGCTTTGCCTGTCGCGCATCAGGACGAACAACACCTTCGCCTAGAGGTGAAACTCCGAGGGGAATTAGGTGAGTCCAATCCTGAGCTTGCTCGCCGAAGAGTACGTGGGGGATATCTTACTCAACCCAGACTCCTCCCTCTGGGTTAAGCTCTGCGGCACCGGCTTTGTGCGCTGGGGAACCATGTTGCCAGCGACTGCCGCCAGCGCTTTGGGACCGTGGTGGCCTGGTGCGGCACCGTGTTGAATCACGATCACCCTATCCTCGAAACCGAATTGCCGCTGGATGGCAGCCGCTTCGAAGGGGTAGTCGCCCCCGTCATGCGGCAGCCGGAATTCGCCATTCGGCTGCGGTCGCCGAAGGTCTTTACGCTCGACGACTATGAGGCTGCCTGGACCTTGACCAGCAAAGAAGACATATCCAAGCGCCTGCGCTAGCAACGGGATTTCACCCTGACGGTGAGTGGACCGCGGCATGCTCAGGTCATCCGGGCGGGCGTCCAGAAGCGCAAGAACATACTGCTGGTGGGCGCTACCGGGTCTGGCAAGACCATTCTGCTCAGCGCCATCCTGGACACCATTGCGGAGCTAACCTCAGTCGACAGTGTCATCTCGATCGAGGACACCACTGAACTGCCACGCCGCGCCCGAAGCTACCTCGACCTGCGGGCGGTGGGTGAGTTCGCGATGGTCGTATGCATGCGCGCGTCGATGCGCTTGACCCGCGACGAAGTCGGTGAAGTGCGCGGAGCCGATTGACACACGCTGTGGCAGGCTCGGAACACCGGCCATCCGGGAGATCTGAGCACGGTGCACGGAAATAGCGACAGTGGAGACCAAAGAAATTGGAGCGAGTGGGAGATCCTCGGAAAGGATAAGCGGCTTGGCATTCACATCCTCAATGGTGTTTAATAGTGGCGTCGGTAAGCGGCTCCTGAATGTCGAGGAGGCTGCCGGATACCTGGGTCTGAAGGTGGACACGGGCTACAAGAAGGCCCGCCTCCGGGAGCTTCCCTTCGTCAAGGTGGGGCGAGCGTTGCGGTTCGATAAACAGGCGTTAGATCGCCTGATCGAAGCGCACACAATCAAAACCATCGACTGAAAGGAGTACGCAAGTGTCCATTCACAGCGTTGAAGACAGAGTATTCAAAATCCGCTGGAGGGAGGGAGGCAGGAATCGCAGCCTGAAGGTTCATGGGTCGCGCGAGTTGGCCAAGAAGATCCTGCGCAAGAGGCTTTCGGCGCGCGATGAAAACCGCCACCTCGACATCCAACGGGAGGTCAATTTCCGAATGTCCGATTTGATCGACCGCTACTGGGACCAGTATGCCAGCAAGAAGAAATCCCAGGACCGGGAGAAGGCGGTTCTGGAGGGTATCCGCGGGCACGGCTGTTCGGCACTTTAACGTCATGCACCACATGATGGCGAAGGCCGCCACGATCTGGGGTAAAGAAACCGGTATAGACCGGACCCCGGCGGATGCGGTGGAAGTGAAGCGCCCGGATGACCAGCGCGAGCGTTACTTGAGTGCCGAGGAGATCCAAAAGCTGAAAGCCACGCTTGATCAGAAGATGTATGGCAAGGCTGGCAAGAGCACCAATCAGACGTTTTTCCATTTGCGTTGATTGTCCTGGACGCCTTGACCACGGGCATGCGGATAGCAGAGATTTTTTCGCTCAGATGGAGCGATCTGCTATTCCGGGAAGAACTGATCGCGGTCCGCGCCAAGCTGAAAGGTGGCAAGGTCCGGTGTGCGCCAATGCCCCCGGAGTTGGCCACGGAATTCAAGCGGTATCCGGTGATCCTGGGAGAGGAGCGGATGTTCCCGCCGGAGCCGGGTGCCAAACGCGAACGCCAGAGGGTGGACAAGAGCTTTGAAACCATCTTGGCGTTGGCCGGTGTCGAGGACTTTCGGTTTCATGATCTACGGCACACATTTGCCACTACGCCAAACTCGGCAAGGCTCACATTGCCAAAACCGGCAGCACGGCACGGGAGATGTGGAGACTGATGGAAGGAGAGAAGCGGGAGCAGCTCCAGGGAGCCCATTAAATGTTCCCTTATTGTTCCCTTGACTGAAACCCTATGTTTCCGGCTACCTCTAAGTTATCGATTTTATGGTGGCCAGGGACGGAATCGAACCGCCGACGCCAGCCTTTTCAGGGCTGCGCTCTACCGACTGAGCTACCTGGCCAAGGACTCACCATTGTATCAAACACCGCCGCGCGCACGCTCAGATCTCAGACGATCTCAGACGGTCAGACACTCTGAAGCGCAGCCAGTTCCGCTCCCGTCGCCTTCTCCACCTCCGCGTGCAAGCTGTTGCCGTGCGCGTCCATAGTCACAATCGCTACGAAGCCGTGCACTCTCAGATGCCACATCGCCTCGGGAATACCGAACTCCATCAAATCCACGCCCAGCACCTCCTCCACCGTCCGCGCATAATACTGGGCCGCGCCGCCGATGGCATTCAAGTACACCGCGCCGTATTCCTGCAGAGCGGCCAGCGTCTTCGGACCCATGCCGCCCTTGCCGATCACCGCGCGCACGCCGTATCGCCGGATCACATCCGCTTGGTACGGCTCTTCGCGGCTACTGGTGGTCGGCCCCGCCGCCTTCATCATCCACCGCTCGCCCTGCTTCAGCATCACCGGACCGCAGTGGTACAGCACTGCTCCGTGCAAATCCACCGGCGGCGGATTCTTCATCAGCCAGGCATGCACGTTATCGCGGCCTGTATACATCTCGCCATCGATCAGCACCACATCGCCCACTTTAAGCGCCCGCACGGCGGCTTCGCCGATCGGCGCCGTCAACACCACCTCGCGACCGGTAAGCGGAAATCCCTCCGCTTTGGTCATGCGCTCCACGGGACGGCTGGGGTCGCGATACAACCACCCGGTGATGGCGCCGCTCGATCGATCGAGGCGCACTCCCAGGCGCCGGAACGCCCAGCACTCGTATGCCACCGAGACGAAGAAACTGGCCGGCAGCCGGTTGGCCGCGGTAATCTTGCAGCCGATCAGCGATGACTTGCCGCCGAAGCCCATCGCGCCCACTCCCAGCCGGTTGGCCTCTTGCATGATCTCGTCTTCGAGCTTCGCCAGTGCCGCGTTCGGATTCACATCGTCCAGCGTGCGGAATAACTGGCCCTTGGCCAGATCGTAGCCGTGCGCGCGATCGCTGCCGATACATACGCCCAGGGCGCCCGGCGCACAGCCCTGCCCCTGCGCCTGCCACACCGCGTGCAAAATACACTTGCGCACGCCTCCCAGGTTGCGGTCCGCGCGCCCCAGATGGTCCAGATTGCAGGGCAATGAATACTGTATATTTTTGTTCTCGCAGCCGCCACCCTTCAGGATCAGTTTCACTTCGATCTCGTCCTGCTCCCACTGCTCGAAGTGCATCACGGGGGTTTCTTCCCCGAGGTTATCGCCGCTGTTCTGTCCGGTCAGTGAGTCAACCGAATTGGGACGCAGCTTGCCGCGCCGCGTAGCTTCGGCGATCGCCGCGCGAATAGCCCTCTTGATTTCAAGCTGGTTGACTCCCACCGGCGTGTGCACCACAAACGTCGGCATGCCGGTATCCTGGCAGATCGGCCCTTCGTCCTCGGTGGCCATATCGACGTTCGACAGGATGATGTTCAACGCTTGTGCCGATTGCGTGGCGGGAGTCTCCGTGCCGGCCGTCAGCGACATCGCCGCGCGCACGTCGGGTGGAAGATTGGTGGATGTCTGGGTGATGAGTTCCAGCAAGCTGCCACTGAGAAATTCCATATCGGCTCCGGACCCTTTTATCCTAACAGGTAGGGCTGGGTGCTGAGGATGGTATCTGCCGCTTTCCGCCGCCCAGCCCGCAATTCTTATGATTACGATAAGCTGTGCTTATGTTATAATGGTTGCGGTTGACCCTCTCCGAAGCTAAGCTTTTCCGCGAAATATCCCAAACCAAGAGCATCAGCCGGGCCGCTACGCACTGCGGCATCAGCCAATCGGCTGCCACCCAGCATCTTCAGGAAGTGGAACGCCGCCTCGGGCTAGGGCTGGTGGACCGCAGTACACGGCCTCTCGCCCTCACCGATGCCGGCAAGCTTTACGCTGAGTTCTGCCGCGACATCCTGCGGCGCGAAGAGCAGTTCCACGGCGCGCTGCAGAAGCTTAAGGGTGACGCTGAAGGCGCCGTGCGGGTGGCCTCCATCTACTCCATCGGCCTGTCGGAGATGTCGCGCCTCCGGGAGAGGTTCGAGCTGCATCATCCACAGGCGCAGTTGCACGTCGATTATCTGCGGCCGGACAAGATCTACGAGGCGGTGCTGGCGGATCAGGCCGACCTGGGTCTGGTGAGCTATCCCGTGGCCAAGCGCGAGCTCGCCGTAATCCCATGGCGCAAGGAGGAAATGGCGGTGGCTGTGGCGCCGTCGCATCCATTGGCGGCGAAAGCCGTGCTATATCCGGCGGACCTCAATGGCCAGGAGTTCATCGGCTTCGACGAAGACCTGGAAATCCGTCGCGAACTGGATCGATTCTTCCGCGAACAAGGCGTGGAGGCCCGGCTGTCGATGCAGTTCGATAACATCCAAACTATCAAGGAGGCGGTGGCGCTGGGTTCAGGAATCAGCATCCTGCCGGCGCGCACCATGCAGACCGAAATCGCGCAGGGCCGCCTGGTTTCCATTCCGCTGCACGCCCCGGGGCTGCTGCGGCCAGTGGGCATCGTATACCGAAAGCGCAAAAAGTTCAACCCGGCTACGCAGGCCTTTCTGAACCTCTTGCTGGACGAAGCCGCCTCAAGTTTTTTATGAACGCGATACGATCGACGGCGTTGGTATTGGTATTGCCGTTGGCGTTGTGGCAACTCGCCCCGGCCGCCGGCGGCGATATTGTGGGGCAGGTTCGCGCCGCAGCCGGCGCGCGAAACTTCACGCTAGCCGAAACCGAGATTCAAGGCTATCGCGCCACGGCCGGCGTGACGCCGGAACTGCTGGAAGCCTTGTCGTGGCTGAGCCGCGGCGCGCTGGAGGCCAGGCAATACGATCGGGCCGACAGTTATGCCGCCGAGACCCGCAAACTCGCGGGGGACATCCTGCGCGCGGGCCGGTCCGTGGACCAGGAGCCGCGTCTGCCGCTCGCGCTGGGCGCCGTCATCGAGGTGCATGCACAAGTGTTGGCCGCGCGCGGCCAGCGCCACGACGCTATCGCTTTCCTCACCCAGGAGGTGGCTGCCTATCGCCAGACGTCCATGGCGCCGCGTATTCAGAAAAACATCAATCTGCTGACCCTGCAAGGTAAACCCGCGCCCGCGCTGGACCTCAGCCGCTGGCTGGGACCGAAGCCCGCGACGCTCGCGACGCTCAGGGGCCATCCCGTGCTGCTTTTCTTCTGGGCCCACTGGTGCGGCGACTGCAAAGCGGAAGTACCCATCTTAGCCCGCCTGATGGAGAACTACGGGCCCAGCGGGCTGGTGCTGCTCGGACCGACGCAATATTATGGGTTTACCGCTGGCGGCGATGCCACTCCCGAACAGGAAACCCCGTACATCGACCACGTAAGGAAGCAGTACTATGCACCGCTCGGCGCCTTGGTCGTCCCGATTAGCGCGCAGAACTTTCTGACATACGGATGCAGCACCACGCCGACCTTAGTCCTCATAGACCGGTCTGGCATCGTGCGCCTATACCATCCGGGCGCTATGACTTACGAAGAACTGGCGGACCAGGTCAAGCGCTTTTTCGTTCCTCATGTTCCCCAGTCTTAGCGAGCCAGGCAGCATAACTCTCGAGAGACTGGATCAGGTGTTCGACGGACGAACGGCGCGAGTACAGATAAGCCAACTGCTTGGCTATCGACTCGGGGTTATGGAGTCGGACCTTCTCAGTATTCATGGTATAGATCTACCATAAGTACCAGGTCTTAGCAATACCCGTAAATGAGGTGTGCTTAATATGACGCATTTGAGGGTACTGGAGGTTATGTATTCAACGGCCGTAAAACCTCGGCGATCCTGTCTGCATCGTTCGACACGACAGTAGGTTGGTTGCCAAAAGCGGGATGAATCGGCGCTCCATCGGGCGCCTCCAGCTTTCCGGTATGGTAGTGGTAGATGTAATCGGGATCCTTCAACAGGTTGCCCGTCAACACGGCCACCACGTCCGCGGATCGCGCAATGGCGCCAGCGGCGGTCAGCTTGCGAATGCCGGCCAGAGTGGCCGCGGAGGCCGGTTCGCAGCCGATCCCGCACCGTCCGATGACGGCTTTAGCGTCCGCGATTTCCTGTTCGCTCACCTTCTCCACCACGCCGCGCGAGCAGGCCACCTCCCGTAAAGCCTTGGGCCAGGAGACCGGATCGCCAATCTTGATGGCAGTCGCCAGCGTCTGGGGATGACTCACGGCGCGAAAACTGTGCGCCGCCGTACGCATCAACTCGTAGAAAGGCGCGGCGCCTTCGGCCTGAATTACGGCGAGCCGGGGCATCTTGGCGATGAACCCCAGAGCGTGCAATTCCCGCAGAGCCTTCCCGAAAGCGGCGGTGTTGCCGAGGTTGCCGCCGGGGAGCGCAATCCAGTCGGGCGGGTTCCAGTCGCGCTGGTCGAGCATCTCGACGATGATGGTCTTCTGGCCCTCGATGCGGAAGGGATTAATGGAGTTTAGCAGGTAGATTCCCAGCCGCTCGGCGAGCGTGCGCACCAGTTTCAGGATCTGATCGAAGTTGGCCTCCACCTGGAGCGTCCTGGCGCCGTATTCAAGCGCCTGGGCCAGTTTGCCGTAGGAGATGTTGCCATGCGGAATGAATACGATGGGCTGCAAGCCCGCCGCGCTGGCGTAGGCGGCCATGGAGGCCGAGGTGTTGCCGGTCGAGACACAGGCCACGCGTTCGACGCCGAGCCGCAGCGCCTGCGCCATGCCGCAGGTCATGCCGTTGTCCTTGAAGGATCCCGTGGGATTGAAGCCCTGGTGCTTGAACACCAATGCATCCAGACCGGCGTATTGCGCGGCGCGCGGCGCGGCCAACAGCGGCGTGTCGCCTTCGCGCAGTGTCACCACGCCATCGAAGGAGTCGAGGAACGGGATGATCTCGCGGTAGCGCCAGACGCCGCTCTGCTCGAGTGGGGCGTTCGAAACGCGGCGCTCGCGCCAGATTCGCTTCAGCTCGGCGGGCGTCATCGCGAGGGGCGGATAGGAGACCTCCAACAGACCGCCGCAGCGCGGGCAATTGTAGATCGCTTCGGTGATCGGGAAGCGCGCGCGGCAGCGCTCGTCGAAGCAAATCAGCTCAGCGGGCATCGAAATTCAATTATAGCGGCCGGGCGCGGGGTGGCTGCGGGGCGGGTATACTAACGAAGCGTGAGCAGATTCGATGAAGTGACGATCAACGTTAAGCAGTGTCCCGAGCTAAATGAATTTCTAAACACGATCCTTCAACTGTGCGGAGGCGGCTACCTGTAACCATGCTCGCCGTACACCTCGAAAACGGGCGCGTCGAGATGCGCGACGAGCCTCGCCCCACACGCTCCGAGGGATTCGCGCTGATCCGCCTGCTCTGCGGCGGCATCTGCAATACCGACCTGGAACTGCAGCGCGGATATTACGGCTTCGCCGGCACGCCAGGCCATGAGTTCGTGGGCGAGGTGATCGAGGCAGATTCGCGCGAATGGATCGGCCGCCGCGTGGTCGGTGAGATCAACCTGGCTTGCGGCGCTTGTCAGTGGTGCCGCCGCGGTCTGGGACGGCACTGTCCGCAACGCACCGTTCTGGGAATCGTCAAACATCCCGGAGCCTTTCGTGAGTACCTGACGTTGCCCGAGCGCAACCTGCATGCACTACCCGACGCGCTGCCCACAGAGCGAGCCGTATTCGCCGAACCTCTGGCCGCCGCCTGCGAAATCCTGGATCAGGTAGCCCTGCCTTGCGGCGCCGAAATCGCCGTGCTGGGCGACGGTAAATTGGGGTTGCTCATTGCCATGGTGCTGAACGCCTACGGCCACCGCGTCCAACAGTTCGGCCGGCACGCGGAGAAATTGCGCATCGCGCGCCGCGCCGGCGTCGAAACCGAATTGGCGGGTGGCACCCTGCCCGAGATGGCTTACGACTGGGTGGTGGATGCGACCGGCTCGTCCGAAGGCCTCCGCCAGGCCGTGCGCATGGCGCGGCCGCGCGGCACCGTGATTCTGAAGTCCACGGTGCATGGGCTCGTGGGAGTGGACACCGCGCCGGTGATTGTCAACGAAATCACGCTGGTGGGCTCGCGCTGCGGGCGCTTTGAGCCTGCGCTCGATCTGCTCACCCGCAACCTGATCCCGGTCGAAGAGATGATCTCCGAACAACTGCCACTCGCCGATGCCCCGCGCGCTTTCGAGCGTGCCGCGCAGAAGGGTGCCCTGAAGGTGCTGCTGCGGTAATATTTCAGAGATGACGATGCTACGCTGCTGCGTCGCGCTGGTGCTCGCCGGCGCCGCTTGTGCGCAAACGCCGATCGTGCTGCGCGCCGCGCGCCTGCTCGATATCGAGACCGGCCGCATCCTGCAGCCCGGCGAGGTGCTGGTCGAAGGCGAGCTGATCGCCGAGTCGGGCGCTGCCGTCAAACATCCCGCCGGCGCTGAAATCATCGACCTGGGAGACCGCACTTTATTGCCCGGCTTGATCGACGCGCACGTTCACCTGTTCCTCCATCCGGGCGCGGAAGACCTGCAGACCGTGGAAGAGTCCGTGCCGCAGCGAACCATCGTGGCCGTGCTGGCCGCGCGCGCCGACCTTATGGCCGGCTTCACCGCCGAGCGCGACATGGGAACCGAAGGCGCCGGCGCGGCCGACACCGCCGTGCGCAATGCGATTAACCAGGGCCTGGTTCCGGGGCCGCGCCTGCGCATCAGCGGCAACGCGGTGGATATTCTCGGCGGCCACGAAGACGCCATCGGCTACAATCCGGCGCAGCGCGTGCTGCCCAATGCCACCTGGGCCAACAATGCCGCCGAGCTGGTCACCGTGATCCGCGGGCAGTTCAAGGAGGGCGCCGATTTCATCAAGATCTACGAGACGGGGCGCGACGCTTTCCGCGACGGCAAATTTTCAACGCCTTACCAATACACCGAAGCCGAGCTGCGCGCCGCCGTCGAAGAGGCTGCGCGCGTGGGCAAGCGCGTGGCGGTCCATGCGACCGGTGAGCCGGGCACGCTCTATGCCGCGCGGGCCGGCGTAGCTTCCATCGATCATGCCGACCAGCTCTCCACGGAAACCATGCGGCTGATGCGCGACAAACAAATCTTCGCCGTGCCGACCTTTACCATTTCCGCGTACTTTGCCGACCACGCCGGCTCGCCCCAGCAGGCCGCGCGGCAGCACCAAATGCTCGAATTGCATGCCCGGGAGTTTCGCGCGCAGCTCTCGGCCGGCGTACCCATGGCGGTCGGTTCCGATGTCGGCCCATTCCCGCATGGCACGCAGGCCCGCGAGTTCGCGCTGATGGTCGAGTACGGCATGACGGCCCTGACCGCTCTGCAGGCCGGCACGCTCAACGGCGCGAAATTGCTCGGCTGGCAGGACCAGATCGGCACGCTCAAGGCGGGCTACTTTGCCGATATCGTCGCCGTCCCCGGCGATCCTTTGCAGGATATCGCCGTGCTGCAGAAAGTGTCGTTCGTGATGAAGGGTGGCGTGGTCTACCGGCGCGATTAGGTCAGATTACTGCGACAGCGTGAAATTCACGTCGATGTTGGTCACCACCTCGACCGGATCTCCGTTCAATAGCGTCGTAGAGTATTGCCAACTGCGGACGGCGTCGAGTGCCGCGGTCGCCAGCACGGGTTCACCACTGAGGACCTGAAGGTTCTCAATCTTGCCATCCTTTCCAATAGTGGCTTCAAGCGTTACGGTGCCCTGAATGCGTGCCGCTTTGGCTTCCGGCGGGTAAACCGGATGGGTCTGGACCAGCAACTTGTTCTGCTGCACGTTGCCGCCAACGCGAATCTTTTTCGGTTCCGCCGCTTGTGCATGCTGTCCCAGCGCGCCTGCCGGCGCAATCGAAATCTGTAGATCCGGGGTCACGGAGACCTGTAAATCGTCGTCATACGCGTGCACGCTCTCGACGAGAGATTGCCAGCCTGCGGCATCGATACTGTCCCCTGCATGTACGGACAAACGCTGCAGCAGTTCGTCGCGAGCCGGCGCCGCGAGACCTCTGACATCGATACTCTTCACCGTGAGCCGCGCGCCCGCCGGCAACGCTATTTTGAGATCCTGGGACTCTCCCTCTTTCGGCAGCTTGAATTCCAACGTCACCTGTGTAGTGGCCGGCAGCGTCATGGCCTTGGGCGAATAGTGCCACTGCAGCACGGCTTGGAGCGCCGCGCTGCGCAACTCTTGCGGCCCGCTGAGAACGTGCGCATCGGAGACATGGCCATTGGAGTCGATCTGCAGCTCGAGCACTACAGAACCCTCGATGTGCTTCTCACGCGCCTCACGCGGATACTGCGGAGGAACGCTGTGCAGCAGGTTCGACTCGACCTGTTCCTGCGGAACGGGCGCCGCCTGCAGCGGGAATGTATGGAGCGCGAGCCAGCCTGCCGCGAGCAGCAGCCCACAACTGGTAGCACAGAACGAAATGATCCTACGTTTCGACATGGTAATCTCCTTCAAAAGTAGCGCCACCCGCTTCTTTAGGTGACGTTTGCGCAAAAACAGAGTCGCCGGGACAAGGTCCGGGGCTGGCTGGTCTCCGGCTATGGCCAGCAGCGCGTTCAAGTACTGCGCGCGATCCTTGGTGAACTCAACCACCGCTGCATCCACCGTCTGTTCGCGCGCCAATTGGATCTGGCCAATCAGCCACCACACCGCCGGGTGGAACCACAACGCCGCGCGAATCGATTCTTCCGCCAGCGTGAAGATCCAATCGTGACGGCGCACGTGCAGCAATTCGTGACAGGCGATGGCCTGCTGAATATCCGATGGCAGCTCGGCGAACCTCGCGGGCACCACGATAACAGGCCGCCAGAACCCGAACGTGACAGGGCCCTGTATGGTCGGCGACACCAGAAATTCGGCTCTGGGTGCGGCTCCTGGTACAACTGCCGCGCGTAAATGGTCAAGGCACGCGGGCAATGGATCGAGGGGCAGTGACGTGCGTCTGCGGCGGCGTAATTTGCCGAATCCCACCGCCAGCCAGAGGGCCCTCGCGGCTGAACCGGAGGCCAGCGCGATCAGCAACGCCTCGCGCCACGGAAAAGCGCGCGAAGAAGGGCGCCGCGGGTTCGCCGGCCGCGCAGCCGAGGTCGAGAAATCCACCTGCGAGTCCGTCGCGCTTTGCCAGGGCTGCATGATAGGAAGCAACAGACAGATCGCCAGCAATGCCTGCCCGTAAGCCAGCCGGACGCGCGGCAGGCGCAACTGGAAGGCCCAAATGGCCAGGCTTCCGGCGGCGATCAGAGCAGTTGCCTGCACGCTCCAGAAGGCCAGATTGTGGAGCCAAAGGGCGGAGGTCACGATCGCTCTCCAATCAGGCGCCGGATCTCCTCGATCTCGTCCCCGGTCAAGCGCCGGTCCTCGATCAAATGGACCAGCAGCGGCTCCGCCGAACCGTTGAACACGCGGTTGACGAAGTCGCGCACCATTTTCCCGATCACCTGATTCTTGGGCTGCGCCGGCCGGTAGACGTAAGCCCGGTCCACCTGTTTGCGATGAAGATAGCCCTTCTGCTCCAGAATCTTCATCATGGTCATGACGGTGGTGTAGGCGACTTTGCGCCGCTCCAGGAGAGCTTCGTAGACGTCCCGCACGGTGGCCGTCTGGCGAACCCAGACGATCTTCATGATTTCCAGTTCCTGATCGGTGAGGGTCTTGCTCGGCGGTCGCATACTAAGAAATTAGTACTATTGAACGCGGATGTCAAGAGGAAAGATTAAATTTATTGTTTCACGCAGTACGCGTGGCGTGCCTTGCTGGTGATCGGCGCTGCTACGAAATCGTCGTCGCCGGAATCAAGGATGACTACCGCCGGTCGAACTTTACTCCCGCATGCCTGATGAAAGTGTATCTGGATCAGGACTGCGGGTCGGTGGGCTAATGCGCGACGGTGTGAATCGCTAATCGGGCTATAATGCAAAACAGCTACCGCATATGCCGAAGAAGCCAACCCCCCCTCCACAAACTGAAGACAACATCCTGGTCAGTGCCGCGAAGGCCATCGGCTCCGCGGCCGGCAAGATCGCTTCGCTAGCCGGTGCGCCGCCCGAAGCGCGGTCTGCCGCTAAGTCGACGAAAGTGGGCAAACTGCCCAAAAAGCAGGGGCACCGTCTCCCGAGGCGGCAGAAGAAGGCCCAACAAAAGACGCCCACCTCTCACCAGCGCTAAGATGCGTGCGGCGTGCCTTACTTCGTAATCCCAACCTGGCTCAGCAGCCAGGCATACTCGAAGGCCTGATCCTTCAGCCGGTCGTAGCGTCCCGATGCCCCGCCATGGCCCGCCGGGTCCATCTTGATCTTCAACAACAGCGGGTTGCTATCCGTCTTCACTACGCGCAGACGGGCCACATATTTGGCGGGCTCCCAATACATCACCTGGCTGTCATTCAGGCTCGTCGTTACCAGCATGGCCGGATACGCCCGTTTCTCCAGGTTGTCGTAGGGGCTGTACGTTTTCATGTAGTCGTACGCCTCTTGCTCGTTCGGATTGCCCCATTCCAGATATTCGCCAACAGTCAGCGGCAGCGACGCGTCCATCATGGTGTTCATCACGTCCACAAAAGGCACGGCCGCGTGCACGGCGTGGAAAAGGTCCGGCCGCATGTTTACCACCGCGCCCATCAGCAGGCCGCCGGCGCTTCCGCCTTCAATCACCAGGCGCTCCTTCGATGTCCACTTCTCCCGGATCAGGTACTCGGCGCTATCGATGAAGTCGAAGAACGTGTTCTTCTTCTTCATCAGCATGCCGTCCTCACGCCACTGCTCGCCCATTTCGTTTCCACCCCGTATGTGGGCGATCGCATAGGCCATCCCGCGGTCGAGCAGACTCAGACGCGAGCTCGAGAATGTCGCCGGCGTCGCGTATCCGTAGGAGCCGTAGCCATAGAGGAACAAGGGCGCTTTGCCATTGCGCTCGAAGCCTTTCTTGTAGACGATCGATAGCGGCACCTTCACGCCGTCCCGCGCGGTGGCCCACAGCCGTTCCGAGACATACTGCGCCGGGTCATAGCCGCCCAGAACTTCCTGGCGTTTCAACAGCGTGGATGTGGCGGTCGCAGTGTCATAGTCAAACACGCTCGGCGGAGTGAGGAAGCTTTGGTAACTGTAGCGATAAGTGGTCGACTCATAGTCCGGTGTGCCGCCTGCGGACGCGGCATACACGGGCTCCGGAAACTTTACAGCCTTCCAAAGGCCGGTCTTGAATTCGTGAACAAGGATGCGGTTCACCGCCTGGCGCTTTTCCACCAGAACCGCAAATGTCTTGAACAGGTCCATGCTTTCCAGCTCGCCATCGGCCTGCTGCGGGAAAAAGATCTTCCAGTTCTTCGGACTGGGATCGTTCTCCGGCGCGTAGACCATCTGGAAGTTTTTCGCATCCTTGTTGGTCAGAAAGAAGAAACGGTCTTCGTGATGATCCGGGTAGTAGCGGTGCTTCTTCTCGCGCGGCAGAAACGCCACAAAGGCGCCCTGCGGCTGGTCGGCTCGCAGGAATCGGAATTCGGTCGTATCCTTTGCGCCGATGCCGAGGAAGATGTATTTCTTGTCGCGCGTCTTCTCCAGGCGGATATCGTAAAGCTCGTCCTTCTCTTCGTAGACCGGCTCAAAGGCGGTAGTCCCGAGCACGTGCCGCCACAGCTTATCGGAGCGCTTCGTAACGGCATCTTCCGTAGTCGCGAACAGGGTCTTGTTGTCGGCGGCCCATGCCACGGAAGTGACGCGCTCGGTCGAATCCGGGAGGGTTGCCTGCGTACGCAGATCCTTCACCCGCAAGCCGTACTGCCGGAACCCCGTATAGTCGATGGTGTAGGCCAGCAGGTTTTGGTCGTCGCTGACCACAAAGTTTCCCAAGCCGACGAACTTGTGCTCCTTCGCCAGTTCGTTCAAATCCAGCAGGACCTCCTCGGCCGCCTCCATACTGCCCTTGCGCCTGCATTGAATCGGATACTGCTTGCCTTCCTCGGTCCGCGAGTAGTAAAGGTAATTGCCGCGGCGGGCGGGAACAGTGAGATCGGTCTGCTTGATGCGGCCCAGCATCTCCTGATACAAAGCGTCCTGAAATGGCTTCAAGTCTCTGGTCATCGCCTCGGTATAGGCGTTCTCCGCCTCGAGGTAGCGGATCACACCAGGGTTCGACTTCTCACGCAGCCAGTAGTAGTTGTCGATGACTGTGGCGCCATGCCGCTCCTCCCGGTGTTCTTCCACCGGCGCCACGGGCGGAACCGGCGCGGTCTGAGCTTGGGCCAGCAGGCCGGTTGCGATGATGATGGCGGGCATGCGAAAACTGGGGGTGCTCATGTATTTGCTCCAGACAGCGATTCTGCACTATTTCGCTGCCTGGAAGCAAACAGGCAGTCCGACAGCTTGCAAATGCTGACGGGCCGCTGGCGCATTCGTGACTGCCACCGCCGACACCGAGGCCGGTCTACGCAGAGAACCCGAGGCGCAACTTCCGAATCGTGTGCTTGCAGCCTTACCTGCCGAGAAGGTCCCGCCGGGACGTATCGAGTGTGGCAAGCGGATTCATGGTCGGGTGGGGTTGCAATTGTGAGTCCGCTTCTGGAAGCGCGGTAAGTCCATGCGACACAGCGTGACTCGTCGAAGAGTATGTCCGTTTCAGGGATTGGCGTGGCCGTAATTGAATGGCTCGCCGGACGGCCAAAAGCGCCAAACTGTTTTTACGACGAACGAAGCCATTTTTATAACACTTTCTTTATGCGACGGCAGCAGTGGTCGCGACGGACATGGGGGGAAGGGGTGGACGAAATTTTTGTTGCGGCTGTGACTGGCGGGGGGAAGAGGGACGCGATGCAGTAAGATAGGCGTATGCTCCGCTACCACATTGCCTTCCACCTGCCACGCGCGCCGGCGAGAAAGTGGTTGGGGAGGCCCTCGATTGGCCGACGCCCGGCTGACGATCGCTAGCGCCATGGAGGATCTGGCTCAGTGTCTTCTGGAGGAAGGCAAGCCCTTGCCGACCCCCCGGAACTGAATTCTCCTTGCAGCGTAACGCAATACTGAAATCCGCGCCTCCTGAGCCCGTTTCATTGCGAACGCCGGCAGTATTCGAGCTGGAACCAGGATGCCCAACTTCGATTCGCTGCGGGAGAAAGAGTATCTTCAGTCCATGGCCGGCCGCATGAAGCCTGGCGCCGTGTGTCCATAAACGGTTAGTCGCCGGCAACGATGCGCCGATCGCCGCGCAACGCGCGGGCGCATCGCAATGGAATGCATCGATGAGCACGCCTGGGTGAGGAGCGCGTTGTTAGTTCGCGCTCCAGCTCTCGACCGACCTAAGCGCGTAGGCCAAAACCAGCGTGCACAGCGCGTGTCTCGCGCCGCATATGCGCGGAAGCAACATTCGCCGCTCGCAGCCACCGTGGCACCCGTCAACAGCCTCACCGGAACGCCGGTGTCCAACGAGGGTGCCCCACCGCCGGAACGAGCTGGCGCTTTCGCGTCCGCACGCAGCAGGCCGGCGTGAAGGAGCCTGAGTTTCGGAGCGCTGCTGATCAGGCGCCTCTGGGAAGCGCTACGGCGGGCAAAGTCGGCGTAGAATAGCGGAGGACGAAACGTGAAACCCCAACCACGGAGATAATGAAATGATGGCCGGATGCCATGGTTAATCGACGGGACATCCTCAAACTGGCCGCGCTGTTTACGGACATAGCTTGTCCTTGGCCGGTGGCCTCGGCTGCGCGGCCGAAGCGGGTGATTATCGCCGGAGCGGGTCTGGCCGGCTTGAGCTGTGCCTGGGAACTCAGCAAAAGGGGCCACGACGTGGTGGTTCTGGAGGCGTCAAACCGGACCGGAGGTCACGTACGCACCATTCGCGAAGGCCTCGCGGACGGGTTGTATGCGGACGGCGGCGCAGAGCACTTCACCCGGCCTGGCTATGAGCTCTATCGTAGCTATGTAAGGGAATTCGATCTTCCCGTTCTCGCATACCCTCATCGGGAAAACATCCTGAAGGTGGTCAACGGACGCATGGTGAGCGAACAGGAAGGCGTCGCGCTTAGGACGTTAAAAGCGAGCGGTTATAACCAGCGGGAGATCGACTATATAACCAAAAAGCACTCCCGAGATCTGACGGAGTTGTACCTGGGACGCTACATCGAGAAGATCCGGGATGAGTATCAACCTTTTGGCGTAGGGTTGGATCGGCTGGATGAATGCTCGGTCGCCGACCTGCTGTATCAAGAAGGCGCATCGGGGGCAGCCATTCGGAGCATCGGTTCGGACGATTCAGCGCTCCATAGCATTTGGGCGGAGGCGATTGTGCGGCTGAGGGGTTTGTCCTCGGACCCACACGAGCTTTATCGTCTGAAGGGTGGCAACCAGGCTCTTCCCGATGCTTTCGCGGCTCGTTTGGAGAGCTGCATCCGCAAGAATTGCCCAGTGGCGCACATCCAATACGGCGATACAGGCGTTGCCGTTAGCTGTAGCCTGGGCGGAGTAATTCAGAGATTCCAAGGCGACTATCTGGTTTGCACGATGAACGCGATTATTCTTCGCCAGATACCCATCGATCCTCCGTGGCCGGATGCGAAACGGTTCGCGATCGAGAATATGCCGTACACCGTCGAGACGCGGCCGATTCTCCAGTCGCGGACCAAGTTCTGGGAACGAGATGGCTATAGCGGAAACATGGAATTCGGGAGTCCAATTCTGGGACCTCTATGGCCGATGGCCGAGGACGTGCCAACGAACCGCGGACTGCTCATCGGCACCGGACAGGCGAGTGCTCCGGCGGATGCCGCTGTCCACCTTTTCAAGCGCTACTACCCGGGCAAATCCGCGGACATCGATCACGTCATGACGATCGATTGGTCGCAGGACAAGTGGGCCATGGGATGCCAAGCAAGCGACTACCGACCAGGGCAGCTCCGTAAGTTCTGGCCCGCGACCATTCAGCCCGTGGGCCGCGTATATTTCGCCGGAGCGTACTGTGACAATCTGAACTGGGGCATGGAGGCCGCGACGCGCTCGGCTTATCGAGTGGCTCGTGGCATCCACGAAGCCTGACGAGAACTGACCAGTGGCCGACTCGATGCCGCCCGCCGGAACGCCCGCGGCGAACGATGCGACCAGTCACGCGCACGCTCTCGTCGATGACCTACCGCCGGACGTGGGAGGGCGTGCCGAGTGGCGTACGCGTGGTAGCCACGGCAGGACGTTGAGCTCCGGCAATCGCGAACCAATCGTGCGGCGAGACCCGTGACCGGTTGGCCGCCACTCGACCGACTGAGCGCGCACTGCCAAGCTTCAGCACCCGTTTTTCAGCCCCAGAGCGGCACTGCCCGAGGATGAGTATTTCGCGTCCGCACTCGCCTGCAACGATGCGTCGCCGCTATTTGCCCGCCCTCGTCGCCCGGTATCGTTGCGGAGCCGTTCGCTCCGACCATTTCCGCGCGGCTGGCCGGCAGTCCTCGCTGCAAAAACGCTGGCTAGCCTGCCCGACGATGAAAGCGCTGTCGCATCCTTTCAGCAGACAACACCGCGTGCGCGGCCGGCGTGCTAAACGCTTCAACCGGCGCGTGTGCGAGACTCGGGGATTACCGGGCGTCCAGATACGGCGCGCGTTCACCAATTCCGCCGCCCGGCAGCGGCAAAGGAGCACCGGACCGTCCCCGTCGGCCCTGCATCGGATTTCACAAGTCAGACGCGGCCGCACTGCATGTGACTATGTACCGGCACCGCCGTGCCTGTGCATTCTCGCGGACGGTCAGTGCGTATCGAAATGTAGGCTTCTAGGGCCAACGGGCGGCAAGGAAAGCCCCGGCTCTGGCAAGCGGCAAATTCCTGACAGCTAGTCCAAGTGCTTCATGCCATATATCCGAGATCGGTATTTCACACGGAAGTAATCCGCGCAAGGCAGCCGGTTTCCGCTTCTGGCTTTCAACGAATACAGCTGTTCCAAAAACTGCCGCCGGATCGTCGAATGGCACCGAATGAAAGCGAAGGTTTACAACCCGCCCAGGCAATTTGTTCCACACTCTTCAAGAATTGGCACAACACAAGAGACAGTTGGCTCCGAACCTTCGAGCCGGTGCAGACTCTAGCACGCCTTTTCTATTCACTCCGAGCAAGATGCCGGCGCCGATCGGCTTATGCGCCGCAAATGAGCCGCCAAGACTGTGGGAGAATTCCGTATGTTAAGTTACACTATGTTGTTTATGGGCGAACTGAGCGGATCAAGGAATCCCAACGACTCATGGTTGATATCGGAACTTCGGACTAGGCTGGACCGCGTCCTGTATCTGGAAGGTGCGGTTTGCACCCCTGCTGGCGGAGCATTTGCGCCGCAAGTGGCGCCAGCATGCCGGGCACATCTGTAGCGCGCTATCGATAACCGTATCATTAGCTTTGTCTAGGTAACCCCAATCGAGCAGGGTCATCGTGGCATCCAGGAGAGCTACGCGGCAGAAGATGGGGTAAGCCGTGTCGCTGGGCAAGCGGAACTGTTCATGGGCGGTACTTGCGGTAATTAAAGCTGCAAAACCAGTTCTGTGCGGCGTTCTGACGGGATCTGAAACGCAGAGTGATCCCGACCCGGAACTCGCCCCTCAATTCAAAAACTGAGTTTTGTCAGATTTCCTGGGAATACGCCGACCATCGGCCCCGTCTCTTATGAGAACCTATGCCCTACTCTTTTGCGCCGCTGCGCTCCTGCTTCCGCGTGTTTACGCGGCTAGCGCGCCTACCTTCAACGTATCTCCGACTAACCTGTACATGGACGCCGCGGTGGACGGCCCAGCCCCGGCTTCCCAGGTCATTGTGGTGAACAACACCGTGGCCGGCAGCACACTGAAATGGCTTGCCAGTGTGTCCGGTAGCGGGGCTTCTTATTGCACTGTCAGCCCCGGTCAGGGCACTCTGGTGAATCAGAGTGCCGTACTGGTGAGTATCTCGGCAAGCGTGCCGGCCCAAGGCGGCTCTTACTCATGCACGGTTACGCTGAGCGGCAGCGGCTCCGTCCCCAAGGCTACCAATAGTGGTTCGGTGAACGTCAACTATGCCGTCTATGGCAAGGGCACTACCCCGCCGCCCCCCAACACTATGCCGCCGGATGTGCCGCAAGACTTGAGCGCGGCGGCCACCGGTCTCGGCACGGTGAGCTTTAACTGGCATAATGGCGGAGACTCATTTATGCAGGTGGCAGGATACGATGTCTACCGCGACGGTGAGAAGCTCGCTGTGACCGGACTGAATTCCTATCAGGACAGCGGACTGGAGACGGCTTCTTACCACACTTACGCACTGGCGGCTTTCGACGCCTACCAGAACACTTCCGCGCAGACTCCACCCATGGCTGTCACCACCTTCGCGCCGGCTCCGTCGGACGTGCCCGCCACGTACGAGTCGCTCTATCAGGGCCTCGCGAGCAACATTGCTACGGACACTGCCCTGTTAAACGCCCAGTGGACCGGGGCCAAGTACCCGGTGAACTACTCGGCCAGCCTAACCAGCGTCAACGACAACAGCGGCCTGCGCAACAGCTTCACCAACCTGACGGCGGTGAACCAGGAGCTCAACGGGCTGCAAGCGTTGGGCATCAACGCGGTAATGGTGTCGCTGGGCTTCCCGATCTTCGATCAGAACTTCTACGAATTCATCGGGCAGACGGCCTCCCAGGCGCAGCAAACCGTGCAAAACTATGAGAACTTCTACCAGTTGGTGGCCCAGGACATCCACGGCCGCAAGGACAGCGACGGCAAGCCCATGCGGATCATCGTGGAGGCCAACCCCTTGCTGACCGTAGACAACCCGGGCGCCACCCTGAATCCCGCCGGCTACTATCAGTCGCTGAGTCTTACGACCTACGAGCAGCGCCGCGGCGCCAACACCGTGACGACCGCCCAATACGTGCAGCCGGACTACCTGCTGGTGCAGTCGGAGCCCGACACGGATTCCGCAAATGATTACCGTCAAGAACTCAATACTCCGGCCACGGACGTGTCCATGGTGCAGCAACTCGTGACTGACTTGGAGAACGCCAACATTGCAGGGCTGCATTCCACTATCCTGCTGGGCTCGGGTATGGGAACGTGGCAAGCCAGCTGGCAGCAGTATCTGGGCACGCCGGGCACCGATACGGGATTGCTCGGAATCGTCGGGCTGGATGTTATCGATAACCATATCTACTACCTGACCGGGGAACAAAGCTCATCCGGCTTGAATGACGAGCTGAACGTGTCCCTGCAGATGATCGGCTCAGCACACGCAGCCGGAAAGCTTGCCAGCATCGCCGAGTTCTGGCCGAACAAGTCGCTGATCGCGGGCGAGAGCAATATCGATATCGAGGCTCGCACCACCTTCTCCTTCTGGGCGCCCCTCGACCAGGAATTCATGCCGATGATGTTCGAGCTGGCCAACAGCAACTCGCTCGAATACATATCGGCTTTCAACGACAATCTGTTCTGGGCCTACGAGCCGTACGCGTCGCTGCCTTGCCTGCCGATTTATCCCGGCACGGGCACAGAGAACGTGAGTTGTGATACTTCCATCCTGAACGCCGCCTCCGCGGCCGCTGATCTGGCCCTGGGACTCGGGCAGTTTTCCAGCCTGGGGACTTCGTACAAAGCGGACATCGCCACATACTGGTTGCCCCACTAGCAGCTACTTCCAGGCTAGCAGCATCCCCCTGGGGGGCTGTCATACGGGGCCTCCTGGGTGCAAAACTGGCCGATTGAGGTGATAGCCACATGCCCAGTCCCACTCGCCGACGCCTTGATCTGCCCAAACTTCCTCTTGGTCGCGTACGACAGGCTCAGTCCTGGAGAGGAGCATCTTCGGAGAGAATAAGGCGATGCTGGTTCGCGCCCGGACTGGCACGTCCGTTTCCAGGCGCACTCCTTCCGCGGCGGCGGACTTACAAGGGATGGCACAGGGAGTGTGCAGACGTTCTTTGTTCCCGTCGGCGCAACGCTGTTGTATCTCGGTATTCCGGACCAGTGCGAAAGCGACGGTCCTACGGGCTGCCACGCCGACAAGTCGGGAGTCTTCGTGGTCACCTAACGATGCGTCGCCGGCGCAGCGCAACGGAAGGTGGTGGTGCGTACGCCATGTAAAAGGGGCGTTATCGGTTCGCGCTCCAGCCTCGCGAACCGGGTCCAGCAACGGGGCCTTGACGCGTTGACGGCCACTCGACTGGCGATGCGCGCCGCCAAAACCTAACACCCATCGACCAGAAGCGGGATTTTGACATCCGCGAAAGCAAGGACCAGATGGGACAGATTGCAGAACACCCGGACTCATGGCTTCAAAAGTCTTCTCGAAATCAGCGTCTCAGACATGAGCGCTGATCCTTTCCTCGAAGGCCATACCGCAACTTACATTCATTTACAAGCATATCGTTCGGACGGCCGTCTATTGCGGTGGAGGTAATCCGGCGCAAACCGGATCCCCTCGTCGGCGAAAGCCACCCAACACCTATGGAATGACCGGTAAAGGAGAGAAAACTCTATGTCGAAAGGTCTGGCGGTCTCTTTGGTACTCTCATTGGCGGCGTGCGCGCCGCTGCTCCCGGCTCAAGACGATTCATCCATCCAGCCCTTCTCTCCGGAGCAACTCGATAATCTGCTGGCGCCCATTGCTCTTTACCCAGACCCGCTGCTGGCGCAGGTTTTGCTGGCCGCCACCTTCCCCGATCAGATCGATGAGGCGGCCCGCATCTGCCGCGGCGGCGCCGATACAGACGATATCGACATCCAACCTTGGGATGTCAGCGTCAAAGCCGTGGCGCATTACCCCACGGTCCTTTACATTATGGCGGACAGCCTGGACTGGACCACGGCCCTGGGGCAGGCGCCTATATCAACCAGTCCGCCGACCTGATGGCATCGGTGCAGCGGCTCCGGCAGGAAGCCCGTGGGGAACCTGGTCACCACGCCAGAGCAGGACGTGGAGGTCGACGATGGCGACATCGAGATCTGGCCCGGCCAGCCACAGTATTGTTACCTGCCGGTGTACGATCCGAGCCTGGTCTTCTTCGGCTCCGGGGGTATCTTCGGCGGATCCATGGTTACTTTCTCCGCTCGATTGCCCATAGGCGTCTGGTTAAACTACGACTTCGACTGGCATCGGCGCCGTATTTACTATCATGGCTGGGCGGACGGGCCCGGTTGGATTAACCGGTCGCGTCCCTACATCCACATCAACAGCGTCTATGTGAACGACAATCTCAGACATCTTACCGTCAATCGGAGCGTGACCACCCTGGTGGTAAATTACGGCGATCTGGCTCGCTATAACAGCGTCCATCAGGATGTGGAATACGGCAGTACCCGGATCAACGCCGGAGTAAGTGGTGCGGCGCCGCCCAACAATGTGGATAACAAGATCATTCAGCGCATTAGCAACGTCGACGATGGGCGTACCGATCTCAACCGTGGCCGCGCACCCGATCAACCTGTGGCAGGGCAGCCCGAGCCGAATCGTGGTGGCAACCGCGGTAGCTTCGACGCGAAGGTATCCAGCCAGCGCGGACAAAGCAGCCGCGCGCAAGCTACCCATTCCGCCCCCGGAGCCAGGTCTTCGGGTGGTGGAAGCTCGCACGGTGGCGGTGGAGGAAGACACCGATGAATCCGCCACGACGCTCCGGGGCGAAGAACGCCGCATGTTTCTTCGGCACCGCATTGGCGCCCCGCCTACGTTCCCCAACGAAACGCCCAGGGCGAACTTTATGGGGCGCCTTCGTCGCCCGCCACAATGCGCCGCTGATCGGCGAACGCGCCACAAAGTTCCGGCGGATCGCAACAGAATCTGGCGATAAGCGCGCCGATGCGAAAGGGCGTTATCCATTCGAAGTTCCAGCTCGTAGTTCACGCGCCGACCGTCATATCGGGCTTCTCGCACCTACCCGAGGGGATTGGATGATGTTGCGCGTCCCGAGACCCGTTGGCGGCCACTCGACCGACTCAGGCGCATAGGCCGAACCCATCGCCCGGAACCCTGCACGAGGCCAAAGCGATGACGGTCCGACAAGGTGTGCTGCATAATTGATAAGAGCCGGACTTGGCAGGACCGATCCCGAGAATCTTCAGTCGGTTCTAACCAATAAGCACGCTATCCTTCAATACATCGGGATTTTACACCATCCATCGTGTGGCTGGGCTGCGCGTCCTTCCTACGAACCAGATAAAGTTCCCAGGGCATGGCGCGCAGTTGCCGCCGAATGGCCTGTGTGGTGACAAACAGTCCACGATCGATCATAGAGCGCCG
>Ga0302326_10005317_pt1 | contig 29414 bp, 31 predicted proteins | sample Palsa_T0_3_FD_202264 | JGI IMG/M metagenome (GOLD analysis project Ga0302326, IMG submission 202264) | Peat permafrost microbial communities from Stordalen Mire near Abisko, Sweden - Palsa_T0_3 | ecosystem: Environmental > Terrestrial > Soil > Palsa > Peat permafrost | place: Sweden: Abisko... | reverse complement strand
CCGCTCCCGTTACGTCGCACTGCACGCGGGTACTTGGCCCTCCGCCATTAGCCGAACCGTTGCACTGGGTCACGGTGGCGTTCGTGGTGCTGGCTACAGGTGCACAGACGAGAGTCGGCTGCGTACCGCCGCCGCCGCCTGATCCGACACATTGATTGACAGTCACGCCCGAGGTGGCCGTACCGGTCGGTATGGTGTTAACGACCGAGACGCTGCAGGTCACGTTGGAACCGCCACCATCGGCGACGCCATTGCATTGGTTGACCGACGTCACCAGCTGATTCGCCGTGTCGACCGTGGTCGTGCACCCCGAGGGTGGAAGGACGCCGGCGGCAGCGAGGCACGACGTGGCGGTTACCGTTGAAGAAGTGGCACCAGCTGCTGTCACGGTATTGTCGATCGTGACAGTGCAGCTGACCTGAAAGCCGGCTCCGGTTGGAAAGGCTGGGGGGTCGCACTGGGCAGCAGCCGGTGCTGAGGCAGCAGCCGAAGCAGCTTGAGTGCCGACGAACCCGCCAATCACCAGCATGCCAATAGCGGTAATCGCCACCACTGACAAAATGAAGCAGCGACGCGCCATGTCGCTGGCCAAAGGCGTAAGGGGCCGCGTCATGACGATTGTCCTATCGACAAATCAGAGCGCGAGACCCTGAGACACAAAGGAACAACGGGCGCGGACAGCACTGGCCAAAGGGCAGACATCGGATAACTCCTGAACCCCGAAGTAAACAACCGTTTGTCACGGACGTTCGAGGAACGATGTCGGACGCTACACTAAAAGTTCTCTTATTGCAACACATTTTCGAATATTTGGGGGAGACTCTTGAAAATGCCGACGTGGACCTTCTTGTCCAACGACGGTCGTGTCCTGCTCTGCATCGCACGTGATCCGGAGATACGCCTCCGTGACATCGCCACGACACTCGGAACAACCGAACGGCGGGCCTAGGACATCGTGAACCGTTTGGCAGTAGCCGGGTACGGCCTAAAGGAGCGTGGCGGGCGGCGAAACCGCTATCACGTACAAGAGCACCTTCCTCTTCCCGAGCACCCCGAACAACAACGGGCAATCGGCGAAGTGTTGCATCTCCTCACCGGTCATGGAGAGCGAGCCCGATCAAATCGGCGCTAGATGTAATCCGGGCGACACCGTGCATGCAAACCGACGAACTCGGCATCCACGCTAGTTTTCATGTACGTCACCGAGATAGGCCACGGGGTGATCTCCACCGAGTTCAGAGAACCGCTCGTTCAGGGCGTGTGCGATGACATCGTGGTCTCGAGGCGCGGGTGTTACGAGACCGTAGAGGAAGGTCTCGAGCTCAAAACCCGAGCTCATGCCTCCTAACTCGAAGTAGCGCAACCACAGCTCGCCGTGAGAAAGACCAGCCTCCACACGATAGGTGTTGAGCACGTCGATGGCGTCCTCAGCCATTGGCGCCTGAAGGCAGCTCGGACTCGGTTTGAATCGTTGAGAGCACTATTGCTTCGGCCCGTCGGAGGAGAGATTCCCCATGGTGCAGCGACAGCCGCAGGAGGGCGGTGAACGCCTTGTCTTGGTCGATTCCTTCGCGTTCCATCAGGACTCCGGTGGCCATGGTAATTATGTTTCGGCTGCGCAGCGCCTCCTTGTACCGTGAAGCCATCTGCATTTCACTGACTCCAGCCCCAGCGTCGGTCAAGATCACGGAGGCCTTTTGAGCGAAGGCAGCGGCCGTCTCCTGATCCTTGATCTCGAAGGTTTCTGCGGTACGCGAATAGATGTTGAGGGCACCCACTGGTTGCCCAAAAGCCTTGAGGGGCGAGGACAGGATCGCCTTGATACCAAGGACCCGGGCTCGGGGGATGAACGATGGCCACCGTGTTTCGGTGTCGAGTGACTCGGAATGGAACCAGTGACCCTCAAGTGAGGCATCCACACAGGGGCCCTCGCCGGTCGCATACTGGTCGGCGTCCATGGCCATGATGGTCTGGTCACTGGCCGCCACCGTCGAGAGTCGACCATGGCGCAGTAGCGACACGCTGACCCCGTCTGCTCCAGATACGCAAGACCGGGTTAGTTCGACGACCAGCCGAAGGGCTCCGTCCACCACGTCGGGGTCCGCTGGTAATGCCGAGACCCGGCGCGGGTCGGTGCTCGACATGCTTGAGGCCCATCGCTCCGAGACCGCGAACGTCGAGCTCATGTCCTCAGGTCCCAGGTGGCCGTGAGCCGGAAGAGCGCGTTCGAGCCGCGTCTCTTCTGCCGTCTCCATCATGGCAAGAAGACGATTCACGAGAACCGAAGGCGAGCGAACCGTCAACGATACGCCCAGATCAACAAGCCGCCTCTCGGCGTTGGAGATGGCGACCATCCCCGCTGCCCCCATAAAGTCCAGGTCCGATAGATCGAGGATGACGGACTCAGGGCGCCCGTCAATCGTAGAATCCAATATGGCACCAAGCTGAAACGCGGCCTGATTCTCCACTCTTCCGCGCAGCGCGAGCACCACGCTCTGCCCTTCGCTCGTGGTGGTGACGCCAAAGCGAGATGGATCGGTAATTTGTGACATTACGAATCGAAGCAACAGCCCTTTGTTTTCGGAGGCCGGCCCGCACCGTCCACCGCATCCACCGGTTGGTCCCGGGCAGAACGTCAGCTTCAGAGGGCGGTCCGGCGAGACGATTCTGCCTTGAGTTCCAAGAACAACAACGAGGCTCGGCGCCTCAATGGCTGCGGTAGACGGTGCACGCCGTCCTCACGGAACCCTCTGTGCCGAAGGTAAGCCCTCTAATACTACTCCTGTCCTGGCCGCGATGAGACCATCGCCCAAACGGTCGCTCTTGCCTCACGGCTCATTGTCGCCCGGGGGCCCCGCCTAAGAAGGCCCAATTGCTTCGCCATAGGCTCACGACTCGGCCCGTCGCTGGTCAACACGACCGTCGAAGGGGTGCGGACCGGTCCGTTGGAGGGACTGGTCAACCTGTTCCACTCGTCCGCTGGAATTACTTCAACGTCGAACCGGAGGGGCAGCCACCAGTGTCCCGGATCGGGAGTCATAGGCGACGACATTCGCTCGCCCTATGGCATAGGGCTGATCGGGTCCGAACGATACGGGTCCACCCGACCCGGGGAAGGTGACATTCCTCAGTTGATAACCCGCCTTGGTGAAGCTCGCCACGGTCAACTTCCTACCTGCCGCGTCGGCGATCCTGGCAAAGATCGCCAGGTCCTGACAGGCAACTTCCACTGCGGCATAGGTCGTATCAGCGCTACTGGACTGAGACTGAGGACTGTTGGGATTGGCGGGCGACGTAAAGGCGTCCGATGGGTACGCCTTGCGAACAATGGCCGCACATCTTTGCATTGCAGGGCCACTCCACTCTTCGTATGCGGACGTCACCGGAGTCGCAGCCAGCACGTTGTCCAGGTAGGGATTTCCTCCCTTGGCCGATGCAACGTAGGACGCGAGTGATGTCACATTGGTAGCGATCCAGGGCGGCTTGTACGTACTCTGATCGTCCTGAAGCGCCCGGGGCCAGACCGTCGCCCCAGTGCCACCGACACCAACGACTTCGTTCACACCGGCGCTCTGAAAGCGGAGGGCAATCGTCTGGGCTTCCTCGTCTACCGCCACCGTATCCGTTGCCGGAACGCTGTCGTCTGCGGACAGGACGACATCGACGTGCAGCTTTTTGAGGTCAGACAGGACAACCTTGACTTCGGATGCGTTGGCATCTGCCCCGTAGAAGATGCCGACCTTCTTGCCCTTGAAGACCCCCCTTTTGCTGAAGGCGGCGAGTTGAACAGGGTCGTAGGCGGCGTCAGGCGGCGTCAGGCTGAAGTCAGGAGCGGCGCTCGCCGGCAAAGCGCCCGGCAAGACACCCCCGATGACGGGCGTATCGTGGACCTGCTGATAACAATCCGGATACACGGGAAACATAACGATGAAGACTTTGTCGTCCTCGGTGAGTTCCGAGCAGGATGAGTTCCCTGATGAAGTAACCGCCGGATTCGTCTCAACGAAATAGGGAACGACCTTTCGACCGTCGACGCCTCCATGGGCATTCATGTGAGCCGTCAGCGCGTTGAAGGCGTCTTGAAAGTTGCCATCGTTCAACGTGACGCCGACGGCTTCTAGAGCTGCGAAATTAATAACGGGTACACCAATCCTGATGCTCGTTGCCGTGACACCCTGGTCGGCAGGACTCGAAGCGCCCGCCTGCGTCGGAACGGCAAAGAACGTCGCCCCCAACACGGCGGCGGCGCCCGCAACGGTCGGAACAGCATTTCGAATGCGATTGGTCCACCGCTTCGGCTTGTCTGGATCCGTCCGAACTCTGCCGGACACTTGTTCCATTCCCGGCTGCGCCGTGCACTCCACCATTCCTCTTCCCCCCCCGTCGCTGCTGGTGGGCTAGCCCCGTTGACCCCCAAGGCTTTGCGTGCACCTGATGAACCCGACGCGGCTCTGTCCAAACTCACGATTTCGCCATGGTGCGGACCGGGAACGCCGATAGAAACTTAGTCGTGCTCTCCTCACGACGCCAGGGAGGTTGCTCTCCAGTAAGCACTCCGCACTGGCGACGCGACTTGATGCGTCACCTACGCTGTGGCAGTGAGTGCAACTGATCGGTCGACCAGGGAGCGGATTCTCGACGTCGCATTCGAGCTGTTCGTCGAGCTTGGCTTTGCCGGGACGACGGTTACCGAGATCGAAAAACAAGCCGGCCTGACGGGGGGCTCCGGCGGTTTCTATCGTCATTTTCGTTCCAAGCAGGAGCTTCTTCGTCCTGCGATCGAACGCGAAGTCGCCCGCTACATGACATCAATCGAGGAGGCGAACGCGGCCCAGCAGGCTGTCGAAGGACTCCCCACCCCCCGTGAGGTCTGGCTTGAGAGGATGCTCGGCTACCTTCGGCTCTTCGATCCACTCATGCGTCTCATGCTTGCTGACGGCCATCGTGTGCCCGAGGTCCGCGAGGCTGTCACTGGCGTTCTGCAGTCACTCGGAGAGCAGATGTCGTGGCAGGAGGAACCCGAACTCACTGTCTGTGTCATCGCGCTGGGCGGCTACCACCTTCTCTCAGAGGTCCAAGGTCAACCATTCCAAGGGGTACCGCAGGACGAATTCATCCGGATGCTTGCCTCGATGACATCAGACGTTCGCTAACCCGGGCGAGTTGTTACGTGCGGATGGAGAAACTCCGGCACCCATCCGGGGCCGTGATTTTTCACAATTACGCCTGAGGGTCGCTATCGGGGAATCGGCTCTACTCGTTCCTCAGAGCTCGAAGCTTGTCAACCGAGGTGCCGTGTGACCGCGTTGCTGGCGGCGCGTGTGGTCGTTCATCGAGGCGCGCTCGCGGCGAGCCTGGGCCGGATCAATCAGGACCCGATGGTCACCCGACCGAGGTGCGAGCCCAAATCCGGTGTACACGACGCGGCGCTCGGCTGAGACGGGTGGACGACTCATATGCAGCGTGCACGAGCAGTGCACGGTCACGTCACCGGTACGTGTGGGCAATGGGAGGCGCGGCAGGTCGAGGCCCTCGACGCCGAGGAGTGCAACGTTGGCTCGATGCGACCCCGGAACCACGCCGAGTTCGCCGTTTTCACGGTTGGCTCCCGTCACCGAGATCCCCACGATGAGACCGCAACAGTGTCGACTGTGGCCTCCCAGAGAGCAATCCTTGTGCCAACTCACGTCCGAGATGCCCTCGAGGACGCCCACCTTCTTCAGAAGTCCCTCGGCAGCGTCCCCAATATCGGGATCACGCTGCACAAATTGGTCGTCTGTGAATGTTCCAATGGCCGCGAATCGTTCGCTGTGGAGCAGCTCGCGGAGTGTCGGTGCCTTCTGATTGAAGCCGAGGATCCGCGAGGGATACCAGTCACCGCCGTCGGTACGGGCCCACCACGATGCACCGTCGTCACGCTCGGCTTCCTCTATCGCTGCGTTGAGCTCGGCCGAGACCTCGGCCATCTCGGCATCGTTGAATACGCCCACCATGTGGAGGAATCCCGCTTCACCCAGGAAGTGACCGATATCCTCCGGGGTGTCTTGAAGTGTGAACGATTGATGTAGATCGAGCGGCGCCCCACGACGGTCTTCGAAGGCGATGGTTCCCGGGTCGTAAACCGGTCGTCCATCGAGCAGACAACGAAGCACTGGCTCCCACTCGACAAAGGCATCGATCGTGCCCTGAACCACTTCGGCCCGTCCAGTCATGTTCAACCCGAACGTCGATGCAACGTCCTGCATCAAGTCAGAGAAAGCCCGGTTGTCCAACCCGATGACAAGGGCGTCGCTCCTGGCGCGGTTGACTGTGAGTCGCCCGTCGTCAACCGCGAACATAAGACGTTCACCATCGACGTCGAGCGAGAGCGGAGCGAGTCCGAGGCGACTTGCGCCCCGGCCTGCCTCGGCACCGTTTGCCTCAAGGAGTGGGGTCAGACGTTCCTCAATGAATTCGGTCGGGTCGAGGTTTTCGGCATCACCCTCGTAGCGCGTACGGAAATCCACGGACGTCATCAGCACTTCCCTTCGCTTGCCGTCAGATCGTTCGCCGACATGGTCGACGGAGGTCACCTCCTCATCGTACGGAAGAATGAGGTAAGATGCAAGAACATTCTTACATAGTGACTTCGGTGCGCTGGCCACATCTCGAAATGGCCTGGTGAAGTAGGGTAAAATGCCTGACTCGCCTTCCCGCCGGCACAAGGGCGGAAGGCCTCCCCGGCGCCGATCTCGACGCACCGGTGGCCCCGTTGGAACTGGTCTAATGGCCGAGGCCATCTCATGACGCTGACATACCCAATGATCCATCAACCGGAAGGGCGCTCGAATGACGGCAAGCAAACGCGGGTTACCCCGCACGGCAGTGCAGCTCTACACGTTACGAGGCGTCCCCGAACCCGATCTGTTCTCGGTCATCCCGAAGTTGGCGGCGTTCGGCTATGCCGGTATCGAATTATCTGGGTCTGAGCAACGGGGACTCGATCTTCAAGCTGTGTCTACGGTTCTCGATGACTGCGGCATCGTCACGTCGAGTTCGCACATTGCACTCGGCGAATCCGGGTTGGATGAGCACGATCTGGACGACCTCCAAACGCTCGGTGTCGATACGGTGGTGGTGCCCTTTCTCCCACCGGACGCTTTCGCAGATCTCGATGCGGTATCACGGTCAGCGGACCGGCTCAACCGGGCCGCCCAACAGGTCGCCCCCCGAGGTCTGACGTTCGCCTACCACAATCACTTTTGGGAACTGCAATCTGTGATCGACGGACGGGTCGCGCTACTCCACCTCTTCGACAAGCTCGAGCCTGGGGTGGCCTCCGAGCTCGACATCTATTGGGCCCAGGTGGGAGGCGCCGATCCGGCCCACGTTGCCGCCGAGTTGGGCGATCGGGCGCAGTTCCTCCATGTCAAGGACGGGCCGGCCAATAGTCCGGAGGAATCAATGGTGGCCGTCGGTGCAGGATCGGTTGACGTTCCGGCCGTTCTCCAGGCCAATAACGCCGTGCGGTGGCATATCGTGGAACTCGACCGATGCGCCACCGATATGTTTGAAGCCGTCGAACAGAGCCATCGGTACCTCATGGAGCTTGGCCTTTCGGCCCCACGGCCCTCATGATCGCAGTGGGCATAGTCGGCTGCGGCATGATCAGCAGGGCCTATGTGCCGACGATGCAAGCCTTCGCACATCTTGATGTGGTGGCATGTGCCGACGCGGTCCCAGAGCACGCCCAGGCGCTGGCCGCTACGCACGGGATTCGGAGCGCCTGTTCGATGGAGGAGCTCCTCGCCAGTCCTGATATAGAGATCGTGCTCAACCTCACGCCGGCGAGCCAGCACGTGGCTGTCAATCGGGCGATCATCGAGAGTGGCAAGTCCGTCTTCAGTGAGAAGCCACTCGCCACCGACCTCAGCGACGCGTTGGACCTCGCGGATCTCGCCGTGAAGACGGGGGTCCGGATCGGATGCGCTCCGGACACGTTCATGGGCGCCGGCCTGCAAACAGCTCAGGCAGCGCTGGAGTCCGGCCTCATCGGTGAGCCGACCGGGGCGACGGCGTTCATGATGGGTCTCGGTCCGGAGAGGTGGCACCCCAATCCGCAGATCTTCTACGAACGCGGCGCCGGTCCCCTCTATGACATGGGCCCGTACTACCTCACCACCTTGATCCAGCTTCTGGGTCCAGCCCGTCGGGTGGCGGCGATTGGTCAGCGTGCATCGCGCCAGCGGACCGTCGGATCCGGACCGCGGCAGGGCGCGACCATTGCCGTCGAGGTACCTACGCATGTGTCGACAACAATCGAGTTCCAATCCGGATCGATCGCCACCCTCGTAACCAGTTTCGACGTGCCGGCCACCCATCATCGGTGCATCGAGATCTACGGCTCGGACGGCACGCTCTCGGTCCCTGATCCCAATCGGTTCGACGGCACCGTTTCGCTGTTCCAAACCGGCGACGCCGACTGGACTCCACTACCGCTTCGAGCGGCCACCATCCCCCAACAGCGCGGGGTTGGACTGGCAGATATGGCGTGGGCTATCCGCACTGGAAGGAAGCACCGAGCATCGGGAATCCAGGCGTTGCATGTGGTCGACCTTATGGCGGGCGCCGTCATTTCGTCAGATAATCAGGTTGTCGTCGAGCTCGGGACAACGTGCGAACGACCCGCTCTCATCCCAGACGGCCTACCCCCCAATTCCTTCGACGATTAGGACGATCCCATGCTTCGCTACGGCATCATCGGTGGTGGCTTCATCACCGAATTTCATCTCCGGGCCCTCGAATCGGTCCGGGATGTCGAGGTTGCCGGTCTCGTATCGGCCTCACCTCCTCACCGCTTGGCAGCCAGCGCCCGGGTTCGAGGTCTTGGCGAAGCCCGAGTGTTCGAGACGATCACCGAGATGCTCCCTCATGTCGACGTGGTCGCCGTCTTCTCCCCCAACTTTTCCCGAATAGCGGCTATGGAAGAGGTCGCCGCAGCACGGGTTGATCACCTCAAAGGGATCATCTGCGAAAAGCCGCTGGGCCGCAACATGCAGGAATCCGGTCGGATGGTCGAGCTCGCGGATGCCATTGGCGTGCCTACGGCCTACTTCGAGAATCAGATCCACATGAAGGCGCTCACACAGGCCAGAACACAACTTGACGATGTGCGACAGACGATGGGACCTCCGGTACTCGTCCGCTCGGCCGAGGAGCACGCGGGCCCCCACCGATCATGGTTCTGGGATCCGATCCAGCAGGGCGGTGGCGTGCTCAGCGACATGGGATGCCACAGCATCGCGGTGGGTTGGTACCTTCTCACCCCTGCCGGGAAGCATCCCACTCACCTTGTGCCAGAGACTGTCCTGGCCGACGTCGGACTCTTGAAATGGGGTCAACCCAAGTGGCGCTCGGAGTTATTCGATCTCCACGGCGTCGATTACGACGCCACTCCCGCCGAGGACTTTGCCACCGGCATGGTGACCTATCGCAATCCGGAAACGGGCATGCGCTCGAAGGGCCAGTTCACCGTGTCATGGATGTACGACAAACAAGGGCTCCGGCTGCTTATCGACGCCATCGGCCCTGGTTATGCTCTCGAGTTCAACACGCTCCGCTCGCCCTTGGAAGTGTTCGTCGGAGATGCGGCCGCCGTGTCATTGGTCGATGCCGGCTCCGCGTTGGAAAAGGCGACTGCATCGCGCGGCCTGCTCGCCGTCCAGCCTAACGAGCCTGACCTGTATGGCTACACCGATGAGAACGTCGATGCCGCAAAGTGCTTTGAAGCCGGCCAGTCCGCGCTGCTGGACTTCCGTTATGGGCAAGAAATCGTGCGACTGACCATGGCCAGCTACCTGTCCGCGGAGACCGGGCAGGTCGTGCACCTCGACGATCCGCAGACTCGGCGGCACTTAGACGACTATGTCCCGCTAATTCAACAGGGTCGGGGCGCGGAGGTATTCCCACGTCACCGTTGATTGGCCGCTTGTGTCCCGATTCGTGACCTCTGGTGGGAGCAGGTCCAGACCGAATCGGTCCGCTGCCGCCACGAGCCTTTGGGTCAGTGGCCTCGTACTCGGCGGTTGCCGCCATGGGATCAGAAGCTTCGATCCAAGGTAGTAGGACAGCCAGCATGGGCATCGCCGAAGGGAGGCGGGCCACCCGGACGAGCTTCTGCGCGACGCCGACATCGCTCTTTACCGGGCCATGGCAGCGCCAGGGACACCAGATCACCGTGTCGATCAATGTCTCGGCCAAACGGCTCGACCGCGATCAGATCGTCAGCGATGTCCACAATGCCCTCACCATGAGCGACTTCGATCCTGCCATGTGTGTCTTGGAACTCACCGAGACCACATTGATGCACAACGTCGAGGACACCGTGGACCGGATCGACTCCTGCAGCACGCCGCTCGCAATTCCGTTGCCCTCGCGTCCTTGCTCTGAGCGCAGAATCTGCCCATTCCGGGAACCGACACCGATTATCGGCTTGAATGCCGATTGGTTATCGCTAGTCGTCGTGAACTAGCCAGTGGAGGATGCGCATGGCGGCGGTGCTAACCCGCTGATCGTCGTCGCAAGACGTAAGAACAGCGACGCTCGTCTGGCAACCAGGCTGACGTACGGTCTTCGAACGCCAGCCCGGCCAACTCCCACCGTGGGAGAGAGTGCGCTCGTTGTGATCGATCATGACCCGAACTCCCCAGGCATAATCGAGCGGCGTCCCATCATTCAAGTACCAGGTCGACTCAGCCAAGTCATGAATGCGCGATCCGAACCGGCGTTCGTTGAGAGCGTCGTTCCACCGCAAGAGGTCTTCGGCGGTAGTCCATAGCCCGCCATCACCAATCGTCCTTGGGGGAGGCGGCTCATCGATGGCCACGCTGGGCGGCGGTTGGCCGACGTGTGAATCGTGCATCCGCAGCGGATCGAACAGCTGCTGATCGGCCAAGGTCGACAAGGACAGCTTGGTTACCGTTTCCGGCACGTGAGCGAGGCAGATATAGCCCGCGTTGCTGTAATCGAATCGCATTCCAGGAGGACTCGCCGCACTGCGTTGCGCGGCGAGGGCACCGAGCACGATTCCGTTGTCCCAGTCCTGCTCGCAGAGTGGACTCAAGGTAGACAAGAGGGTGGCCGTCGATGGCAGCCCGGAGGTGTGATGCAGAAGATGCCGGAGTGAGATCGTTTCGGCCCAACCAGGGAGCATGGGAATGAAGGACCGGAGGGCCGAATCGACGTCAACAACCCCCTCGTCAACCAGCTGGGCCATCAGAAGTCCGATCATCTGTTTCGTGAGAGATGCCCCATACATCACCGTGTCAGCGCCGATCGGTTGACCCGAGTTCAATTTGCCCGACGAAACGATGAGGGCGTTTCCATCACCATTTCGAGCCGAGACAACGATTCCCGTGTCCCCAAGACCACAGAGCTCAATCATGTTCTGCAATCCGGCGAGATCCTCGTCAGGCACGTTGCTCATTTTCGCACGGTCGGGTTGGAGCCTGCATCCCACTTCGGTGTCCAGTAAGCCGTATGCACGCCACGCTGACAACGCGTCATGCCAACCCAGTCATCGTCGCAAACCGATCGGCTAGCGAACGTATGGCTAGTTCCGGACCTCTACCCCGGTGGCCACGTGAAGCACCCCCGCGACCGAGAGAGCGGTCCGGGGGCACGGCCGGTACCCAGTCTGGGGGAAAAGCACCGACAAAAAGACCATAACCAGCGCGGCTTTCAGACAGGTCTCGGAGCAGTTGCAGACGGGTTGCGGAAATGTCCTGTCGGGGCACTCGGGGCTACGCATGCTGCGCACTTTACGAACTCTCCACCGCCGGTCCGTAGACGGGGATGCTCCTACGAGGTCAGTAGTTAGGGTCTCCACAGTTCTCCTCTGGATGGTTCAGATCAGAGGGCATCGTTGGCACTCTGCCACTTGCCTGGTCATATAGACCATGCGGCGGCCCAGAGCTAACCGCTGAGGTGAGATTTTCTGCGAAAGCTCTGACCTTGGCCGTCCAGGACGCTGGAAAAGCCGCGACAGGGTAAGTCGTATTCCCCACATTGCTTAACCGAGATGCGCAGCGCCGGCGGGCCGGGAACACGGACCGACCGTGTTCAGGCCAGGTCGCATACTTCTGCCGCCGTATCCTCGATCTTGGCGTCGAGTCGCTCCCCGGTGCAGTTGGCGATCTCGTCTCTCTTTGGCGCGAACAAGTCTCCTCAGCGCACTCCGATTGGCCGAAACTGCACACTCATCCGAGGTCCGTTGGCGTGGGCAACCTTCGGCACAGAGTGTTCCCACGTGCGTTGGCAGCTTCCGCCCATGATGAAGAGGTCGCCCCTTCCGAGCTCGAACTGTCGGGACCGACCACCGCCTCTCGGGCGCAACAGGAAGCGACGGGGCATGCCGAGGGAGACGATGGCGACCATGGTGTCCTCGGTCCGGCTACGGCCGATCCGGTCGCCATGCCATGCCACGCTGTCGCGCCCATCTCGATACAGGCAGAGCCCGGCCGTACAAAAGGGCTCGCCCAGCTCAGGCTGGTAGTAGGTGCTCAACGTTCGCCTGATTGTGTCCAGAGCCGGATCAGGGGGAGCTTCATCTGCGCCATAGAACGAGACCAACCGCGGCACATCGAGCGTGCGCTCGTACATGCGGCGGCGCTCCGCTTTCCAGGGGACCTTCTCCATCAGACGCTCGAACAACTGGTCGGATCCCCTCACCCAATCGCGATGCAACTCGACCCAGGCATGGTTGGACAGCAGTGTCCGTCCCTCTCCCGGGAAGATCGGAGAGAGCGCGAATAGGGACCCTTCGTCCAACAGGGAGGGCTGGAAGTTGACCGCCACCCGCCCATTCTACGGAGAAGAAACGAACACCTGTTCGTTCTCCCGAGGCGCAGATGGCCTCATCCTGGTAGGAGCCTTTTGATTCCCCCGCCGGCCCCTGATGATCCCTCCTATTTCATCTCGATGAGGTCACGAGGGTGACCCCCACCTCGACTCCGTTTCTCATCCGTTCCCCGCCATAGGACCGAGCGGAGGAGGGAAGTGCGCAAGAGCGGTAGCGAAGCGAGCCTCGACCGCTGAGCGTTCTCCCGGGTGGGTGATGATCCAGAACTGGCCGGCTCGGATTGCATCCAGGGTGCGTTCCGCCACCTGCCCTGGGGTCAACCCGGTGGGTCCGGTGAACGAATCGCGGATCGCCAGCCGCACCGCCTCGGCAGACTCCTCTCGCTTTTCAATCCCTCGCGCCGCAGGACGCGAGCGCTCCGACTCCATTACCCGAGTGTTGACAGAGCTAGGGCACAGCACGCTTACGCCGATGGGCAATCCGGCGATGGCACACTCCTGGTTGAGCGTCTCGGAGATCGATACCACCGCGGCCTTGGCGGCGGCATAGGGGCCAATGAAGGCCACACCACTCAGCAGTCCGGCGATGGAAGCCGTGTTGACGATGTGCGCAGGGGTGCCTTGTCGGCGAAAGACGGGCAAGAAGCTCTGCAGGCCGTGCACCACCCCCCAGAGGTCGACGTCGAACACCCAACGCCAATCGTCGAGTGTCTGGTCCTGGATCAGATTGAAGGTTGACACGCCGGCGTTGTTGCAGAGCACGTCTACGTGCCCGAATCGAGCCAGCGTGTGCGCGGCCAGGTCCTCAACCGACGCGGCATCGGCGACGTTGACGGTCAAGGCCTCGGCCTGACCCCCACCGTCCCTGATGCCGGCGGCGACACCCTCGGCCTCTTGCCCGTCGATATCTCCGACCATGACCGTGGACCCTGCGTCGGCGAAGGCCATGGCCAGTGCACGGCCGATCCCGCTGGCCGCGCCGGTCACCACCGCTACCCGTCCCGGGCCGACGAGGTCGTTCGGTGCATCGGTCATTGATCGCTCCTTCTCAATGGTTCGTCTGTCCTCGTGGCGCGTTCGTCCCGTGCTTCCACTCGTCGGTCAGCCGCCGTCCAGCACGACCAGGCCGCCGGTCAGGTAGGACGACGCATCACTGGCCAGAAAAAGCGCCGACCCCACGATCTCGTCGGCCGAGGCGATCCGCCCCAGGCTGACACGTGCTGCCATCTCGGCTTGCGCTTGCTCCGATGGCATCGAGCTGTGGAAACTGTCGGTTTGGAACGTGCCGCACACGATGGCATTCACGCGGATCCCTCTCGGACCGAACTCGTGGGCAGCCGCCTTGGTGAGCGCATTCAGCCCGGCCTTGGCCGCGGCGTAGACGACCGTGAACGAGGTGGGATGCAGTGCCGCTTTGGAGCTGATGTTGATCACCGATCCGCCGGAAGGCATATGTTCGACGGCCAGCGCCGTGAGCCGTAAGGGGCCACGAAGGTTGACCGCTATCGTCTTGTCGAACAGTTCGGCCGTCACACCCAGTAGCGAGGGTGGGACAGGCGCGATGCCGGCATTGTTGACCAGGACATCGATCCGCCCGAACCGGGCGACAACCGCATCCACGAGTTCTTCGCATTGGTTCCAGTCGCCGACATGGCACCGAACGGCCAAGGCCTGGCGCCCGATGGCGGTGACCTCGTCTGCCACCCGCTGGCACTGCTCCAGCTTCCGGCTGGCAACAACCACGTCTGCCCCGGCTTCGGCAAACCCCAACGCCATGGCCCGGCCGAGGCCCTTGCTGGCACCGGTGACGACAACGACCTTCCCGACCGCGCCCAGGCTGGGGATGGTCACCGACCTGCGCCGCCCGGGTTGGTCCGGCCAGAGGCGGCAGCCCACTCTGCCGCGACATCGCCAGCGATGCCCTCGATGACGTACCGCACGTGGAGGTCGAACAGGATGTCGATCTCGGCCCTGGTGACTCCGGTCGGATCACCGCCCGGACGACCCCGGCGCCGGCGGCGCCCTGGCTTGGCGCCCGTCTCGACCGCCCCGAAGCCGACGATGGCCCACATGAGGACGCGGCAGGCCTGCATCGCCGCGTCGGGGGCAAATCCGGAACGTCGCATCGCCGCCACCAGAGGAAGAGACGCCTCCACGTAGGCGTTGCGGCTCAGCGAGAGGATGAGACGGCTGTCACGGGCTTGGCGCAGCCGGCCCCGAAGCTCCCGTGCCCAACGGACCGCATACTCCTCCCACGTTTCGTCATCGGTGCCGGGTGGCGCCAGGTCCGCCAGCAAGCGGTCGGCGATGGCATCAACAAGCGCATCCTTGTTGCCAACCCGGCTATAGAGCGGGACGGGGGACACCCCGAGTCGCGTGGACACACTCCGCATACTGACCGCGTCGAGCCCTGACTCCTCGAAGATGTCAACAGCTGCGGAGACGATCTCGTGGGCGTTCAGGTCGAGATCGGATTGCCTCGCCACTCTTCAGGCCTTCCTCGCGTCGGTCATGGCACCATGACCATCTTGCCGATGACCTGCCGATCGGCCATGCGCTGGAGCGCACCGGGGAGATCGTCGAATGGGATCCGCTCGGTAACCGCGTTGCGCAACCCGCCCTCGCCGACGAGAGCTGCCAGGTTGGCGTGGATGTTGTCCAGCTCGGCTTGGCTGTTTCCCGCCGCCAATACACCCATCAGCGTGGAATTCGCCCATACCAACTGCTGCGTTTCGGCTTTCGGCCACGTGCCGCTGGCAAATCCCACCGCCAACCACCGCCCGTAACGGGCGAGCGCACCGGCGGCGTCCTCGGCCAGGGGTCCGCCGACCGGGTCGAAGATCACGTCGGCACCATGGCCGTCGGTGAGCTCGCGCAGCGCGGGAGCCAGCGGACCATCGCGATGATTGAGCGTCACCTCGGCGCCAAGTGACCGGCAGAACGCCGCCCGGTCCTCGTCGCCGACAACGGCGATGACGCGAGCGCCGAGCAAGTGCCCGAGCTGGACAGCGGCGATCCCGCTCCCCCCGCTCGCACCGAGTACGACGAGCCACTCGCCAGCGGCAAGGCGCCCACGGTCGACCAGCCCGATCCACCCAGTGAGGTGCGGGATCCAGAACCCAGCCGCCTCCACATCGGCAAGCCCGTCAGGTACCGGGAAGACGGAGGAAGCTGGAGCAAGGCATTCCTCGGCGAAGGAGCCGAACCCGTCCAGAAATGCGGTCACGGCCATGACCCGATCGCCGACCACCGATTCCACGCCTGCGCCGATGGCAGTGACCACGCCCGATACCTCTTGGCCGGGAATGAAGGGCAGCGGCGGCGTGAGTGGGTACGTGTGACGACACATGAAAACGTCCGGAAGCCCGATACCTGCCGCGGTCACGTGTATGCGGATTTGGCCCGGAGCAGGCTCCGGCGGGTCCAGCGCGACGGAGTGCAGAACTTCGATCGGCTCGCCCTTGGCCTGCACTTGCCAGGCGCGCATCAGCGCACCCTCGATCCGGCTGGGGCAGCCGGATCGGCTCCCCGATGACGACATGGTTTGGAGCAGATCACAGCGCTCCTTCGCGTTCGAAGATGCTCGTAGCGCTTTCGACCAGTAGGTCGACCTGGTGCCCGAAGACCTCGTGCAACGGATTGTCGGAGAGGCCGCGCCGATGCTTGGCGTAGCTGCCCTCGAGGACGATGGCCAGCTTCCATCGGGCGAACACGTCATACCAACCGATTGCCGAAACGTCGCGGCCCGATCTCAGGGCGTATCGCTCGACCAGGACTTGGCGGTCGGAGAGGTGATCAACGGCAAACTTCGGATCTTTTGCCCTCCCGAGCGGCATTGTTCCTTCCGGCCCCGGGTGGAAGATGAGGGCCCAGGCAAGATCGACCAGGGGGTCGCCAATCGCCGCCATCTCCCAGTCGACGACAGCGAGCAGTTGGGGCGGTGGATTCGCTGCGAACAAGACGTTGTCAAGCTTGTAGTCACCGTGGCACAGGGCGCTCGCCTGGGGAAAGGGACAATGCTCCCCGAGCCAGGTTGCGATTCGACGGACACCGGGCAGGTCGCGACCGCCGTAGCCGTCGAGCTGGGTGAGCCAACGGGTCAGTTGTTGTGGCAGGTAGTCACCCGTGCGGGCCAGATCGCCCAGCCCGCATGCCTCCCAGTCCACGGCATGGATCGCCGCCAAGGCATCGATGAGCTCGTCGAGCGCCGCTCCGTGCGTCTCCGGTGCAGCGGCCCATCCGGCAGGCACGGTAGAGCGGATGGGCGATCCGGGAATGCGCTCCATGACGTAGAAGGGTGTCTCGAAGATGTCGACGTCGCGGCACGACAGGACGGGTCGGGCGATACGGACGGCCTCGTCTTTGATGGCGTTGAGGATGCGGAACTCACGGAGCACATCGTGGGCAGTGGCCGAGCTGGCATGGCGCGGGGCTCTGCGCAACACCCAGCGGCACGGACCGCGGTCGAGGGCGAACACCTCGCACGAGCCACCACCCTTGATCGGATCCACGGTGATCGGGACATGTCCACCCAACCGTTCATCGAGGTAGCGCTCGAGCGCATCAGTGCTCACCGCCCGACCTCGACGCCGACCAGGTACGTCACTTCGGCGTGACGCCGCACCACGAGGTCGGGCACGATGTTGCCCGGATCGGAGTCGGCGCCATCGTCCACCATCCATGCCGTGCGCAACGTGCCGCCGAAGTCGAAGAACACCGCCGTGGGCCGCCATGACGACGGGGCATCGGGGCGAAGCGTGACGGGCGTCGTCCTTGTCGCTCGTTGACGACCGGCTCCCCTCATCCCAGCCCCGCACGAACTCGTAGTTCGGCCCATCGTTCCTGCGCCGCCGGTCGGCGGCTGGGGATGTGTTCGGTCGGCCAACCCTCGACCGGCCGGTACTCCTTCAACAGCGTGCGGGCGAGAACTGACTTGTGCAGCTCGTCGGGTCCATCGCCGATAGGGCCGAAACGGGTTGAGCGATACCACGCCTCCACCGGCAGGTCACTCGAATAGCCGAGGGCACCGCACACTTGGATCGTCCGGTCGAGGACCGCCAGTACGACCTTCGACACGTGGGCCTTGACCATCCCGAGGTCGGCACGAACCGCGGCGGCCCCGTACTTGTCGACCTTCCATGCCGTCTGGAAGGTCAGGAGACGGGCGGCCTGGATCTCTGTATGGGAGAGCGCGAAGTAGTCTTGAATCATCTGGTGCTGGGCCAGGAGTTTTCCGTGCGACGTTCGAGACACGGCCCGCTCGCCCATGATGTCGAGGGATCGCTGCGCCATCCCGAGCCAACGCATGGCGTGATGGATCCGGCCACCCCCCAAGCGTTGCTGGGCGAGCACGAAGCCATCCCCGGGCTGGCCGATCAGGTGATCAGCCGGTACACGGCAGTCACGGAAGACGATCTCGGCATGGTTCCCCGGGCGACCGTAGGCAACGTCGGGATGCGCCATGGTCCCGATATCGCGGACGATCTCCATGCCTGGCGTTCCCGCCGGCACGATGAAGACCGAGGCATGGTGGTGCGGACGACCATCTGGGCTGGTTTCGGCGAACACCAGAATAATGTCGGCCACCGAGGCGTTGGTGATGAACCACTTGCGCCCGTTGATCACCCACTCGTCACCGTCGGCGATTGCAGTCGTGCCAATGACGGTGGGGTCCGAACCGGCGAAAAAGGGTTCGGTGAGCGCGAAGGCACTGGATATCTCGCCACGCAGGTTGGGCCAGAGCCAGCGTTCTTTCTGGCCATCGGTGGCCCCGTGGGCCAGGAGCTCCATGTTCCCGCTGTCAGGAGCCTGGACCCCGAAGATGGTCATCGACATCATGCACCGGCCGATGATCTCCGACATCAGTGCCAACTTCAGTTGCCCGAATCCGCTCCCTCCGAGTTCTGGGCCGAGGAAGGCACCCCACAGACCTTGCGCTTTCACTTGGTCTTGAAGGTATCCCTTGGCCAGGCGCCACTCCTCCTGCGGCAATTCGTCAAAGATCGGCTCAAGCGGAATCAGCTCACGGTCGATGAACGCGCGCATCCAGGCCAACTGGCCGGCGAACTCGGCATCGGTCTCGAAATCCCAACCCACGTCCGACCTCAGCCTCTCTCCCGGGTTGAGATTACACTGTAATCCCGAGGTCATCCTGGCGGCAAGGAGTGTCTCGGCGCCAGCCTCACTGGTAGTGGTAGGCGACTCTCTTACGTCGCCGGCGACTCTTCGGTCCCATGGGGAAGGCCCGACGTGTTGTGGCTCACCCCGGCCTTGCCATAGCGCAGGAGCCGGCGGTGCCCATGGAGCGGGCGAGCGGGACCCCGTTAGAGTTCCGAGCATGCCACGGTCTCCATTGCGAACGATGGTCGGCAGAGATTCGGAGGCCGAACGCATCGGGCATGCGGCGGACGTCGTACGTGGTCGAGGCTCGACCATCCTGGTGATGGGCGAAGCACGAATCGGCAAGACCCGTCTCGTCAACTGCGAGCGACTGGGGATTGGGCTAACAGGCCGGAACGGAATGCCGCGAAATCCTGAAATCTCCGAAGCACGACTGTCGTCGATTCTGTTCTCAAGCGGTGCAAATACGTGACCACACATGCGGTCGGCGACTACTCGGGGGCGTTCGATCCCGCCTGGAGCCTCGAAAGACTCTCCCGCAGGACACTGGCCCGTCTCGCCCGGGAAAGCATGCTCCTGTCGATGATCCACAACCAGTCCTTCATTCCCCACCTCGCCCTCCTCGGTGGTCAGCCGGCCACCATTGCAATCGCTGACGGCGAGTGGATGGGTGCCAGCCCGATCTACACCGCGAGGAACAAGGACAATCTCGGTTTCAGCGGTGACGGCGTGGCCGAGATCTTCAAGAACTTCCAATTCGACATCGGTGCACCTCACCACTACCTCGACTTCCGCTTCGAGGTGGTCGACCACGATCTCGGGTACTTCTGGCTGGCCCACTGCGGCGCTTACAAATACGTGCGCCTCGCCACCAACGATGACCCACGATCGATCCACGGAATGTGCCACGACATGGAGGATCGAACGTTCGACGCCACGCTCGCCGTTAACAATCCGGAGGCTCGGGCCAATCCGGTTCACCGGCCCCCTGTGCCCGTCGAGGGTCCGGACGGTGCCCACTGCCGTTGGGAGGTTCGCATAACGCCCGGAGCCAGCCCGCGTCCCGACCATCCGATGCTTACTCTCATGAAGACCACCAGGGCGGCCCACTTCCGATTCGAGTTAGGCGAGTCACGCGAGCTCGGTGGGCTCGAAGACTACGCTGGCGAGTTTCAGCCGTCCCTCAGACTGGAGGACTTCTCCCACGCCGTGCTCGTCCGGCAAGTGAAGGAATTCCTACTCGACATCCACCTGTTAATGCGCTCGGGCTACGCCTACATCGACGAGCACTACGGATCAGACGTGCTCGACGACCTCGCGGTCCAGGACCGCGCCGCCATGATGCCGATAACAGTGCAGCGCCTCCGTGAGGCTCTAAACATACGGGGCGACGGCATCGATGCCATCGCCAAATTGCTGCAGGTGCACCCACTCATCCCCGATGACTACGTGCGCTCCGGCGTCGCCGTAGACGACGACTCCTCCGGGCGGTTCTGGGTCAGCGTGTGCGAAGGTCTCGACGACGACGTCACCCGGAGCCCGCTCAGTTGGCTGAAGGAGCCAGACGCCCCGACGTTCGACTCCTTGGTGTGGACGGTGAATCCTCACGCGGTAGTCGAGCCAATCGATCCCTCCGAGATACCGGAATCCGAGGCTGCGGTCGCGTGGCGGTTCCGCATTGATCCGGACGCCTCACCCCCAGAGTTGCCATGGACAGCCAGCATGATCGGCATCGACGGGATGGCCACCTTCGACCTCACTGAACGGTCGACGGTTCCGGTCGTGCTTCGTTCCCGGCGCTGACTGGGACTCACCGTCCACAGCACAGAAACCGAGGACCATACTCACCCGCCCCTGCCAAGACCGTCAGTGCTGCCTCAGCGGGGCTTCCGGGCTCGTCACGTCCGGTACCTCGTACGGCCCCGAGACGCCAAGCATTCAGTCTTTATAAGATGAAAAAAGCCCGGCTCACCTTTGCCAAGACTCCGGAAGGAAGCGTCTGTGCCAACATCGCCGCTCGAGGCCGCCCGCGACCTTTTCATTCAGCTTGACGACAACGCGAGATTGAGCCCACCGGGCGAACCCATACCCATGGCGTCAATGGAGCTGCTCATCGACGCAGGATTGCTGGGACTAATGGTGCCTCGGGCAGTCGGCGGGACCGAGCTCGCCCTGCCCGATATTGTCGAGGTTTACGAAGAGGTATCACGCGCCGACGGCTCTACAGGCTGGTGCTACTTCGCCGCCGACTGCACTGCCGCATACTTCGGCGCCTACCTGGACGACGCCGGCGCCCAGACTGTGTTCGCGGACGGGGTTCCGCTGATGGCAGGGCAGTTCGCGCCGAACGGGACAGCTGCCTTATTTGGCGATGAGCTCGTTATCAACGGCGACTATCAGTTCGGCAGCGGAATCGCCCATGCTTCCTGGGCCGGCGCGGGGGTACTGACGAACACACAAGACGGGTCTGACTCCGAGTACCTCTTTGCCTGCTTCCCCGCAGCCGAAGCCGATCTGCAGGGCAACTGGGACGTCTTGGGCCTCCAAGCCACCGCTAGCTACGACTATCGCCTGCGCGACGTGCACGTTCCACGAAACCACGCCTTCAACTTCTTCCAGCCGACGGTCTATCGCGGCGGACCGCTCTACACTCTCGGCGTCCTCCCCCTCACAGCTGCCGGCCATGCCGGTTGGGCATTGGGAGTCACGCGCCGGGTGCTCGATGAAGTCGCTGCGGTCGCCAGATCTGTCACGCGCCTCGGCGCCACATCCTCTCTTTCGACGAATGAGCGGTTCCTATACGAATTCGGGGTACTCGAGGGCCGCTTCCGTGCCGGGCGGGCCTGGGTACGGGAGGCGTGCACGGCCGCCGAGGCCGAGGCGGCTCGCGAAGGCGCGATTTCAGCGGTCACAGCGAGCCTCTTGCGCGAGGCATGTCGAAAGGTAAACCAAGACGGAGCTGACATCGCTCGACAGGCTTACCTGTTGGCCGGTACCCGCGCCCTGCGAGATGGGCCCATCCAAAAAGGCTTTCGCGACCTCCATGCCGGCAGTCAGCACTACTTCGCCAGCCCGGCTGCCGCCATTGAGTTCGCTAGCAACCTACTGACAATGGTCGAAACCGGATGAGTCCGACTCGATCACGCCGGGCAGGGAACGTATTCGAGCAGCGGCGTGTCCCCGCCCCGCCGGTCAACGCCGGGTCAACGGGCAGGGTCCTCGTCATTGGCGCTTCATCGGCAATCGGAACTGCCTTCGCACGAGCCGCCGGTCATGCCGATGCGCTCGTTACGCCGCCTTAACGGAAGACGATCGCCCTCGGCTTGCGACAAAGACCGGTGCCGTCACGAGCGACCGGGGCTGCCTTGTGATACGAAGAAAATCCATGGCACGAACCACGACGCTCGACGATCAGCTAGGTCCGCAGGTGAGTCGCATGAGCACATCTACGTGGCTCCTGCCAACAGCGGCACTGCTCGGATCGGTCTTGTTCCCGCTGTGGCCGGGAAGCATTGCGCTAGCGGGAGCGACCCCGGCGGTCACTCCAACGTACGCAGTTGGCGAAGTAACCGACACCTTCGTGGATCCGCACCGCACGACCCCAGCTTGGGACGGGAGCCCACAACTCCCAAGTCGGACCCTGGTGACAACCATCCTCTACCCGGCGTCCGGCCCGACTGGCAGCGCTACCACAACGGGGGCCAGACCCGACAAGAGCGCGGGGCCGTTCCCGTTGATCGTCTTTGCCCATGGCCTTGGCGGCACCCCACAGGGCTACATCAATGTGCTCACCGCGTGGGCTTCCGAGGGCTTCGTCGTGGCCGCGCCCCTCTTTCCACTGTCCAACGCCAATGTTCCTGGTGGTCCCGACGCCGGTGATGTGGTGAATCAACCTGAGGACATGAGCTACGTGATCGACGCCGTGCTCTCTGACTCGCTCTTGCCCAGTGGTCCGCTATCAGGGCTGGTTGACCCCAAGGAGATCGGTGCCGCTGGGCACTCCAACGGAGCGGTCACCACGCTGGGTCTGGTGGCCAACACGTGCTGCTACGACTCCATGGTGAAGGCCGCCGTCGTGATGGCGGGAACGACTGAGGGCTTCCCGCCTGGCCACTATGACTTCTCGAAAGCGCCGCCACTTCTGCTCGTTCACGGCACAGCGGATCAGCTGATCCCGTACCGGAGCGCTCCATTGATCTACAACGAGGCTCGGGGACCCAAGGGTCTCCTGACGCTCGAAGGCGGCTCCCACGACGCAGCGGGCGGGCAAGATCCGCGATCTTCCTCGACCGTCATCCGCACGACCACTGACTTCTTCGAGGCCTATCTCAAGGGCAGTCGAGCGGCCCGCTCTCGTCTGTCCACGGACGGGCGCAGTCCGACTACCAAGATCGCCCTGAGCCTGACGCCGGGTTCCCGCGGAGCGGCCGTCGCGGTCCCACCTCTTCCCGTGGTTCACCTGCATGCGTCCGTATCACCCGGCCGCAGGCTCGCCAGCGGAGAAGCAGTGACCGTCCAGTGGAGCGGCTATACAGCCGGCAAAGTCATCAACATTCTCGAGTGTTCGAACGTTGACATCTCGACCGGCAGTTCGGCCGGGTGTGATTTCGCCAACGCCGGCCTGCTCCATCCCGATCCCACCGGGCGCGGGCACTTCACGATGCACATCATCACCGGAATGGTTGGAAACGGAATCTGCGATTCGACCCACCCCTGCTACATCGCAGTGAACAATGCCAGTTCACTGACGGCATCGAACACGAAGATACTCAAGATCACGTTTGCTCCCCTCGAAGGTTGAGGTGCGGTCCGCGACCCAGACCGATAGTCATACTCGTGGAGTGGCGCTTTGAGACTTCGAGCATGGAGCAGATGTTCTCCAGCAAACCGAAGGCTCTCGTCCAAGCCAAATCCTGCGTCACCGAGGCGGTCATCGCCCCCGACGACTTCGCCACCGTCGTGAGACGTAGCTGGATTACCTACCGAGGCGGCAGCCTCGATGAGCTCGGAAAGTTGCCATACAGCTGCTCGTCCGCGCCGCCCGGCCCGTAGGTGAGTGCCTGGACGAGGAGATCCCCGCCGACGAAAGCTCCCTTCCACGAGGCGCCGAGTCCTCCGAACACCTCCTCCCGGTCACCACGACTCCGGGGCTTATTTATGCCGACCTTGAAGGCTTGCAGCTCCTCTACCACCTGGGATCCGACGTCAGGGTCATCGGTGGCGATGCTGGCGACCAACGACCCGTTCGAGGCGTTCATGGCCGCGAGAAGTTCGGCCTGAGTGTCTACGACCACGACCGAGTCCAGAGGTCCGAACGGCTCGGCGTGATGGAGCGACCACGCAGCCGGCGGTTGGAGCACTGAGGCGGGAGCGATGTAGGCGGATGTGTCTTGCACGTCGAGGAACCGACCGTCGCCGACGGAGCCCCTATAGAGCGGAATGCCCCCGCCGCGCACCGCCTCGTCGAACTGGCCCGCCAGGTCGGTGGCCTTGGCCGAGTGGATGACCGGGCCGAAGTCCAACTCGGGGAGCGGGTCGTCCGGGTGCTCGACCGCCAGTGGATGCCCGAATCGAACCGCGTTCAGCACCGGCAGGTACGTCTCGAGGAAGGCAGGGAACAGACGGCGCTGGACCACGTAGCGGGGGTAGGCGGTGCAGCGCTGCTTGGCATACTCGAACCCCTTGCGCATGTGTTGAGCCAGAAGTTCCCACTGCGAGAAGTCCCATACCCCCCAGGCGTTGAGCCCCTCCTGCTCGAGCATATGGCGCCGACCGGTGTCGGCCAGGGAAACGGCAGCGCGGCGGCCGTTGGCCCGCCCGCCGACGAACACCAGGGCCCCCAGCCCCTCCGAGCGGATCAGCACGTCGCCCAGGCGCGAGCCCATGCCCGAAATGAGTGTCACCGGCAGCCCGGCCCGGCGCATCAGCGCATGGGCCAGAGTTAGGGTGTGAAACCCGCCCTGGCTCGGAGTCTTGGCCACGACGGCGTTCCCGGTGAGCGCCTGCACCAGCTCGGCGTGGACCTGCACGCTCATCGGGTAGTTCCAGCTCGCGATGTTCGACACCGGCCCCGGCAGCGGTTGGCGCTGCCCGCCGTCCGGGGTCTGCAGCTGGCGATCTATTTGCCCCAGATACCACCGAACTCCGTCAATGCAGCGCTCGACATCAGCACAGGCCAGCCTCCAGGGCTTGCCGATTTCCCAGACCAACAGGAGGGCGAGGAGCTCGTGATGCTCGCTGAGTGCATCGACAGCCTCCGAGACCCGGTCCCGACGCTCATCGAGGTCGACCTTGGCCCACCGCTCATGCTCACCGCAGGCGAACTCGACTGCCGCGACAGCCTCGTCCTGATCGACCATGGGGGGCCCGGGGATGGGGGTGCCGTCCACCGCGTTCACATGGTTTCCCGGGATGCCGATGCGGCGCCACTCCCCCCTGGTCAAGTTCAGCAACCTGTCCGAGTCGAACGCCTCGGGCGCGGCCTGTGTGCAACGCCCGTACGTCTCCCACCACGAGGTTCCAGGCTTCAGCTGCAGCGTCACCGTTGACACTCCTTGTCTGGGTTGTTTCGGTTCGCGATCTCCGAGCCGATCTCCCGCAATCGACGAGAGGTTGCCTTCAAGGGGCACATTCCTTTCTCACCGCCACAGCTGCATGAGCGAGGGAATGGCAGCCGGCCGTGCTCGCCGGTGAGGCCGACGCCATCTACTCCTCCATGCACCGCCAACCTAATCATGTCCTCAACCCGGCCCGCCAGCCTGTGACCTGGGCCACATCGGCGGAGGTGAAGGGACTCCAACCCTCGGCCTCTCCATTCGCGAATGTGGAGTCCCGACCATTTGACGCGGCTCCTGCTGGGATCCTCCTGGTCGGGCCTTTCGATCCTTCAGCTCCCATCCACGGCACCAGCTAGTGTCGCCTCAGCCGTGATAGCGGGTCAGGACTCCGTACAAATCGGGACGACGGTCCCGCAACAGACCCCATCCCGCCCGGTCAGCCCGCGCCTGGTCGAGGTCAATTTCAGCGAAGATCGTCTCCGCCGTGTCACGACCGGCCTCGACGAGTGACCGCCCGCGGTGGTCGACGACAAACGACGAGCCGTAGAAGGTGAGTTCCCCTTCGGTTCCGATCCTGTTGGCGGCGGCGACGGCCACGTGGTTGCACACCGCATGGCCCTCCATCGCCCGACGCCACATGTCTGACGTGTCGTTGCCAGCCTGACTCCCGACCTCATTCCCGATCGCCGTCGGGTAGAGGAGCAGATCGGCGCCGAGGAGAGTCATTGCCCTCGCAGCTTCCGGGAACCATTGGTCCCAACAAATCCCGACCCCTATGCAACCATGGCGGGTTTGCCAGGTCCGAAACCCGGTATCGCCTGGGTTGAAGTAGAACTTCTCCTCGTATCCGGGGCCGTCAGGAATGTGGGACTTACGGTAGCTGCCGATAATTTCTCCATCCTCGATCATTGCGAGTGAGTTGAAGTAAACGGGCCGTGCGTACTCGAAGAACGAGACCGGCACCACGGCGCCGGTACCGGCCGTCACCTGCCTAATCGCCTCGATGGCGGGATTCTCGTCTTGCGGCGTGGCCCAGGTGAAATACTCCTGCTCTTCGTACTGCGGGAAGTACCTTCCCTCAAAGAGCTCGGGGCACAGGACGACGTCGGCTCCGTTCGTAATCGCTTCCGAGACTTGGTCGACGGTGGTTTGGCGGTTCTCGGCGCGGTCATCTCCAAATGCGCGTTGAATTACTGCAAGCACGAGCTTCGATCCCATCGGTTCCGAGCGTATCTCCGCAGAGTCCGGGCGAGAGCACTTGGGGACGGGCGCCTTCTCGCCTACCCTCGAGATGTGCTCGCCAGTCCGTCTATCTCCACGCCGGCCGCGGACGGGTTCCATATGCCGGCGGAGTTCGAGCCACACGACGGCTGCTACCTCGTCTGGCCTGAACGTACCGACACCTGGCGGCTCGGGGCGAAGCCGGCGCAAGAGGCGTTCGCCGCCGTCGCCACTGCAATCTCCACGAGCGATCCGACAACGGTGCTCGCCTCCTCGCGGCAGTGGGAACACGCCCGCGCCCTGCTCCCGCCCGAAATTCGGGTAGTCGAGATGACGAGTGACGACGCCTGGGCCCGCGACACCGGACCGACGTTCGTCGTCGATTCGACTAGGAGCGAGCGCCGCGGGGTGGATTGGGTCTTCAATGCCTGGGGCGGCCTCGAGGGTGGGCTCTTCTTTCCCTGGGCGAACGACGACCTCGTTGCCGCCAAGGTTTGCGAGCTGTCCGGATCGAGGCGATACCGTGCACCGCTCGTGCTTGAGGGCGGTTCCATCCACGTCGACGGTGAGGGTACGTGTCTGACGACCGCCGAATGCCTCCTCAACCGGAACCGCAATCCGGCTCAGTCCAAGGACGAGATCGAAGGTCATCTGCGCTCTTACCTTGGGGTAGATCGTGTGATCTGGCTTCCTCTGGGTGTCCCGTTCGACGAGACAGACGGTCACGTCGACAATCTGGCGTGCTACCTCGCACCTGGCCGCGTGATGCTGACGTGGTGCGAAGACCCGGCAAATCCTTTGCGCGAGGTGTCATATGAGGCGCGACGGGTGCTTGAGGCCTCTGTGGACGCCCAGGGCCGCTCGCTCGAGGTGGTGCTGGTGCCCGCGCCCTCCATCCCTTCCATGACTGCGGAAGAGGCGGCTGGGATCGACCGAACCCTCGGCGCGAAGCCCCGAACGGGTGGTGATCCACTGGCGGCGTCCTACATCAACTTCTACATCGGTAACGCTGCGGTGGTCTTCCCCCTGATAGACCCTCGTCATGACGACCTCGTGCAGGAACTCCTCGCTCGCGAACTGCCGGGGCGGCGGCCGGTAGGCGTCCCGGCCCGTGAGATACTCCTCGGTGGTGGGGGAATTCACTGCATAACCCAACAGGTTCCGGCCGTCGGCGTTTAAACCCTGTCAGGCCGCTCGGCCCGGTAGCGGCTCTGGGTCAATCCGTTCCCGCGGTCGATCGGATCTTCCCTCGCGATGCGTCATTCTTGGAGCGCCTCGGCGAGTTGGTTGCGGTCGCCGATCCCCAGCTTGGCGAACGCCGAGTAGAGGTGGCTCTCGACCGTGCGTTCCGAAACTGAAAGAAGGGAGGCGATCTGTGCGTTGGTTGCCCCACTGGCCGCAAGCGTCGCGGTTTCACGCTCCCGCCGTGTCAGCGGGGTCCGGGTGACCGCCCCCATGAGTGCTGGTGTTCGTGCCGCCTCGCTGAGTTCGGCCAGCGCGAATGAGCGCCGAGCCGCTGCGTTCGCCCTGGCTCGGAGTCCCTCAACTTGTCGAGCCGTTGAAGCCCCGGCCCAAAGTTCGGCCGCCACGAGCGAGGACCCGATCGCCGCAAAGGCCTCTGCGGCTTCCTCCATGACACCTGTGTCACCCGTGAGAATGGCGGCTGCATGTGATGCGATGGCCGCCGACCAAGCGCCGTCAACGTGTTCAGCGACTTGCCGGGCCCGTTCAGCGGCCCGATGTTCGCCTAATCGGAGCAAGTCGTGGAGAATGAAGATTTCGAAGCTCCGCTGGCCTCGGGTTGCTGCTAGATCAGCGGCAATCCAGAGCTGCTCGATCGCAGAAGAGGTGAGGCCGACCTGGGCATCGATCCAAGCCAAGGCTCGCATTTGATCGACTTGATTGACCACAATCGCGGGTCGACGGAGAGCGACAGCTTCAGCCGCTGCCGCCTTCGCTTCTTCGTACCGGCCCAAGAGCGCAAAGGCCTCCGCAATCAGTGCGAGGCACCAGGAAATTTCGACGGCGACGGAGAAGTCACGGAAAGTGGCGGCGGCATCGTTGAGGAGCCGGGCGGCGGTGCGCGGCTTTCCGAGCGCGAGGAGGATACGACCTCGGTAGACATTGGCCCCTGCCATGAGCTGCGTCGAGACGTTCGAGCGGGCTGTCTGCGCCATGTCGAGAAGTTCAAGGGATTCATCAGGCCGCCCGGCGAAAAAGAGCGCCGTAACGCGCGAGGAGATTGCCCAGCCCAGAGCTCGGGGGAGGCGATCCCGAACCCGCAAGGCTGACTCGAGGGCCCCCTCGCCAAGGGCCAGCGCCTCGTTGATCCGACCGCTCATGACCAAGCTGCTCCCGACCGGGGCCAGCGCTCTGAGGAGGATACTGTCGTCATTGACCGAGCTGAGGGCCACCGTGCCGAGCGTGGCGGCCTCGTCGAAGCGAGCGCCAAAGAGGAGGAGGGCGGCTCTATGGCACTGTATGAGCGCGGCAGTCGCCGGGTCGGTTACGTCTCGCTCGATTGACTCGAGGATCTCGATCGCCTCGTCGATCCGGCCGAGCCCATGGCCTAGAGCTTGGGCAATGGAGTCCGCCAGACCTTCGCGGGCAGCGTCGTTCGGCTCGGTGCCGATGAGAGGGACCAGTACGGCCTCGGTCTCCTCGAAGCGTCTCTGGCCG
>Ga0302326_10005316_pt1 | contig 29418 bp, 20 predicted proteins | sample Palsa_T0_3_FD_202264 | JGI IMG/M metagenome (GOLD analysis project Ga0302326, IMG submission 202264) | Peat permafrost microbial communities from Stordalen Mire near Abisko, Sweden - Palsa_T0_3 | ecosystem: Environmental > Terrestrial > Soil > Palsa > Peat permafrost | place: Sweden: Abisko... | reverse complement strand
CGACGCCGCCATGGGAATCTATGTGGACTACGCGGGCTCTTCCGTGCCCGGCGGCGCGATAATCTACAACAACACATTCCATAACAACGACACCACGATTGTGAGCCGCTACGACATCGATGGCGCATCGATCCGCTTGGATCAAGGCCAGGCCACTACCACTGGCGCGCAGATTTACAACAACACCATCATCGGCGGACCTCAGGGCGGGATCCTGGATGAAACGCTCGGCGGCGGGGCGGTCTACGGCAACACCATCAGCACCGGCACTGTCGGATCCAACGAATACACCAACGACTTCGCGATCTATGCGTGGGAAGAGAACATCAACGTGCACAACAACACTATTACTCCCACCCAGGGCCGCGGAGTTTCTATCGACTCCACGTCATACCCGACCAACGGGACCGTGGTGCAGAGCAATACCATCACGGTAACCGAAAAGTCAGACGATGGTGAATACGGCGGCTGTGAGCTGGACGGCACGTACGGCATACAGTATGACGACGAGGCCTCGGGCGCATCCGATGTGAGCAATACCGTGGTTGCCAACGCGCAACAGTGCAACGGAGGCGGCTTGCGGCTCACGGCGGTGGGAACTGGGAACACTTCGTCGAACAATTCGTATACCGGAAAGTTGGTGTCCGGATTTGCGTCGGGAGTAGCGGCGAACGGCCTGAGCATGGATTCAGGAGGGCAGCCGGCGTTCACCGCGACGCGCGATACGTTCATCGGAGATACCGCATCGGTGTACGTCGATTGGGACGGTGCCGGTCCATTGACGTGCATCTCCTGCACTTTGGGATCCGGCCCGGAGCCATCGAACTACATCACGTTCTACTTCTGGAATGGCGGCACACCGGTGACACCGGGCGGCTTGCACTTCCGGGATACCACCTTCACCGGCTCGGCGTCGAAGACCTCCACCAGCATGACCGTGCCCGGCAGCAACGGCCAGACCGCCGAGTACTGGATTGACTGGACCTACACCGTTACCGTGGAAGACGGGACTGGCGCAGCGGTCAGCGGCGCCTCCGTTTCCATAACGGACGCTCTAGGCAACAGCATTTACTCCGGAACAACCAACTCCAGCGGACAAGCGTCCGCCGTGGTAACCGAATTCCGGATGCACAACAGCGGGAGCTCAGCGGTTCAGGAAATGCATACGCCAGACGCCGTGACCATCTCGCAGTCGGGATGCACGACGCTGAGCTACAGCGTAACGGTTTCCGGAACCACCAGCGAAACGCGATCGATGACCGGAACTTGCAGCAACTAAAAAACTGAGTGGGTTTCCGGGGCGCGGCGTATGTCGCGCTCCGGAAATCGCCCCCTGCCCCAGCTCTACTCCTTGCTGTATTGCCTCAGCAAACATCGGCGGCAGATTTTGCCGCGGGAGGTTGTAAGCCATGTTTTATCAATCACATAGAAACAACGTGGCGATGACCATTCAACACATGATAGAATTATTTACCGTAGAGTTAACTGGCCGTTGGGACAGGGTGGACCGGCGGGATAGCAGTCCCAAAACCGTCCGGAAGAGCACTTGTTCGATCTGTTCCAAGCCGGTAGTCTGATGTTACCCCGCTCTTCAAAAATGAAAACTCATCTCAAGTTATCCGGACCGGAAACGGAACGTGTGCGAAGCGCCAGCGCGCTGATCTGCGTCATTCTGGGCGTGGCCTTCGGAATGGCTGGTTGCGTCGGTGTGACCGGCAGCACCGCCGACAAAAAACTTTCTCCCACTTCGCCTTCCGTGACCACCGTCACGATCACAACCACGTCGTTGACCGCTGGTACGGTGCACGTAGCGTACGCAGCAAGCCTGGCGGCCACGGGCGGCACTGCGCCATATACCTGGAGCGTAGAATCGGGGACACTGCCTGTAGGTTTGACGCTGGCAGCGACAGGCGCCATTTCCGGCACTCCGTCCGCCGCGGGGAACTCTTCGTTCACGGTGGATGTGACGGATTCGAGCAATCCGGCACAGACCGCATCGCAGTCTCTGAATCTTTCGATCTTGTCCACCGGTTCTTCTTCGCTGCAAATTACTACCAGCTCACTGGCCGGCGCAACTCTTCGATCCGCGTATTCGCAGACCATCGCCGCCACGGGAGGGACCTTACCGTATCACTGGTCGGTGACGTCAGGCACGTTGCCGGCGGGACTAGCGCTGAACGCATCAGCGGGAGCCATCAGCGGAACTCCAACGACAGCGGGAACTCTTACGTTTACGGTGCAAGCTACGGACTCGAGCAGCCCTGCGGAAACCGCTTCAAAAAGCTTGAGCATCGCGGTCTCCAGCAGCACGTCGTCGCTGAAGATCACCACGCCTTCGCTCGCCGGCGGGCAGGTGAACAGCGCCTACTCGTCAACGCTTGCAGCGACGGGCGGCCAGACGCCGTATAAGTGGTCGATCGCGGGCGGTTCGCTGCCCACCGGCCTCGCGCTGACCGCGTCCACCGGGCTCATCGCGGGAACTCCCACGCAGTCTGGGACGTCTTCGATCACCGCGCAGGTAACGGATTCCAGTTCACCGGCGCAATCGGCGAGCGAATCCTTTTCGATCGCCATCGCTGCCGCGGGAACAGGAACGGCGGTGAGCGCGTGCGGCACGCTGGGCAATACCGGCAGCACCTACTTGCTCACCGCCAATGTGTCCTCCGCCGGGAGCTGCTTTTCGATCCAGGCCAGCGATGTGACTCTGAATTTGAACGGCCACACCGTTACGTACAATACGGCGAACCAAAGCGCGGCGACGTACGCCATTAGCGGAGTGGCTTGCTGGGATACCAGCAATCCGAGCAGCAATCCATGCGGCGGGACATTCGACGGCTTCACCGTATATGGCGGAAATATCGTGGAAGGCAGCGGCACGGCAGCAAGCTTTGCGCACCCCATCCGCATGGGGCAGGGACTAAACAGCGGCCCAACGGTACACGATGTGACCTTTACCTGGTCGTCCGATTCCGCGGTGGGAATTTATGTGGACTACGCCGGGCAATCCGTCACGGGTGGCACGGTGATCTACAACAATACGCTCAATAACAACGTGACCAGCATTCAGAGCCGCGCAGACATCGACGGTCTATCCATCGAGATCACCCAAGCAGCGTCCACCAGCACGCCGGCGCAGATCTACAACAATACGATTCACGGCGGGCCGCAGGGCGGGATCGCGAGCGAATCCCTCGGCGCGCAGATCTACGGCAATACTATCGAGCAAGGAACGGTGGGCACCAACCAATACACCAACGATTTCTCGATCTACCCATGGGCTCCGAATCAGAACGTCCACAACAACATTATCCTTCCCAGTCAGGGCCGCGGAATTTCGCTCGATGCGTCGGGGGGAGTAGTAAACGGCTCGGTGGTTCAGGGAAATACGATCACCGTGATCGAAAAGTCAGACAATTCCGAATACGGCGGCTGTGAGCTGGGCGGCACGTACGGCATTCAATATGACGACCAAGCCTCGGCATCATCCGATGTGAGCAATACCGTGGTTGCCGACGCGCAACAATGCAACGGAGGCGGCTTAAGGCTCACGGCGGTGGGAACTGGGAACACTTCGTCGAACAATTCGTATACCGGAAAGTTGATGTCCGGATTTGCGTCGGGGGTGGTGGCGACGGGTCTGAGCTTGGATTCAGGCGGGCAGCCGGCGGTCAGCGCGACGCACGATACGTTCATTGGAGACACGTCATCGGTGTACGTCGATTGGGACGGCGCCGGCCCATTGACGTGCATCTCCTGCACTTTGGGATCCGGCCCGGAGCCATCGAACTACATCACGTTCTACTTCTGGAATGGCGGCACACCGGTGACACCGGGCGGCTTGCACTTCCGGGATACCACCTTCACCGGCTCGGCGTCGAAGACCTCCACCAGCATGACCGTGCCCGGCAACAACGGCCAAACCGCCGAGTATTGGATTGACTGGACCTACACTGTTACGGTGGAAGACGGGACCGGCGCGGCAGTCAGCGGCGCCTCTGTTTCCATCATCGACGACCTGGGCAACAACGTTTTCGCCGGAACAACCAACTCGAGCGGACAAGCGTCCGCGGTGTTGACCGAGTTCCGGATGCACAACAGCGGCACCTCCGCAGTTCAGGAAATGCATACCCCGGACGCGGTGAGCATCTCGAAGTCGGGATGCACCACGCTGAACTACAGCACAACGGTTGCCGCAACCACCAGCGAAACGCACTCGATGACCGGAACCTGCAGCAACTAGAAAACGAAGTGAGTCTCCGGGGCTCGGCTTATATGGAGCTACGAGTGGTAGCGTTAAGTGTGGTCGAACGACAATTTCCGCTGAGACCTTAATCCCACCAATTTGAACTCCACCAACGACCTTTTTGGACGTGGGCCGTCATCTGCATTTATGCGGGGGATTTCCGCCAGCGACTTGCGATGGCGGCCTGATTCAGGTTCGCGAGTTGGATACAAGGAACTGGCTGAGGCGTTGTAAACTGGGGTGGTCACGTATAAATTAACATTTGGCCGGGAATTCGAGATGGAAATCCCGGCGAATAGCTCCATTGAGGATCGATCGATGCCGCGTGCGGAAGCGGAATTGACCCAACCCGAAAAGGGCGAAAACGCCGAAAGGGCACCGGTGCGCCCGGTTCCCCGCCCGGAACCGAATGACGCTCCGCGGCTGAACGCGTTTCGGCGGATCGAGTCGGAATTCATCCGGCGGGCAATTTTTCCGGTATTTGACCGGCGCTGGCATCCCGACACGGAGCGTTATTTGGCCGAGCTGCGCGCACTCGAGTTTTCTCCTCTCGACCAAGTGATCGAACGCCAATGGGTGAAATTGAAGGCGATGGTGGATTATGCCGGCGCGAGCGTTCCCTACTACCGGGAGACGTTTCGTGAAGCTGGGATCGCGGCCGGAGATATACGCAGCTTCGAGGACTATCAGCGGATTCCGGTTCTGAAGAAATCCACGCTGCAAAACCGGCTGAATGACCTAATCGCCAGCACTCGCAAGGCCGAGGAAGGAATCGCCAACGCGAGTGGCGGGTCAACCGGAAAGCCGGTCCAGTTTTATCAGGACGGGGAATACTGGAACCGCTCGGCGGCGTCGGAGCGTTTCGTCGAAGGATGGTGGGGAATCCAGCCTGGGGATCGCCTGGCGTCCGTGTGGGGCACCGACCGGGACGTGCCGGAGCAGAGCTGGCGGGAAAGATTGTATGGATACATCGCGCAGACGCGGCTCTGTAACGCGTTTCGGTTACAGGGCGGCCAGATGGAGGAGTTCGCGAAGATGCTGGCGGCGTGGCAACCGCGGCACATAACAGGCTACGCGTCCAGTTTGGCGGTGTTCGCACGATTCGTGGCGGAACGGCCAGAGTTTGTTATCCGCCCGCGTGCGGTGCGTACGACCGCGGATGTGCTGGGAGACGACCGCCGCGGGGTGATCCAACAAGCGTTCCAATGCCCTGTTTACAACTTCTACGGTTCGCGCGAAATCAACAATCTTGCCGCGGAATGCCCCGAGCACAGCGGACTGCACACCAATGCGCTGACGCGCTACATCGAAATCGTGGACGACGCGGGCCGCCCGCTCGCTCCCGGCAAGCCCGGCCGAATCCTGCTGACCGACCTGACCAATTTTTATATGCCGTTCCTGAGGTATGAAATCGAAGACGTAGGCAGTTGGTCGGCGAAAAAATGCAGTTGCGGCCGGCCGTTGCCACTGATCGATAAGCTGTGGGGGCGATCGAGCGATTTTATCGTGACGCCCGAGGGAAAACTGATTCACAGCGTCTTTTTCACACACCTGTTCTACGACATGCCAGAGGTCAGCTTGTTCCAGTTCGTGCAGAAATCGACGGCAGACGTGCGGATCTATCTGGTGCTGCGGCCGGGCGAGGCAGGGTATCGGTCGGCGCTCCTCGACGAGCGGTTGCGGCTTGCGCTGGGTCCGCGAGTGCAATTTACGGTGGAGACAGTGGAAAAGATCGATCGCCCGCCCAGCGGCAAACACCGATTTGTAATCTCTTCGGTGGCTCCGCCGTGGGGCAGTGGCAAGCTGGCGGAGGACCGCCCGGTTCCCGTTTCGAATGAATAAAGCGGCGCCGTGGAATTCCAACGCCAGGGCCAGAAAACCGCCAAGCAACCTCTCGGCGGGTCTCGCGCGCACGCCGTAGTGCCTGCGCCGCGACCCTAATCGGCTGGGGTGGCCGCCGCCCTTCTTCTTGCCAGAAATCTGCGGACGAAGCCTCGCAGGCGCTCGCGCTCACTTTCATCGATGGCGCTGAACCATGCTGCCGGCAGGAACAAAGCCAAGCCTGCCGCGGTGGACAGGAAGAAGGTAGGCCAGTTGTGAATGGGGACGAGGTCGTGCATCGCGAGCGATCCCACTGCGAATCCCAGCGTGGGCAATATATTCGGGAGAATCGCGAACCTTAGATAGTCGCGCCAATCCACTTTCAACACGCGCAGGAACAGCATCGGGAAAACGGTGCCTTTCACCAACACCGACGCAACCGTGGTGCCAGCCGCCACCCCGTAAATCCCGTATCGCTTGGCCAATAAAATGCTCGCCCCGAGATTGATCACCGCTTCGGCCAGCGTACAGTAGACGTTGATGCGGTGTTTTCCTAATCCATACAAAAGATGCGTGGCCATCATTTCGGTGAGGGCGACGAACTGCGACGCGGCCATGATCCTCAAGATCAAGCCGGAGCTTGGCCCGAACTCAACGCCCATCCAGACCCGAATAAAATCTGGCCCGATGCACAAAAGCGCTACGGTGCCGAGGAAGCCCATCAGCAAGGTGTACTTAGTGCCGCGAATGAGCAGTTGCCCTACTTCGTCGTGGCGGCCCTTGGCATCCAGCTCGCTGGCGAGCGGAGCCACGATCAGCGCGGTGCCGTTGATGACGATGCGCAGTTGCTGCACCAGGCGCATGCCGATGGCGTACAGGGTCACCTGCGCGACGGGCAAGAAGACCGCGATTACCACCGAGTCCACGCCGTAATTGATGGTCTGGCCCACGCTGATCAGGAAGGAATTTCCGCTGTGGCTGATCACCGGACCCAGGATCGATCGTCGCCAGTTGCTTAGGGCGATTTTCAAGTTCGGAAGCAGCCGCCGTACCAGGGCGACCTCGAAGCCGTGCCCGATCATGGACGATCCGAGCTGAATCACCGCCAAGGAAACCAAACCATAACCCATGAGCAGCGCGATCACAGAAAGCACCGTGCGCAGAAGCATCACGCCGACGGCGACACCGTTCCGCAAGTCCCAGCGCGATAAGCCGCCGAGCGCCGCCTGGTAGGTAGCGAAAATGAAATCCGTCCCCAGAATCAGCGAGGCGACCACCAGGGTGATCCGCGATTCGCCCATCATGTCTCGCGGGATGTGCAGATACGGCAGCGCGAACGCCGCCATCAGGCACCCGAGGCCGAAACAAGCGGCGGCCAAACCGCTGTAAAGAACCATGGTGGTGCTAAAGAGCGCGTTCAGCGAATCGTCGTCTTTCTGGGAGTGGAAGCGGGAGATGAATCGGATCAGCGCCGATCGCAGACCGACATCGACCACTCCCATGTATCCGGTGAGTTGCAGAACCAGGGTCCAAATTCCGTACGCGGTGTTTCCCAGGCGGTACACCACAAACGGAGACATGAAAAACGCCACCAGCAGGTTGGCCGCCATGCCAAACCAGTTGCTGAAGACGCTGCGGGCGATCCCCGACGCCGAAAAGTGCGCGTTTTCTTCTTTGGGCGGCGCTTCCGCCCCCGAATTGGGGCCGCTGGTTACCATAATCGGTAAATCAAAAACTCCTCCTCACCATCGCGCGCTAGGCATGCGGGTGTAATTCGGCTACTTTGGCGCGGTCTTTTTCCATGACATGCGAAATGCAGAAGCGGGTTTTCCCGGAGCGTTCGCGCTCAATCTCAGCGGTCTGCTCGAATTTCCATGTGACTGATGCTCCAAAATAAAATTTCAGCACTTCGCCCAACTTTTGCAAGTCGCTCGGCGAAAACCCTGGGCCGGATACATATCGGATGCGGAAGGAATCGATGGTGTCTTGAATCACCTGCATTTTCTTGATGCCTGGGCACACTTTGATAATCCGGCCGGTCAAGGAAACTCCTGGAACCACATCGCCGTTGGGCAAATAGAAATTGTCGGTCGTCCGGCCAATCACCCGCCCGATCAGCGGATAGCCCCTGCCGCAGGGGCAGGCCGCGCCGACGGGAATGGTGCAATCGTTAACCTTGTAGCGGATCATAGGCATGCCGAAATTGAGCAGATCGGTAACCAGAATCTCGTGCAGGCCCTCGACCTCCCCGCCCTCTACCGGCAGGAACTCGACGAACACCGCGGCCGGGTTCACATGCATCCCGCGGTGCTGTTCGCATTCCGCCGCGATCGTTCCAAAATCGCGCGCGGCGTAGCGCTCGAAAATTCCGCAGCCCAGCGCTTGGGAGACGATTTCGCGCTGTTCCGGCGTCAATGGCTCGGCGGTGGTAATCGCGCTCAGTGGCCGGTGGTAAGGTTTGCCGCATTCGAGCAGATACTTGCAAAGCAAGGTCAACGGCGTGGGATAGGCGTAAATAATGCGCGGGCGGAAGTCATTGAGCGTCTGGCGGTAAGATTCCAGCACCTCTTCGTTAAAGACCGAGGTAGGCGCCCACACCCGCCGCATCAGATGACGATCGTAAAGCTTCCACCTCCAACTGGGTTTCTCGACGAAGTCGATCCGCGCGCCCCACAAATAGAACACCTTGTCGCCGGGCCACATGCCCGCCCAGGTATCAAACCGGCTCTGCATCGCCGATTTTTCGGGAATCATTTCGGGCGAGCGCAGAAGCTGCACGGGAGTATCCGTAGTCCCACCAGTCGCTGAGACCAGCAGATCCCCGCGGCGGTAACGACGCGACCACAAATCGTCCAGCCGGGAGCGAATGTCGCTGCGGGTGAGCATGGGAATACGCAGCAAATCTTGCGGCGAAGTGATTTCCGCGGGGATAATCCCCGCGTCGTCGAAACGTTCGCGATAGAATGGAGTGTTGTCGTAGGCGTACTGCAGCATACGGCTCACCGCCTGCCATTGCAGCCGTGTGTTTTCCACCAAGGACATCGATTCGCGCTGCTGTAGCACGTGCAGCCGCCTGCGCAGACCTTTGAACGATTTTGGGGCGAGCCACGGCGCCACCGAGCTCATGTACAACTGGTTCCAGGGCCGGGCGGCATAGAAGGACGAATTCATGCTTTCCCCCTGAGTGACGCGCTTACTGCGGGTTCCGGGCGCGACGATCCCTGCGAGGCTTCCAGCGGCGTGTGCTCGCCGGCTTTTTGCGCGATCCCGCAAAGGATCTCGCGCAGCGCGGGAACCTTCAGGCTGAGCTGGTACAGCGCCCACTCCGGATAAAACAGCAGCGCGTTATATTTCATGAAGCGCGGACGGGCCGGGAGCGAATGCACGGTGACGTCACCGAATCCCGCAGCCTCAAGCATTTTCTCCATCTTGCCTGCGGAGTTGCAGCGATAGAGGGTCGGAAAGGTGTCTTCCGGCTCGCGTCCCCAGATTTTTTTGTTGATCCACTGGTGGAATCGGAAGGGCGTGAACAGCGCCGCGATGTTCACCCAATGAAAAACGTTCGGTGTGAGCAGGATCACGATGCCTCCCGGACGCAAAACGCGATAAAACTCACGAAATACCACTTCGGGTTTGGCCAAGTGCTCCACGACCATGTTGCAGGTGATGAAATCGAAAGTCCCCGTTTCGAACGAGAGAGTCTCCAGATTGCACGCCACGCGGCGAATCGAAGACGAAGCCGCTAACGATGCGGGATCCACGTCCGCACCGACCACCAAGCCGGCCTCGGCCAGGAATCGTCGCTCGATCTCAGTCGCGTTTTTCAGCCAAGGAAGGATCAAGGTGTGGCCGCAGCCCGCGTCGAGCCAGCGCATTCCGGGACGAAAATTCTGCTGGTGCATGCGCAGATAGAATTGCTGCTCGTGCTCGGCCACGCGAGCCCGCTCGCGGCTACTGGTCCCGCTCGGCAATGGATTTTGTAGATCGCTCATTTCCTTCCCCAAGACTGCGACGCCCGATCGCAGGAACGTAAAATCGAAAACCTACTTCGTCTCGCTAGCGCTTTCCGAATGCTTACTTTCCGATTCCCCCGCACCGACCGGGTGGGTCCCGGCGCCGACATGAACGCCCTTATTCCGGACGCATTCACCGCAGAGACACGAAGCGGTGTTTTCCGCGATTTCATACGTAGCGCCCCAAGAAGGCCCATTCCAGGCTCCACTGAAAATCGTCCTTCTGAAACGGTGCAAATACTCTTCGCAGCGCCAGCGGTTCCTGCCCTCGCCTCACCACTCCTGGAACGCAGGTGACTGAAGTCTGGTAGCCCGCCTGCCGCGCGCGTTCCACGGTAGCCTCGTTGAAGTGCGGCTGCAGAATCGGCGAGGGGTAGGAAAAATGCACTACCGGACTGCCAAATTGTTCTTCCATTACGCGTTTCGATTCCTTCAACTCCAGCCGCAACACGGCATCGTCGACGTACGCCAGGTTCGGATGGGTCATGGTGTGCGATCCCACGATGTGCCCGCCCTTGATCAACCCGCGCAATTGATCCCAACTCATCATCGGCGCGCCGGCGTATCCCAGCGGCTGCACTTCCAGTTCGTTTTCAATCTGCACCAGGGTTCGCATCTGCGTTTCCCCCGCCAGCTTGGCCACCCGGCGGCTAGCGACCAGAAAGCTTTCGTGGCGCTCCGGGCGCGTTCCCATCGGCCAGCGGCGGTCTTCCAGCGCATCCGGCCAATCATTTCTGGAGCTCACGTGAAACGCATTGCGCAAGCGGCAGTACCAGGGAGGACCAGCGTTCTCCACATTCTTGACCGTCGCGTAGAACGCCCCGGGAACACCGACGCGGTCCAGAACCGGCGCGGCGATTTCGTAGTTGTCCGCATAGCCATCGTCGAAAGTGACTGCCACCGCGCGATCCGGCAAATTCTTGCCGCCCTGCAGGAATTCCTGGATATCAGCGATGCTCACCGGGTGGTAATCCCGGGCGATCATTTCGATTTGTTGGGTAAAGGCGGCCGTGGCGTGGATGATTCCCCATCCAATGGTATGCGCGAACGGCGCGGGATCGTCCTGCACGGAGTGGTAACGGAGGATCGCCGCCTTGGAAGAAGTCCAGGAGCCTGCGGCGCGTAGAACGCGGCTGCGCAGGATACCTAGCCTCAGCGCTTGTTTGGGCGAATTCATCGTAGACGCCTCGAATTATTCATTCCCATGCCCGCGTATGAGAACTGAGGCGGGGTCCCTGCCACTTTGATTTCTTCGGGGGGCGTATTGCCGTCAGGCTCGTTGTCCTTCACCGGGATATAGGCCAGCGCCGCCGACAACGCCGCCATCATGTACCACGAGCTACGATACAAATCGTGTCCGGCGTAGCCTTCGAACAGCAAACCGATAATGGTGATGTTGCAAGCGTAGGGAAACAACCGCATGTACGCAGGGAGCTCCTTATGTGGTTCGAGCCTCCGCTGCTGTTGCCCGTTCAACTTGAAAAGCTGGAACAGGAAGGCCAGGAAGGCGATGGCCCCGACAATTCCCAGCTCGGCAATGGTTTGCAGATACAACGAATGCGCGTTGTACCAATGGGGATGCGAACGATCCGGCCAATATTTAACTCCGTTCGCAGTGCCAAACTCACCCATGCCAATCCCGGTGATCGGGCGGTCCTTGAACATTTGCCAGCCGGCGCTCCAGGTGATGAGCCGCAGTTGGTAGGAATCGTCCTTGGCACGAGCTTCTACGCTCAAATAGCGTTCCTTATAGGCTTGCGGCGTGGCTACCCATACCATCGTCACCAATAAAATGGCCACCGGGACGTACAGCAGGCCCTTTTTACGCAGAAGTGGCGCAATCATAATCAGAAAGATTAAAGCGAGAAAAGCAGTTCGTGAGCCGGTGAAAATGATGGTGGCAACGCTGAGAACGATTACGCAAACCGAAATCAGCCGGCCGATGCCCGATTTCTTGGTGAGCAAGAGCATTACCAAGGGCATGCTCACCACCATCGTCGTGCCCAACGAGTTTGGATTTCCTCCAAAGCTATTGGTGGCCTCCACCCGTTCCACCGCTTCCGTGCCGTGGTAGACAATTCCCTGGCTGAAGGCAATCAAGCTGGACATCGCCACCCAGCCGATCAACAGCGTGTAAACCAGCAGGAAACCCTTAAAGCGCTGCTCGGTACGCACCAGGTTCACGACCAGGATGTGATAGATGATCAAGCGCCCGAATGCGATCACGTTGGACAGCGCATCCGATGGCCAGATCGAGAACGGAATGCTCATAAACATCGTGAACCAGAAAAAGAACAGCGTCTTGGTGACCGTGGGCCATTCGATTTTCTTAACTTTTACGATAAACGAAATCAGAACCAGAACCGCCAGGGTGCGCTCGATGTGCAGGAAAGCAATCTGTTCGTAGAGTTCGCCAGGACGCAAAACGTCCGACGCCATCATGCCCAGCAGGCCGACGTACGGGCTCTTCAGCGAATAAATCATTACCCCGAGGAAGAACACCGCCATGACTAGCCACATGATTTCACCCCAGGCTGGCGGTCGCGCTCGGGGATGCCTTGGCCGTTCTCTGCTGCGGGCACGGGTGATGCCGTGGGTAGGTCATCGCGGAAAGCCTCGACCATCGGCACGAAGCGGAAATCCGCGCAAAGACGGTCGAGCTTATTCCAGGTAGTCGTCAGGCCGGCGTACTGCCGTGCCACGGATTTCTTGCTCGCCGTGATTCGCGGCTGTTCCGGATCGATTTCCCACGGATGAATGTAAAACACCGCGGGACGATGCTCCCGCCGATTGAATCGGCGGATGCCCCAGCGCACGCAGGCATACGGCAACGCCCGGAAATAGCCTCCGCCGGCCATCGGGAAATTATTAGCCGCCAGCCGCAGGGTGGCGATGGGAATTTCAAGAAGCGGCTTCCCTTGCATGTGGTAAGGCAGCCGCGGCGCGTTGTGATTGTCGTAAAAATCGTGACGAATGGGATGCACGCTGGAGTCGTACCAGAATCCCAGATCCGCCAATATGTCCGCTGCCCATTCTTTGCCCGGGGTGATCGAGAAACTCGGGGCACGATAGCCGCGAACCGCCGTTCCCGCGGCATCCTCGATAATGCTCTTCGCTCGCAGCGTGTCTTCGCGAAATTCCTCGGCCGATAATCGAAAAACGGGTCGATGCCAATAGCTATGGCAGGCCACTTCGTGTCCGTGGCTCGCGGCTTGCTTCACCAGTCCCGGAAAGCGCTCGGCAACCCAACCCAAGAAGAAAAACGTTCCGCGAACTCCGTGGGCGGCGAAAAGTTCGAAGAGCCGCTGGGTATTGCGCTCGACCCGCAGCGGCATGCTCTCCCAATTTTCCCGCGGGACCGCCTGACTCATGCTCTCGGTGTGGAAATAGTCCTCGACGTCGACGCTCATCGCGTTCGGAGGCAGGCCTGGATTCGTCCTCTGCACCGCGCTGTGTTCCGCTGGAACCACGAAACCCCTTTTTGTCCGCGGCATGGTGCCTGCCGCACGAAAACTCCGGTCCGACGGCATGTGTGAGAGCGGTTGGCATATCGCACGGCCGCCCTGGCAATCGGCCACCAACCTGCTGATTCAAAAAGTGTTATACGCACTGCACGCGACCGGCCGCGCACCGCGCCGAGTCTAAACAGTATAGCGCGTGCTTCGCGGGCCGACGCCGTTCACTTCGGGCGTGTTGCTATTCGGTGTAACTCCTCTTTGGAATCGGCGCGGCGGAATCGGCTCTAAAGTGATTGGGTTTCTGGCCGGTCTCAGGGGCGCCCGTCGCCAGCGCGGGATCCGGATCCGGCTTGACCTGGGTTCCCTGGCTATCCCCTGATTGCCACGGGAGACGGGCTTTTTTGCCCTTGGACCACTCGCTTAGAAGCCCCGCGCCCAAAGACAAGTGAATCGTAGCGTAAATGGGCGGCGCCAGAAACAAATGGCGCCAGCCGTAGCGCCAGGCGAGCCTCGCAGAGAAAAACAGAATCGCGAGCACCCAGGGCGCCAGCGAAATCGCGTATAGCCACGCCACCGGTCTCCAAAATATGGAGCTCACCCCGCCGACGACCAACCAGGCCAAAAGAGCCGCTGGAACAATCTGGCCGATCGTCATTGCGTCGTCATGCTTGCACACCAGACGACACCGGCCGCGTCCGTAGCGCATCAGTTGGCGAGCGAGCGGGCGCAGACCCAGGCGCGGCCGATACAGCACGGTTATCTTCGGGCTGATAATCGAAGTCAGGCCGGCTTTCCATACGCGATAGTTGAACTCAACGTCCTCGCAAGCGTCGAAGCTCTCGTCGTAGTAGCCGATGCGATCGAATACACTGCGGCGGTAGAGTGCGCCGGCGCTCATGGGATTCACCGGGCCTTCTTGATCGACCGAGAAAATCGTGGAGTCTCGTCCGTGGCCCAATGGCGTGGCCCTCGCATGCGCCAGCACGTCCTGAAATAAGGTGTTTCCGGCGCTGGTGAGCGGCTGCGGCCGGCACAAGCAGTCGGCGTTGTACTTGTCAAATAAATGCACCGCGTCGCGCAGCATGGTGTGGCTCGGAATTTCGCAGTGGCCGTCAATGAAGAAAACGAATTCTCCACGCGCCTGGCGCGCTCCCACATTCCGGCCGGCGCTCGATAGCTGAGCAGGATTTTCCAGGCAGCGGACGTCAACCGCTGTTTTTTTGGAGAATTCGCGCACCACTTCCACGGTGCGGTCAGTCGAATGACCGTCGGCCACCAGAATTTCAAACCGGTTGGCCGGATATTCCTGCGCGACCAGCGCGGTAAGCACGTCGCCGATGTGGGCCTGCTCGTTGCGAATCGGAATCACAATCGAAAGAAACGGCTGCACGCTTTCGGGCTCACTCGCGACCGATGCCTCGCTCGCTTGCCGCGCCGCACTCACGCCCGCGATAGAGGACGAAACCGCAGCGGGAACGCGCGTGTCACCGGCGGGCAGCAGCTCGCGATACAGCGCGTGAAGCTGCGCCTGCTGATGCGCCGGGGAGTACGCTTCTTCCACGCGTCGCCGTCCCGCGCGCGCCAACGCCCGCGCGCGCGCGAAATCGCCAAGCAACTCACCAATCGCCGCGGCCAGCGCCGACACATTCCCCGAGGGCACCAATCGCACCGCGTGCCCAGGACCCGCCATGTCCTCGACGCCGCCCACCGCCGTTGCGACTACCGGGACTTCCGCCGCCATCCCTTCCAGGACGATGTTGGGCATTTCCTCGGCGTGCGAAGGATTCACCAAAAGATCGAAGCCCGGAATCAACGTCCGAAGATCGGCGTGAAATCCGGCAAATGTCATTTGCGGCGCCAGACCGAGAGCCTGTGCTTGTTGCTGCAGCGCGGCCCGCATCGCGCCGTCGCCAAATACGACGAATCGCAAACGAGGAGATAGCCCGCGCAGTTGCGCCGCCGCTTCTAGAAAATCAGCCACGCCTTTTTCCGGACTGAGCCGGCCCGCGGTAGCGATGATGATCGAACCGCCCGGCAGCGAAAATCGCTGCAATAAATCGCTGCGGGCGTGGGCATGCCAGTCTGGATCCAGGGGTGGGACGTCGATGGCATTGGAAACGATACGAATTTTCGCGCCCAAGTCCGAATTGCGGGTCAGCTTATCGGCCTGCGTATTCGACAGGCACACCACCCGATCGGCAAAGCGCAGCGAAAATCGGTCCACCGCTTCGTACAATTTCACCTTTAAATTTTCGCCGGTCCAGCCTCGCAGAAAACACGCCACCGGCACGCCCGCGCGCCGTCCGGCGCGGACCCCCAGAATATCCGCCTTGTAACCGTGGGTACACAACACGTCGATCTGCCGGTCGCGGAGAATTGCTTCCAGCGCCTTCAAGGCCGCACGCGAACTCACCGGCAACGAGATGGCCGGGATGCCCCGTGATTCCGCAGCCTCCCGCAATCCAGTCCCTTCGCCGCCGCCTTCAAACGCCGCGATGCTCATCTCGAATAGACCATCGGCTTCGAGTGCCGCCGACCGCAGCAGTTGGTGCTCGGGTCCGCCGACAAAATTGCTGGCCCGCAGATGGAGGATGCGCGGCCGGCTCATGGTGTCCGTGAGAGATGGAGTCGCGCCGGAGCGTTGGCCGCTTCCGGGCTCGGAGTTTGCGAAATGGTTCGCCACGCCGATTCCTGGCGCTGGGCGATTCCGTCCCAGCCATATTTCTCGCGCACCCGGCGCCGTCCGCTCTCGCTCAGCCGGCGGCGAGCGTCGCTTGACGCCAGCAGCTCGCAAACGCGCCGCGCAAACTCGGCGGATGAATCCGCCACCGCGATGTCTTCTCCCGGGACCAAGTCGAGGCCTTCGGCCCCGATCGCCGTGGAAACGACGGCCTTGCTCGCCGCCAGCGCTTCCAGAATCTTCAGCCGGCTGCCGCCGCCGATGCGCAGCGGCACCACCACCACCGCGGCGCGATCGAGATATGGGCGAACGTTATCCACCTCGCCCACGAAATCGATTCCCGGAATATTCGAAAATTCCTGGCGCAGCGATTCGGCCGGCCGCCGTCCCACGATGCGCAGCATCGCCGCGGGCTGCTGCTTGCGGATCAAGGGAAAGATCTCCGCGTGGAAATAGCGCAAGGAATCGACGTTGGGAAACCAATCCAGCGAAGCCAGCGCCAGAATTTCATTCTCGACTTCGGGTTCGCCGCGTTGGCTGTAGAAGTCCAGGTCCACGCCATTGGGAACTACCGTGACGTTGGGAACTTGCCAGTCGCGCAGGGTTTGGGCGTCGTCGTCGGTCACCGCGGTCGAGCCTGCGGCGCGCAGCAGAGCGCGGCGTTCGAACCAGCGCATCTTCCATTCCTGACTGCGAAAGAAAAGTTTCTCGACAGGGTTGCCGCTGTGGCCGGCGCGGCGTGCCCAGATTTGCGATTCCACGTTATGCGCCGAGATCATCAGCGGAATATCCAGATTCTCGGGAACGAAGCGCGCGTAGGGCGTCCACTCGCACTGAATGAGGTCCCAGCTTTCGCGCGCGCGCAGATCGTCAAACGCCTTCTGGAATCGCGGCGTGTAATGCTTCACCACCGAAAATGGGTAGGGCGAAAAAAGGTTTGCGAACAGCCGCAAATACAGGCGCGCGCCGCGTTCGCTGGCCAGCGGTTCGACCAGCTCCACGCGAAGCCCCGCCTTTTCCAGCGCGGCCCGCCCAGGATCGCCGGCTTTGCCGTAGCACAGCAGAGTGATCGAATGCCGCCGCGCCAGGCGTTCCAACAGATTGAAAGTACGAATGCGTTTGCCGGAATCCAGCGGATAGGGAATCTCTTCGTCCAACACCAGGACTTTTAATCGCGGGCATCCCGGCTGGGAGGCAGCACTCCGCAGCCGACTATCGTCCGGGGCCCTTTCCTGTGGGGAGGCGGAAATTCTCATGGCTGGCGGGTTGGACGAATCGCTTGGCATCCATCTTTTCCAAGGGCTTTTCGAAGGGCCCGGGTCGGCGCGATTTCAGCGAACTCCGCGACCCACCATCACCGCTCGAACAGTGTAAAAGGCGATGAGCAGGTCCAGCGTCAGGGAAATGTTGCGAATGTAATACAAATCATAGCGAAGCTTTTCCTTCGATTCTTCCACCGACGATCCATAGCCGTAATTCACCTGCGCCCAGCCGGTGATTCCCGGCCGCGCCATGTGCCGCAGATAATAGTAGGGAATTTCCTGGGTGAGTTTTTCGACGAACTCGGGGCGTTCCGGACGGGGACCCACGAATGCCATATCTCCCCGCAACACGTTCCAGAACTGAGGAATTTCGTCCATGCGCGTGCGGCGCATGAAGTTCCCGGTTTTAGTAATGCGCGGATCGTCGTCGGTGGCCCATTTTGCGCCGCCGGCTTCGGCGTCCTGCCGCATGGTGCGGAATTTATAGCAGGTGAAGGCTTTGCCCCGCAGTCCCACGCGCTGCTGGCGGTACAGCACCGGACCGGGTGAGCTGAGCTTGACGATCAGCGCGATGATCGGAATGAACGGCGCGGTGACCAGGCACAAAGCCAGCGCCAGCAGCGTCGAGAATACCCGCCGGAGATACCAGTGGCGCTCGCCCAGCCGAAAACCGTCGCCGAAAATCAGCCAGCTCGGATGCAGCTCGTCCACTTCAATCTGCCCGGAAATTTTTTCCAGCAGGGTGGTGCCGTCTTCGATGCGCACCCCGCTCAGGCGAAGTTCCAGCAGCTCGTTCACCGGCATGGTGGTGCGGCGATCCTTGAGCGCCACGATTACGCGATCGACGTTGGTATGATCGCCCAGGTCGCGCAACACCTTTCCCAGCACCTCGCTGTTGCCCTCGTTCGCCCATCCGATGATGTCCATTCCCAGCTCGCTGCGCGTTCGCACCGCTTCCATAATTCGCTTGGCCCGCTCACCGTCACCCAGCAGGTACACCCGCTCGCGAAACATCGGCAGAAATACCAAGTGCCCGAACGCCCAGCGCCACAGCACCCACATCAGCGAAAGAATACAAAGACCGGTGAGGAAGACGTTGCGGCCAACCAGCAGGCGGGGGAAAACCAGGGTCAAACCAGCAAGCAAGAACGCCAGCGTACCCACCAGCGTCAGAATCCGGAAATACGTTTCGCCCGGCGACGACAACCGCTGCAGGTCGTACATCTCCAGATAATGCGCGCAAAGCATCGCCAGCCCGGTGACGATCAGGATCTTCCACATCCCGTGCTCGTACTTCAAGACCAGGATGCTGTCCTGGCCGAAGCGCAGGAAGATCGCCAGCGAAAACGACAGGCAGATCACCGCCACTTCGCCACACAACAAGACTATGGTCCGGCTGGGGACGTACGAATTAAAAACTCGGATCAACTGGACTATCCTTTTCCAGGCTCTTTGCCGTAGTAGTGGTAGTAATACGCGCCGTACGCCTTGGTGTCTTCAGCCCGATTCAGAACCACTCCCAGAAGATTTTTCCCGTGAAATTCCTGGCAGGACTTCTGGGCGGCATCGTAGGCGGTATACGCCGCGCGCACCACCATCAGCACGCCGTCGCACATATCCGCCAGCAGCAGCGAATCGGATACCGGAATGGTGGGCGGCGAATCGATGATGATCCAGTCGAATGCGGATTGCAGGCGGTCCAGCAGCAGTTTGAATCGCCCATTCTGCAGGAGCTCGGAAGGATTGGTCGCGTTGCTGCCGCCGGCGATCATGCAGAGATGCTCCGGCACACCGCGCTGGATCACCGTCACTTCGTCCGCTTGGTTCATCAGGTAATCGGACAGGCCCGGCGAAACCGGCGCGCCCAGGGTCTGATGCAGGCGCGAGCAGCGCAGGTCGGCGTCGATCAGCAGCACGCGCTTATCTTGCTGCCGCACCATGGCCTGCGCCAGGTTGCTGGCGATAAACGTTTTTCCTTCCGCTGGCAGCGCGCTGGTCACCAACAAAGTGGCCAGCGGCTGCTTATCGCGAATCTGATAGAGCCGCGAACGCAACGTGCGGAACTGTTCGGTGATCGCCACCGGCGCATCGGGACTGGCGAACGCGCTCTGGCTGGGGTCCACGTGCCATCCCGGCTCCGCGCAATGCTTCCAGATCTCCTCGAACGACAGAAATCCCGAAGGGTAAAGCGCCTCGACGCTGCGCTGCGGCTCGACGCTGTGCGGCGCTTCGAAACTGTGCGGCGCCTCAATTACCTCTGTTTCGGGCCGCGCTGCAGTTGTGGCGCGCGAGGCACCGGAAGACCGCGGCGGGGCCGACGATCGGGGCGGCGGGGCCAGGAGGTCATTATTGGGGAGGATCGAGGCCCTCTCCTTCTCCGCCTTCTTCAGCGCTTCGTGAATCCTACTCATGGTTTCCTTTCCCGGCGGAAGACGGTACGTTCGCCTGGGCCTGGTTCAGCTTCTCCACCAGCTCGTTTAGAGTTTTTATGAATGCCTCAGCAATTTGGGCCTGGCTTTTCGTGCCCTCCGGCGCCGTTGCTGGTGCCGTTTTGCCCGGGGCGTGGGCGTGCTGCTTGGCCATCTCCGGCGGGTCCAGCAGGAATTCCTTGGCTACTTCCTGGACTACGCTGGCCGGAACGGGTTTCACCTGGTCGACGAACGAATTGATCAAGGCATGCTCGCACAAAAGATTGGTGACCCGCGGAATCCCGCCCGAATATTTGAAGATCGCTTTCACCGCTTCCTTGGTGAAAACGGGCTGGCCGTTAGCGCCCGCGATACGCAGGCGTTCGGCGATGTAGCCATCCATTTCCTCGGCAACCAGCGGGCCGGTTTTACAGCGGATAGTGATGCGCTGGCGGAGCTGGCGCAGCTGAGTGTCCTGCAGTTTCACTTCGAGTTCGGGCTGCCCGGAAAGCACGATTTGCAGCAATTTCTCGCGCGCCGTTTCCAGGTTGGTGAGCAGGCGAATTTCCTCGAGCACTTGCATCGATAGATTCTGCGCTTCGTCCACGATGAGCACGGTGGTCCGGCCGGAACGATAGCGTTCTAGCAGCCACTGGTTCAGGCGCATCAGTTGGTGGCTTTTTACCCGCGATTCGCAGGTAACCCCGAAATCGGCCAGCATGAAATCGAAAAGTTGGCTGACGTCGAGCTGCGAATTGAAAACAAAAGCGGTGGCCACTCCCTGCTCGTTGAGCCAATCCAGCAGCCGATTCAGCAGCGTGGTCTTGCCGGTTCCCACTTCTCCGGTCAGCAGGATGAAGCCCTTGCGGCTCTGGATCCCGTAGGTGAGGCCCGCCAATGCTTCCTGCGTCGCCTGGGTGAGAAACAGGTAGCGCGGGTCAGGATTAGCGTTAAACGGATTGTCGCGTAGGCCGAAGAAATTTTTATACATGGCGAGCTCGCTACGACCTCATACCCACCCGATCACGCGGCGAAGGGCGCACCACGTTGTCCGGGTTTTTATATTTGGAACCGTTTCCGTTTCCGAAGCCCTTGCCTTTTTTCCCGTAACCGCCGCCGCGGCCGTACACCGGAGCTCCCTGCAATTCCAGCGCGGGGACCATCGCCAGTGTGGGCACCTTGAGGAAAAATTCAACGTCCCGCTCGGTCCGCAGCGTGTTGTCGCGCATTTCCATCACCAGCACGATTCCCACTCCGATCACCAAGCCGCCGGCCAAACCGCCCATCCCGAAAAGTTTGTGATCCGGAAAGGTCGGGCTCTCCGGCAGGCTCGCTGGATCGAGCACCTGGAACTGCTCGCCCTGCTGCTGGGTCTCCAGATCCTTGCCGATCTGCGATTGCGTCTGCTTTTTCAGCAGGTCGTTGTAGTTGTCCAGACTCGACTGATAGTCGCGAGTGAGTTCCTTATATTGTTGTTCCACCGACGGGCTCAGCGAAATGCGTCCCTGGTACGTCCGGATTTGCGCCTGCACCTGCTCTTGTTGAACGGTCTTATCCTTAATCACTAAATCGTTTTGATGGATCTGCGCACGCAATTGCTGGATGTTCGGCGGCTCGATGGCGTCCTTGGGTGCTGCGGCCGGCCTTTGGGCGTCCGCCGTATGGGTATCCGCAATTTTCCTTTTGAGCTGGGCGATATTGTTTTTCAGCTTGATGACGTCCGGATAGTCCTCGGTATAGCGCGCCTCCATGGAAACCAGTTGATTCTGCAGATCGTTGAGCTGCATTTCCAGAGTCAGCGGACTTTTTTCGGTGGTCGTCGATTGCCACGCGGCGAGCTGCTGCGAAAGCATAGACTCGGCGAAGGCCTTCTCCTGCTGCGCGCGGCTCAATGCCTGCGTGGTTGCTTCGAGCTGGGTATTCAGCCCGTTGAGCAGGTTCAGGTTGGCCGCCTCATCTTCCGGCAACGAGCCCATAAACTGCCGCTTGAACGTTGCCAGCTTGGAGTCCTGTTCGTCGAGCTTCACCTTCGCCTGCGCCAATTGCCGGGTAATGAAATCGGTGGTGTTGGTGGTTAACTGTTCCATGGTCTTCGCGCTTTCTTCGATGAACATGGAGGTAACCTGGGTGCAAATTTGCTGCGCCAGCCGCGGATTATCGGAAACCACCGTCACCGTAAAACCCGGCACCTGGTTGCGCGTTTCGGTCATCGACTCGACCAAGGTCACCGTGATCGTCTTGCGCAGCCGCCCGACCAGTTCTTCCATCGGAAGCTTTTCCTGGTCTTTCTTATATAGCCCGAAATCCTGAATGATCGGCTCCAGGCGCGTGCGGCTCAGAATTTGTTGCTTCATGGTGGCCAGGCGCTGGTTCAAGTCCTCGTTCACGATCGGTTTCACTACGCTATCGGGGACCGCGGGCTGCTTCACCAACACCAGCGTCTGCGAAAGGTATTGGTACGGAATCGTTAGAGATATTCCGTAGCCCAGGATCGCCCCCAGGATCGCCGGCACAATCAACAGCAGGCGGTGGCGCCGTGCGATCGCCCAGTAATCTTCCAGTTTCAGTTCTCGATGCCCGATCATGTCGCTTTTAATCTCCTGTCTCGTTCCTCAATCGATGGGAATGGGAGCGGGACGCCAGCTCAATCCAAACGAAATTTGCTGTGCGGAGCTTCCCCGGGATGCCCCCGACAAATCGATCTGCTGATAACGCGGCGAGTACCCCGCGAAAATACTCGAGGCGCGGCCGATGGTCCGCGATAGACGTATGTTCCCGGCCACCGAATTCAGCGTTTCATTAGCGTCCCCGCTGCTCGTTCCGGGAATGCCGGAGTTTCGCGCGTACAGCGCCGTCAATCCCAAATCCCAGAGCCGGGAAAGCTGCAGGTTCCAGCTGGCGCTGAATTGATCGGTCACCGAACCGGTGAGGATCCCGCTCCCGGAAGTGAGAAAATGATCGTACGCGGCGCCGAAGCTGGAACGCTTCAGGGCGTATTCCAGCGAGGCGTCAATCGCGTAGGATGTGCGGTTGAAATAGCCGGTGATCGGATCGTGGATTTCCGAGATGTCCGGTCCACCAGCGATACTAAACGAGAGACGCTGAGCCACTAGGCGGCGGTAACCCAGTTCGATGACGTTATCGTTCACGCTCAGAACGTTGCCCGTATAACGCAGCGCATCGAAGCGATAAATCAGCGAGATGGTATCCCGCGCCGTTTTTTGATAGTTGTAGCCTACTTGTCCGCCCACACTATAGCTGTTGATAAGCCCGGCGTTGAAAAAGTGCAATAGATCGTACACCCCGGCGACGGTGATCGAGGCGCGCGGCCCGGCCTGGTAATCCAGTTCGGCTACCGACGCATTGCTGACCCGTGGCCCGTAGGCGGTAAAAACGGTTTGCCCGGGTATGAATACCGGCTGAAGGTTCACCCCCCCGCCGCCAAACGTGCCGCCGAGATCGGGTGAGATTCCTCCGCCAAACGTCGATTGCGACATGTAGCTCATTTCGTCGGACACAAAACCGGCCCAGCGATTGCCGGTCCATTTTTCGGACGCGCCAAACAGTTGCGTGGTTGCGTCGTAATAGCTGCCTTCCGGTGAGATCGAGCGTCCGCCCACGTAGGCCAGATTGAACTGCGTGCGCGAGGTAACTTTTTGCAGGACGATGCCGCCCAGCAGGGTATGCTCGGTGATCGGGTCCGAACCGCTGCTGCCGTTCTCTCCGTTGGTGTCGTACTGTCCGTAATAGTCGAATTCCGGCAGCACGAAGCTGCGCGTCACCCCGGCCACCAGGGACGGAATCGCCGCGCTCGACGCCGGCGGTGCCTCCAGCTCGACCTTCGCAGGTATCGGATTCTGCTCGGTGTCTCCACCCTGATTGCCGTTACCGGAGTTGGTGTCTCCGGTCGCGCCCGTTGGGCCGGGCTGCTGAATGGGCGCGACGGGCGGCGATGGTTGCCCCCCGTTGTCCTGCGCCCAAACCGCGGACGCGCCGAACGCCAGCATGACCAGCCCTGCCCACATATGGTTTCGTAATCTCGGCATTTCGGCTCCTATGGCACCACGATGGTGTCGCCGGCCTTCAGCGGAATGTCCTGATCCGGCGCGCGGCCTTCCATCACGTCTTTGTAATTAAATGGGTACTTTTTCGTCTTGCCGTCTTCGGCCCGCGTGAGAAAAATCTTTTTCGAGTTTGCGAATTGCGCCAAGCCTCCGGCGCTAGAAATCGCTTGCAACATGGTCATGCCCGGAAGCAGCGGATAGGCTCCCGGCCGCGCCACTTGGCCAATCAGGTAAACCCGCTGGCTATTCATGATCGTGACGATCACGGTCACCTGGGGGTCAGCGATATAACGCTTCAGTTTCTCGGTAATCGATTGCGAGAGCTGGGTCGGCGTCAGCCCGGCCGCCTGTACGTCGTTCAGCAACGGCAGTGAAATTTTCCCGTCTGGACGCACCGGCACGGTCTTGGTCAGCTCGGTTTCTTTCCAGACGTTGACGTCCAAAACGTCTTGCGCACCGATCAGATAGTTCGAGGCGTCTTTCGGCGGCAACGAGACGTTGGGAGCTTTAGGCGCCTGGGCTCGCGTTATGCCCGGTATTCCCAGTACAAGCAATGCCGCGAAACAGCTCCCCGCCCATCCCATTTTCAATTTCATGTTCCCCACTCCCGATATCTGCGGAATCCGGCTAGGCTGTCTCCGGTTCGTCCGCGCCAATCTGCTTCAATTTATAAAGCAAGGATTTGTAACTGATCTGCAGTTCTTGCGCGGCACGCTTGCGGTTCCAGCGCGTCCGGGCCAGTGCTTCCAGAATCAGTTGCCTTTCGGCTTGATGCGAAGCCGCGCGTGCAGCGGCCTTCAGTGGAGACCCGCGGAGAATCGCCGGCGCCGGCCGCAGCTCGAAGCCGGCAGCGGTGACCAGATCGGCGACCGCGATCTGAGGATCCCCGAGGACCACGATTTTCTTCACCGCGTTTTCCAACTCCCGAATATTTCCGGGCCACGAATATTCCTGCAACAGATTCATAACCCGCGCGTTCACCTCTGGTTGCTGCCGGCCCAGCTGCGCCGAGTGCTTGGCCAAAAAGAAATGGACTAACACCGGAATATCTTCCCGGCGCTGGCGCAGCGGCGGAATCCGCAAAGAAACCCCATTGATGCGGTAATACAGCTCGTTGCGAAACCGCCCGGCGCGCATTTCCTCTTCCAGGTTGTGACTGGTGGATGAAATCAAGCGTGGACTCCGGTCGTGCAGTTCGGGCGCTGCGTCGCTATCGGGTAGCGCGTACAGAAGATTGCGCTGGCTCAAACCATCCAGCTCACAGATTTCTTCGAGAAACAGCGACCCCGGCGCGGCATCCGCGTGCGCCCCGTTGCCATGCCCGTTGCCACCATTGCTCTCGTTGGCCCCGTTGTGGTTGTCGTGTCCGTGGCCCGCCGGCGGAAAATACCCGGCGAAGTTCTCGCCCGAGGTCGCCGCACAAATCACTTTGGCCAGCGCCTCGTTTCGCCGCGGGGATAGGCGATGAATCTGCTGCGCCAAAAATTTCTTACCGGTCCCGCACTCACCGATCAGCAGCACCGGCATATTCGTCAGTGCAATATCGGCCATCGCGCGCTCGAGCGTCTGCACCGCGGGGCTCACGCTCCGCACGGTGCTCGATCCGTTTGCGCTCAATGCGGCGTCTTTGCTCATCGGCGACAGCGAATCCCAGCTTTCGAGGCTCATCCAGCCTCCCGGAGGCTAGCCAAACGAATGACCGTGAAAACGTACGTGCACGTAAAGGGTTGCACTCGAAGTGCCACGTCGCTGGGGCTAGAGTCGTGCGTCATAATTAGGCTAACTTCAATTAGCGGAGTCTGCTAGCAAAGTTTCCGCTTTCGGAACCATGTTGTCAATGGCACCTAAGTACGCCCGGCCTTCCACCAAGTGGTAAAATATTTCTCTTAAATCCTGCGGGTCTAGTACTTTTGGATAAATCTCTAGTACTAGGCAACCGATTTTGCCGAATTCCCGCTCCCTGTGACCCATGGTGTAATGATCAATTCGCGAGCACGATCGCTCATCGCAGCGGGGTATGCGCCGCGCGCAGCACATCGGGCCAACGAGCTACATAAAATTGGCCGAGCCTGCTAGTCTAGGAAGCGACGGCCAATAATCTCAGCAGGTGGCTTCTCGGACAAAAAGCGTATGACCTTCCATCGCAACTCGAAAGGCGTGCACGCTTTCATCGCCTGCGTTGCCGCCGCAGCTGTGCTGGTCGGTTGTTCTCGCGACCCTAATATCCGCCGGAAAGAATATTTCGACAGCGGCATGCGTTACTTTCAACGCGCCAAATACCGCGAAGCCGCCATTCAGTTTCAGAATTCGCTGCAGGCCGATCCTTACTATTCCGACGCTCACTATGAGCTGGCGCAATGCTTTTTGAAAGATGGGGCGTGGACCGGCGCTTATCAGGAACTGCTACGCACCCTCGAGCTGGATCCCAAGGACGCCCGCGCCATGGCGGATTTAGGCAAGCTGCTACTGGCGGGACGCAAGTTTGACGATGCTCGCGAACGCGCCCAGGCCGCGCTGCAGCTCGATCCCCACAGTGCCGATGCCCAGATGGTGCTGGCCAACGCCGATGCCGCCATGGGCCGGGAAGAACAAGGAATCGCAGAAGCCAAAACCGCGGTTGCCATTGCGCCCACGCGTGCGGACGCTCACCTGAACCTGGCCATTCTGGAACTTCGCGCCGGCCACAATACCGAAGCCGAAGCCAGCTTCCTGAAGTCGATCGCCGTCGATCCCCGCTATTTGCCGGCGCGCTTGTCGCTCGGGCAGTTCTACCAGAAGCAACAACGTTGGCCCGAAGCGGAAACCCAACTGCGCGCCGCAATTGCCGCGGCGCCCACCGCAGCCGCTCCGCGCACCGCGCTGGCCGCGCTCTACCTCGCGGAAGGTCGAAAAGAGGATGCCGAACAGGCGCTGGTGGAAGCGAAAGGCGCGCTGCGTGAGGATCCCGAAGGTTACCGCATGCTCGGCGATTTTTACCTGAGCAATGGCGACACCCAAAAAGCGCTGGGTGAATTCGCTTCGCTGGCCAAGGCCCATCCGAAGGATCTGCGCGTTCAAAAAACCTACATTCAACTTCTGATTCTGGCCAATCGCGGCGCGGAAGCTCGCACCTTGAATGACTTAATTCTGAAAGCCAATCCCAAGGACACCGACGCCCAGATCCTGCGCGCGGAAATGCTGAGCCACGACGGCAAGCAAACCGAAGCACTGGCCATTCTTCAGGACGCCACCAAAAGCGCTCCGGACAATGCCGTGGCCCATTTCCAGCTGGGTCTGATTTTCGCGGAGATGGGCAGCATGCAGCAGGCCGAAGGGGAATGGCGGACCTCCGCGCGGCTGGTGCCCTCGTTCGTTGAGGCCCAACGCGCCCTGGCTACCGTCGCGCTACGCCGCTCGGATTGGGATCTGCTCTTGCAGTGTGGCGAACAATTGATCCGGGCCCAGGCAAACTCTCCCGAAGGTTACGTCGATTCGGCCCTCGCCGAGATCGGCCGGGGCGACGCCGACAAGGGGGAACAGACTTTCCAGAAAGCATTGGAAGTCGCCCCCGATGACGCGCGCGCCTACACCGGCCTGGGAAATCTGCGCGCGACCCAGAAGCGCCCTGACGATGCCCTGCAATTTTTCCATCAGGCTCTGGACCGCGATCCCGCCTCCAGCGACGCCTTGCAAGGAATCGTTAACATCGACCTCCAGCGGAAGGATCCCGCTAAGGCCCTCGCGGAAGCCCAGGCGCAAATTGCCAAGTCACCCTCGAACAGCGCGCTATACCTCATTCTCGGCAATCTCTGTCTCACCGCTAAAGATCTCTCCCAGGCGGCGGCAGGCTTTCAGCGCGCCTACCAGCTCGATCCCCTGAACGTTGACGCCGCTCTGGCCTTGGCCAATACATACGCTGAACAAGGGTCGTTGGACCAGGCGGTGGGCGTCTATCAGCGCGCCGCCAAAGATAGTCCCCATGATCTGCGCTTATACGTCGCTCAGGGGAGTCTCGAGGAAACTCGCGGAAATTGGGCGGAGGCCGAAAAGCTATATAAGGTCGCTCTGCAGAACCAGTCCGATGACCCCACCGCCGCCAATAACCTCGCCTACCTGCTCCTGGAGCACGGCGGCGACAAAGACGTCGCGCTCTCCTTGGCCCAGACCGCCCGCCAGCGTATGCCGGAAGCGGCCAGTACCGCGGACACCCTGGCTTGGGCTTACTACTACCAGGGAGCCTATTCCACGGCGATCGCCCTGCTTCAGGAAGCCGTTAAGAAATCCCCCGATAATCCCACCTACCACTATCACTTGGGAGTAGTGTTTCAGAAGTCCAATGACGCCGGCCACGCTCGGGATCAATTCGAGCGTGCCCTGAAACTGCAGCCAAACCCTGCGCTGTCGCAACAAATCCGCAAGGCAATGACTGACCGTTCTTCTTCTTAAGTGGGCCCGCGAACTGCGTGCCAAAACGGCACCTGATTCAGTGAGCGAATACTAAAACTCATATATCTATACACAGAAATATATCGTGGCAGCGTTGCCTCCAGAAACACCATCGTATCCAACTGAAAAATAAACACTTAAATCGTCCTGAGATGGTACATCAAGTGCACGCTGTTAAGCATGGGGCGGTGCGGGCGGTAGGTGTCTTTCCAGCGACGTCGCTAGCAATCTCATCAGGATTCCGGCAGACGCCACCCGCGAGCAGTCTAAAATGGAACAGGCAATATTGGGGCCCTCAAGCTCTCCGAACATTCCCAAATCCGCAATGGAGAATTTATGAAATCGAAGCAGTCTTTCAAGATTGCAGCATTACTTGCCGTTATTTCACTGGTATTGCCGGGCTTGGCCCGAGCGCAGGCTTCCGCGTCGATCAACGGCACGGTAACCGACGCTTCCGGAGCCGTGGTTCCACAGGCGGAGGTAACCGCCGTGAACGAAGCCACCAGCGCGACCCGGAGCGCCCAGACTAGCGGGAGCGGAACGTATTCGCTGCCCAACCTTATTCCGGGCGCGTATGACGTGACGATCGATAAATCCGGCCTCAAAACCGTAAAATTCGTGGCCGTGCCCCTGACCGTTGACCAAGCCTTGACCCTCGACGTCAAACTCGAGCTCGGCGGCACTTCGCAAACCGTTACCGTCGAAGGCAACCAGGTGGCGCCGATCAATACCACCGACGCGCAAATCAGCAACGTGGTCGAGGAAAAGCAAATTCAAGATCTCCCGCTGATCCTTCGCGATCCTTATCAACTTGTGCTGCTCACCCCGGGCGTAACTCAAACCAATAGCAGCCTTGGCGGCTTTTCCGTCAACGGCGGACGCGAGCGTAACAATAACTTTTTGCTGGACGGCACAAACAATAATGATCCCGGAGTCCCTGGGACTGGATTCGCCCTGCTCAATCCCGACGACACCGAAGAATTCCGCGTCATTACCAACAACTATTTGCCGGAATTCGGCCGCAACTCTGGCTCGATCATCGAC
>Ga0302326_10005315_pt1 | contig 29418 bp, 25 predicted proteins | sample Palsa_T0_3_FD_202264 | JGI IMG/M metagenome (GOLD analysis project Ga0302326, IMG submission 202264) | Peat permafrost microbial communities from Stordalen Mire near Abisko, Sweden - Palsa_T0_3 | ecosystem: Environmental > Terrestrial > Soil > Palsa > Peat permafrost | place: Sweden: Abisko... | reverse complement strand
TCCGTGGCTCGACCAGCCCGGTCGTTCCCGCGCGGTGGTGCTGACGCCGGTGGTGCTCGCCTGCGCTGGGGCCTTGGTACTCGGGTGGATCCCCGTCCACAAGGACGCGCACGACGAGGCCTTCGTGCGGCAGCGGGCCAAGGCCGATCGGCGCGCGACGGCCGCGGCGCAGCTGGCGATGGCGGGCGTGCCGCCGGAAGGGGCGCTGGCGATGATGCGGGCCGATCCGGAGCTTCGCGGCCGCTCTCTCTTCGACCAGCACTGCGCCAGCTGCCACGTCCTCGGTGACCTGGGCGACGCCAAGAAGGCCACCGCCTCGAAGCTCGACGGCTGGGGAACGCCAGCCTGGATCTCCGCCATGCTTCACGATCCCGACGCGCCGGAGTTCTTCGGGGGGGGGCCCTTCGCGCGCAACATGCCGAGCGTCGACACGCGGCCGAAGGACAAGCCGGTGAGCGCTCCCTGGAAGCCCATGGTGACCAGCGACGCGGAGCGCGCCGCGGTGGCGGCCTTTCTGGCCTCCGAGGGCGACGAGCCGGGCGATCCGCCGCGCCCGCTGGACGAGGCGACACGCGCAGCGGGCGAGAAGATCGTCAGCGGGCGCTGCTCCAACTGTCACCTCTACAAGGGCGACGGGGACGTGAACGGCTCGGACGTCGCGCCAGAGCTGGCGCACTACGGATCGATCGCCTGGACGCGGGCCCAGGTCGCCAACCCGGCGACGGTCGAGACGTACCGCGAGAAGGCGCTCGACGAGGACCTGAAGAAGCACATGCCACGCTTCGACAAGGATCTGACCCCGGCAGACATCGACGTCGTGGCCCGCTGGACACGTGCGCACGCGCGCGGGCTCTCCGTCCCCTGACGACGTTGCGAAAGCGAGAGCCAAGGCGCACCCTGGGGTGCATGAGCAAGTCGCGGCAGGAAGTGATGTCGGATTCGCGCCGGAAGGGGTTCGCCGCAGGAGCGGCCGCGGTGGCCACGGTCGCGATCGGGGCGACCATCGGGCTGCCCGTCGCCGCCGTTGCGGCGGTCCCGGCCGCGGTCCTGGGATGGCGCTGGTGGAAGCACCGCGCGGAGAACGGCATCAAGTTCTGAGCCGCGGCGAAGCTGGCGTTCAGACGGCCCGGCCCGGCTCGCACCCGGGCCCGGCGGCATGCTACCATTTCCGCGTCCCCCGGTCGCCTTCGAACCGCGGTGCACCCTGAGGAGGACCCCTTTGACCGCCATTCGGTTCGCGCGAATCGTCGCCTTCGCTCTCGCCTTCGTCGCGCCGCTCTCGGCCGGCGCCGCGACTTATTACGTGGCTCCCACCGGCAGCGACGCCGCGGCCGGGACGATGGCCGCACCCTTTGCCTCGTGGGCACGCGCGCAGACCGCGGCGACCGCAGGCGACACCGTGTACTTTCGCGCCGGCACCTACGCGTACACCGAAGCCACCTCCACCTGCGGCGGCAACACCGGCGCGACGGTCAACGCCGTGGTCCTCAGCAAGAGCGGCACAGCCGGAAAGCCCATCAACTACTGGGCCTATCCGGGTGAGACGCCCATCTTCGACTTCTCGGGCATCACCGACCTGACCAACTACGATTGCCGGCAGGCGAGTGTCCGGGTGGAGGGCGACTGGCTCTATTTGAAAGGCCTGGAGCTCAAAGGCACATTGCAGCTCAACAACCTCAATCACGAGTCCTGGTGCGTTTACGTCGATGGGGGGAGCAACAACACCTTCGAGCTCCTCGACGCCCACCACAACATGGGCCCTGGGTTTTTCATCCAGGAGGGCGGGAACAACACTTTCCTCAACTGCGATTCCCACGAAAACGAAGATACGTTGACCTCCAACGGGGACGGGCAAAGTGCCGATGGCTTCGGCTGTCACCCTACCCGGGTGGGCGACACCGGCAACATCTTCCACGGATGCCGCGCCTGGTGGAACAGTGACGACAGCTGGGACTTCATCAACTCGTCGGCGGTCTGCACGGTGGAATACTCGTGGGCCTGGTACGCCGGATACAAGCCGGATGCCATCAGCGGCGGCGCCCCGGTGGCCCTGGTGGCCGGAAATGGCAACGGCTTCAAGGGGGGTGGATACGGCGACCCTCAGACCGGAGTGCCGGCCGCCCCCATCCCTCAGCACGTGATCCAGGAGAATTGCGCCTTCTACAACAAGGCCAACGGGCTCTACGCGAACCACGAGATCGTCTCTCCCTTCTTCTACAACAACACCTCGTTCAACAACGGGACCGACGTGGACATGCTGGGGCTGGACGGCACCACGGTGACCTCCGTCGGTCAGCTGCGGAACAACCTGGCCTATTCCAACAACGGGCACGGACTGCTGGCGGAAATGACCAACGGCGGCCCCATCAGCGATGAATTCAACTCGTGGGACACCACCCTGAACCTGACGGTCAGCAATGCCGACTTCCAGAGCGTCGCCTTCGCTCCGCCGGCCTCCTGCCCCGAGGTGTATACGCCGGGCGGCACCTCGTGCTGCGCGCCCACCGACATGACGTGCTTCGCCGGGATGGCCAGCGCCCGTCAGGCCGACGGAAGCCTGCCGGTGCTGCCGTTCCTCCGGCTCGCGGCGAAGAGCCCGCTCATCGCCAAAGGGACCAACGTGGGCCTCCCCTTCAGCGGCACGGCGCCCGACCTGGGTTGCTTCGACACCGGCCTCCCGTTCGGTACGGACGGGGGCGGAGCCACGGGCAGCTCGTCGTCGTCGGGGAGCGGCGGCGGTGCGGGTGACGCTTCGACCACCGGGAGCAGCAGCGGGTCCGGGGATGCGTCGAGCACCGGCGGCAGCAGCGGTTCGAGCGGGGCCTCGAGCACCGGCGGCAGCAGCGGTTCGAGCACGAGCAGCTCGGGCGGCGGCTCGACCGGAAGCAGCGGAGCGGGTTCGTCGGGGAGTGGCAGCGGCTCGGGCGCGGGCAGCAGCTCGGGGACCCACAGCGAAGCCGACGGCGGGGAGGCGATGCCGAGCAGCACCAGCGGCTGCGGCTGCCGGGTCCTGACCGGGGGTCGGGCGGGTGGCGGAAGTCTCGGGCTCCTCGCGGCGGGTCTGACGGGCCTGATGCGGCGGCGCCGGGTGCGCGCGAAGGCGTCGAGTCGGGGCCCGTCGCGCCATTGAAGACGGAGTCGCGGATTGCCGCGACGCTGGCCATCCTGGCCTTTGGCGGCATGGGATTCTACCTCCGGCAACCGAAGCCGCAGCCCGCCGCGCCGTCGGTCGCACCCTCCGTCGCCCCACGGCAAGAGGCCCTGCCGGTCGTCGCCCTGGCCGAGAGCCAGGCCCGGAGGGTCACCCGGATCGAGCTCACCCGGCCGGATGACGACGACGCGTTGCGCGTCCAGACCATCACCCTGGAGAAGCTCGGCCAGGACTGGGAGATGACCTCGCCGCTGAGGACGCGGGCCAGCGCTTCGAAGGTCAAGGCACTCCTCGACAACCTGCAGGTCCTCACGCTCGTGAAGGTCCTGGAGCCCAGTGCCGGCTCCGACGAGGCCTACGACCTCACCGACGCGAAGGCCTTGCACGTCGTCGCCTGGACGGGAGAGGACAAGGTGAGCGACCTCTCCTTCGGCAGGACCGTCCCCGAGGGGCAGGTGGCCAGGACTCCGGCGATTCCCGGCGCTCTGGTGGTCGCCAACTCGGGATCGAAGGGGTATTCGGGCTTTCTCTACACGCGCGGGGTGAGGAGCTGGCGCGAGACCTCGATTTTTCAGTTCCGCGCCGACGAGGCCACCCGGGTCGAGATCACCAACGCGAACGGCGTCTTCTCGTTCTCCAGGGACGGAACGACCGGGTGGGTCGGGTCCTTCACCCCACGGGGGAAGTCCGGGGTGCTCGAAAGCCCCGAAGGAGCGTGGAAGCGCTTTGACCCGAGCAAGGTCGACGATCTGCTGCGCGTCTACCAATCTCTCGGCGCCGATGATTTCGGGACGGACGCGGATCGAGCCAGGTCGGGTGTCGACGACGCCGAGTCGACCGGCGGTGTCCTCCGCATCACCCTGGCGGGGGATCGGGGCGACCGCGCTCTCCGGGTGGGCAAGCTCACCAAGAGCACCACGCGATGGGCTCTCGCCGGCAGCCGCTGGGCCATCGCGGTCGGCGGCGACGGCACGCTCTACGCGCTCTCGCCCTGGACCGCGGGCTGGGCCACAGCGGATGCGAGCCGGTTCGAGGGGACGACCGCCGACCCGCCCCCGTGACCTCGAACTCGGGTGGGGGTGAGCCCAACCGGGCGCCGCGCGGCGCCTGACCGGCGCTACTTCGAGACCTCGATTTCACCGCCGCAGGGAACGTCCACGGAGTGGGCACGCCCCCCGTTGACCCGGATCTGGTGGGTTCCGCAGCTCACCAGGCCCGTCGCGGACGAGAGCTTCTTCCCGTCGAAGAGCACGCGATGGGGGCTGAGGCCGCGCGCGAGCCGCACCGTGCCGGTGCTGGACCGATCCGGCGTCGTCGACGCGCTGGTCCCGTCGCTGCCCGGCGCGGGCGTCACGTTTGCGGTTTGCGGGGCGGGTAGGGGCGGAGCGACCTCCGTCTCCGGGGCTGGCGCGAGGGAGGGCGTGCTGCTCGCATGGCCTACCCGGGCGATTCCGGCTGCCAGGAGAACGAGCGCACACCCGGCGACGGTCCCGATGATGAGGCCGACGCGGCGTCGATGCCCACGTCGAGGCGCTGCCGGAATCAGGACGGCGGCAGGTTCATTTCCGAGGCGGTGGGCCATCAATTCGAGGCCCACCGGAGCGATGGACGAGCTCGATGCGTCAAGATGGCCCGCCGCGCTGCCCATCCCGTGCGTCCGCGCTTCCACGATCTCGAGAGCGTCGAGCGACTGCAGCTCGCTCTCGGCGATCGGGAGCGCATGGCCCTGGCGTTTCGGAACGTTCATCGAAAAGACCCTCCAGACAAAGCACCGCCCATGATGCGCCGCGACATGGCAGAGGGCAAGGGCGCTCAGCGCCCCAAAAGCGTCCCCGCCACTCTCAGTAGAAGTTACCGGCCTCGACGCACGAGTCCGAAGCAGCTCCGGCTTCACGCGTACGGGTAGCCGGGCTCCACGCCCATTTGACGGATGCCCCGTCCCACGGCCATGAAGGAGCACCGGAGTTGACGAGCGGGCGATGGCCACCCTTCCTTCTAGCTTTCCAGAGCGAGATTCGCCGATGTCAGATGAGTTGGCGAAGGATCGCGCGATCCCGCCCTGGGAAGCCCTCGAGCGCGTGGGAGAGGGCGCCACCTCGGAAGTCTGGAGGGCGAGGCACGCCGAGCATCCCGGGCAGGTCGTCGCGCTGAAGCTTGCTCGGCGGGATGCTGGGCCCCTTGCCGCGCTCTCACCATGGGCCATCCGGGCTGCGCTGGCGCGGGAAGCGATGATACTCGCGCGGGTCGGGCGGCGATGGGGGCCGGCCCTCGTCGATGCCGGAGCGGGTTTTCTCGCGACCGAGTGGATCGGCGGGGGGCCCGTCGATCCCCGCGCCCTCGAGGGGGGAGTCGACCGCGAGCAGCTCGCGGCGATCGTGGCGCATGCCGCCGCCCGGGCGCTCGAAGAGCTCCACGCGGCCGGTGTGCGGCACGGTGACGTCAAGCCCCAGAATGTCCTCCGCGCGGGCCACCGTCCGACGCTGGACACCGCGGACGACCGGGGCGCGACGCTCATCGACCTCGGACTCGCGGCCGACGTGGGAGCCCAGGCGCTCGGCGGCACTCCTCGCTACGCCGCGCCGGAGCTGCGCGATCGCGGAGAGGCCGGGCCGGCGGCCGATCTGTGGGCCCTGGGCGTCGTGCTGGGCGAGATCCTCGATTCCCGCCTGGCCGAGGCGTCGGATCCCGCGGGGGTGATTGCCAGGGACTGGACGCCGGCCGGCGCGGAGAGGGCAGAGCCCGCGCGCTGGGTGCGAGCCCTGGTCGTCAACGCACCGGGAGGGCGTCCGAGCGCGTCCTGGCTGGCCTCGCGCGCGGCGCGCTGGTTGGGCCTCGCCGCGGACGACCAAGAAGCATCCAGCAGGCGCATGGACCGCGTGCGGAGGAGCTATCTGGCGGCGCGATCGCAGGACATCGCGCCGCGTGCCCGAGTGTCTCGCGCCATCGCCGAGCCCGCTCGAGGGTGGCTCGAGGACGCCATCCGCTGGGAGCAAAAGCTCCAGCCGTCGGGAGCGGGCGTGGCCGTCGAGGATGCGCCTTTCATCGAGCCCCTCGGGCCCGTCCGGCGCGCGCGATGGCTGGTGACGCTGATCGGTCCGAGCGCCGCGGCGTGGCCGCTGGGCGGCGACGCGCGCGGAGAGGGGGAGGTGGTGGAGCGCGCCGTGGCGCTCGCGCGGGAGGGCGATCCCTCGGGCTGGACCCTGGCGGACTTCTCGGCAAGCGCAGGGGGGACGGCGCGCCGCGAGTGGAAGGCCTGGAGTGCCGGCTCGGACGACGATCGCATGGTCCGCGTGGTGCGTGAGCTCGCGCGCGCGGCGCCGGATCCCGCCGCGCTCGAGCAGGCCGAGAACGAGCTCGCGGGAGGACGTGCGTCGGGGGCGCTGGCTCTCGCTCTCGCCACGGCGCTCGCTCGTGCGGGCGAGACCGGTCGCGCGTGGGCCGCGCTGGCCGCGATCGAAGGCCAAGAGGCCGACGCTCTTCGTGCCGAGCTGGCCCGCCGGCGAGGGCAGACCCACGAGGCGGAAGGCGCCGCGCGTCGGGCTCTGTCGGGAAACAACGCCTCCACGCGCTGGGCGGCGCAGGCCACGCTGGCGCGCCTGGCCTGGGACGGCGGCGATCTCGACGAGGCGGAGCGACGGCTGGAGGGAGCCTTCGGGCCGGCGGCGGCGGAGGTGCGCGCGCTGGTGGCCTGGCGGCGCGGGAGCCACGAGCCCGCGTTGCGTGCTCTCGATGCAGCGCTGGCCGAGCGGCACGAGGGCGACGTGGTCGCACGTCTGGAAGGCGCAAGAGGCTTGCTGGAGCTTGCGCGCGGAGGTTCCGCGGCCGCGCTGCGCTCCTTTGGACGCGCCGTGGAGCTGGCCACCCGCGCCGGTGCGGTGCTCGAAGAGGCGACGTACCTGACCAGCGAGGCGGCCGCCGCCACCGACGCCGGCGATCTGACGAGGGCCCTCGCCAGCGCCACCCGGGCGGCGCTTCTCTGGGAGAGGCTGGGCCGCCCCGATCGCGCGGCCCGGGCATGGCTTGCGCGGGCCGGCTCGCTGGCCACCCTCGGCGTCGCGCACGGCGCGGACGAAGCCGCCGAAGAGGCGCTCGCGCGAGCGCTCGCGTCGCGCGACGGGCAGGCCGCGGCCTACGCGCGCTGGGCCCAGGTAGAGGTGCGTCCTCCGGGCGACGAGAAGGCGCGCACCTGGGCGCTCGAGGCCGACGAGAGCCTTGCGGAGGGGACGCCCGAGGACCGGGCGCGCTCGGCGGCGCGCCTTCTGATCTGGGCGCCCGGGGCGATGACCGACGCGCGCATCGCCGGCGTCGACGCCATCGCCCCGGCGCTGTCGGCCCCGGCGCGCTGGGAATGGTGGGGCGCTCGGGCCGCAGCCCTCCTGGCCGGCCGCCGTACCGACGGAGACGCCGGGGTGCTCGGCGCCCTGGTCGCCCTGGTCGACGCGCCGGCACCGCTGGGCTCACGCGGTCCCGCCCTCGACGCCGCGGTGCGCCTGGCGACCGAGCGTGGCGACGGAGATGCCGCCCGCCGTCTGGAGCACGCCCGGCAGCTTGCCGCGCGCGTCCTTCGCGAGCAGGCTCCCGCCGAATACGCCTCGTCGCTCGCCTCCCTTCCGTGGGCGCGCATCGCCGCGGTCGACGCCGGGGACGTGACCTTCGCGCCGGCGCAGGTGGCCCAGCTCGAGGCCATCGTGCGCGCTCTCTCCGGTCGCGACCGCCTGCGGCCCCTGCTCGAACAGGTCCTCGACACGATGGTGCTCTGGACCGGTGTGGAGCGCGGGCTGCTCCTCTTGCGGGCGCCCGACGGCCGGCTGGTCCCGCGGGCCGCGCGCAACCTGGCGCGTCACGATCTCACCGGCGACCAGCTGGCGCTGTCGCAGACCATCGCCCACCGGGCGATGGACGAGGGAGACGCGGTGGTGGCCACGGACGCCTTCTCCACCCTGGGCGACGTGCACGCCAGCGTGCACGCCCTCAAGCTGCGCAGCGTCCTCGCTGTCCCGCTGATCGCGCGCGGCGAGGCGCTCGGCGTCGTCTACCTCGACGATCGCGTTCGCAAGGGAGCCTTCGGCCCGCGAGAGCTCGCCTGGGTGCGCGTCGTGGCCTCCCAGGCGGCCATGGCCATCGCCGACGCGCGCGACGCGGTGCTTTTGCGCCGCGCGGCACGCCACGCCGAGCGCGCGCGGGCCCGCCTCGAAGTGGCGCTGCGGGAGCGCGACGCGCAGCTCGACGTGACCCGCACGCAGCTGGAGATCGCCCGCGACGGCCGCGAGATGCGCTACCGCTACGACGAGATCGCCGGCCGCAGCGAGCCGATGCGCGCGCTCCTCCACCTGGTCGACCGGGTGACCGCCAGCGAGGTCCCCGTCCTGGTGGTCGGCGAGAGCGGCACCGGCAAGGAGCTCATCGCCCGCGCCATGCACGCCAACGGACCGCGCGGGAGACGCGCCTTCGTCAGCGAGAACTGCGCCAGTGTCCCCGAGACGCTGCTCGAGTCGACGCTGTTCGGGCACGTCAAGGGGGCCTTCACCGGCGCCTCCTCGACGCGCGCAGGTCTCTTCGACGTGGCCGACGGCGGAACGCTCTTCCTCGACGAGATCGGCGAGATGTCACTCGGCATGCAGTCGAAGCTCCTGCGTGTGCTCCAGGACGGCGAGGTGCGCGCCGTCGGCGGCGAACGCTCGCGCAAGGTGGACGTGCGCGTCATCGGCGCGACGCACCGCGACCTCGAGGCCATGGTGGCAGCGCGAAAATTCCGCGAGGACCTCTTCTATCGCCTCAACGTCATCACCCTGCACGTCCCGCCGCTCCGCGATCGACGCGACGACATTCCGCTCCTGGTCGATCACCTCGTGAAGAAGCACGGGGGCGAGCGCGCGGTGAAGGTGACACGCGCGGCCATGGCCAAGCTGGTGGGCTTTCCCTGGCCCGGCAACGTCCGGCAGCTGGAGAACGAGCTCCGGCGCGCGCTGGTGCTGACCGACGGAGCCATCGACGTCGCCGAGCTGTCCCCGGACGTGGTGCGCGGCGGTCCGAGCGCGGCGCGCGGGGCGGGGCTCGACATGCGTACGCGTGTCGACGGTCTGGAGACGGAGCTGGTCAACGAGGCGATGCAGAAGACACGCGGCAACCAGACCCGGGCGGCGCAGCTCCTCGGCCTGTCGCGCTTCGGCCTGCAAAAGATGATGAAGCGGCTGAAAATCAAGCCGCCATCGTCGTAAGGTCGAGGAAATGGTACCGAAGAAGCTGACCGGCAAGGCGCTCCGCCACCTGCGCGCGCTCGGACATCCCCTCGATCCAGTGATGGCGGTGGGCAAGAACGGCGTGACCGAGGAGCTGGCGAAGGAGGCGGCGCGCGCCCTGGAGAGGCACGAGCTCATCAAGGTGCGCGTGATGCAAGAAGCCCCGGTGGACCGCTACGAGGCGGCCGAGGATTTGGCGACGAAGACAGGCGCCGTCCTCGCGCAGGTACTCGGGCGGACGTTCCTCCTTTACCGGCGGAACGACAAGAAACCGAAGATCGTCCTGCCGAAGGCCCCCCGGGCCCCTGCTCCGTAAGGCCAGCTCGCCCCAGGCGGGACCGGGGCTTTTCGTCGGAGATGAGCGCCCAGGGAACCCGTGGAGGTTGCGGGAGGGCGGCTCTTTCGGTAGAGACGTGCGCTCACGTTTCGCATCGCGACGTTCCCACCAGTTTCGTCGGGGCTGTAGCTCAGTTGGGAGAGCGCTTGCATGGCATGCAAGAGGTCACGAGTTCGATTCTCGTCAGCTCCACTGCGGAAGGGGCTTCTGCCTTGCCGTTGCCCCGGCGGCTAACACTATGAAAGCGCACGGAGATCACATCCTTGCCAACCGCGTGCGGCCACGGCCCGCGCCGCTATCGGACGACGGGCAGCGCTCGCACCCGCACGCCGCTGTCGGCGACCGTCACCATGGCGCCGGCCACGAGATCGGCTTCGCACACGCGCACGACCTGGTGGATCAGCGCAGCGAGTTCCGCGCCCCGCAGTCCCTCGATCCGAATCCGGATGACGGATGGCTCGGACCCAAGGCCTCGAGCACACGCCGGACAGTGAGCCGCATGTGCCGGCAGGGCTGGCCGTTCATCATCGCGGGATCCGAGGTGATCCGGTCAAACATCATGGCGATCCGTGCCTAGGGGCGGCGAATGCCGTCCCCGTCCTGGAACGTCACGACGGAGTCTGTCGGGGCTTTGACCGACAGTCTCCTAGGCGCAAATCATATGCCCGGCCGCGCCGAGTGCCAGTCCCCGCAGACGTGGACCAACTCGGGCGACGAAGTCGGCGGGGGTCGAGGTCCGAAACGACGGCATCGATCGCGGATCGATCGCGGACTGCCCGAACCGAACCCCCGGGCTCGCGGGGAGAATGGTCGGCTGCCCCGGCGTCGGCATGCGACGGTGTTTCACGGCAACGTCGTCGGCGTTCCTCGACGCTCGCCGGCCTGGGACTATTCGATGCGGCAGGCCTCGTCGAAGTCGAGCCGCGGCAGGCGCGGAGAGAGCTTGGTGGCGTCGCCGTAACCGAGGTTGATGAGCAACGTCGAGCGCCACTTGCCGTCCGGGAAGAAAGCGGCGTCGACCTTCGCTGCGTCGAACCCTCCCATGGGACCGCAATCCAGGCCCAGGGCGCGCGCGGCAAGAATGAGGTAGCCGGCCTGGAGGGTCGCGCTCTGATAGGCCTGACGGTCTCGTACCTCCTTGGGGCGCGCCGCGATCACGTCGCGCATCTCCGGGCGCGCCGGGAGCAGACGCGGCATCTTCTCGTAGAATTCGGGGTCGAAAGCAACGATGACGGTCGCCGGCGCGCCCATCGTCTTGTCGACGTTCAGCGGCGCGAGCGCGGGCTTGAGGCGCGCCTTGGCCTCTTGGCCCTTCACGAACACCGCTCGCATCGGCTGCGAGTTGCCGCCGGTGGGTCCCCACTTGCTGAGGTCGTAGACCTTGCGGAGGGTCGCGTCGTCCACGGGGCGGTCGAGCCACGCGGAGTGGGTCCGCGCGTCGGTGAAGAGAACGGCGATGGCATCATCCGTGGTCTGGGTCACGTGCACCTCGTTGGAGGGGTCGGCAACAGCGGCCAACCCGCGCTACTCGGCGGCCTTCGTGTTCTGCGCTGCCGACCAGCGGTTCTCTGGGACTGGTAGCCCGAGGTGCCCTCTCAGCGTGTCGGCGAAGTATTCGGTCTTGAACAGGCCGCGCTGCTGCAGGAGCGGCAGAACCTTCTCGCGGAACTTCTTGAACTCACCCGGACGAGAAATCTGAAGGTTGAAGCCATCGGCCGCGCGCTCGACGAACCAGCGCTCAATCTCGTCGGCCACGGTCTTGGGCGAGCCCACGAAACTCTGGCGACGCTCGGCCAACGAAAGCGCCGCCTGGCGCAGGGTGAGGTTCTTCTCCCGGACCCGCTTCAGAATGCGTTCTGCGTGTCCCTTGTAGCTGTTGAGGCTCAGGTGCGAGACGTCCGGGAACGGACCGTCGAGCGGGTACTTGCGGAAGTCGTGGTAGCCGAACGGGCGTCCCAGCGCGACGAGGAGTTTCTCGATATCGAGCTTCTCTTGGCGGGTCTCGACGAGAGCCTGCGCCGCCTCGTCCGTGTCCTCGATGACGGGACTGAGGCCGGGCGTGACGTAGATGAGATCGGGATTGCGGCCCAAAGCGGCGGCACGTCCTTTCACATCCGCGTAGTATTCCTGGGCATCCTCGAAATTCTCCACCCCGGCGAACAGTCCGTCGGCAATGTGGGCGCCCAGATTGCGCCCGTCGTTGCTGATCCCAGCCTGGAACAAGACTGGTTGGCCCTGCTTCGAGCGCGTGAGTGCCAGCGGGCCCGCGACGGAGAAGAATTCGCCCTTGTGGTTCAGCGCGTGCTGCTTCGCCTTGTCGAGGAAGACCCCGGCCTCCTTGTCACGCGGAAAAGCGTCGTCCTCGTAGCTGTCCCATAGCCCACGCACCACCTCGACGAACTCATGGGCGCGCCGGTAGCGCACTGCGTGATCGAAGTGCTCCTCGCGGCCGTAGTTGCGCGCCGCGCCTTCGAGACCGGTGGTCACCACGTTCCAGCCCGCGCGGCCCCTGGAGATGTTGTCGAGCGAGGCGAACAGGCGAGCGACGTTGTAGGGCTCCCAGTAAGAACTGGTGAGCGTCGCGATGAGGCCGATCTTCGAGGTGGAGACAGCGAGCGCGGACAGCAGTGTCAGCGGCTCGAGGCGATTGAGGAAGTGCGGTGTCGTATCGGGCGTGATGAAGGGGCTATCGACCAGGAAGACGAAATCGAATTTCGACTCCTCTGCGAGCCGCGCATTCTTGATGAACCAGTCGATGTCGACGCTGGCGTTCCCCGGGACCTCGGGATCGCGCCAGCCGAACTGGTCGTTGCCGACTCCGACCAGCACCGCGCCCAGCTTGAGTTGTCGTGCATTCGTCATGGTGAACCTTCTCGTCTGGCCAAGGAGACGTTTAGACTTCTTTGCGAGACATGGTCAAGTGCTATCTGCCCGACATCGCGGCGACCGACAAGGCCATCGTCGAGAGCGATCGCGGCTGCGCGTTCGCCGACACGCACTGATCGCGTACGCCGGGGCAGCCCAGTCCCTGGCGCCGGTCGCTACGATCCCTGCCGCGGGTCCTCGACGTGTCCCATGAAGAGGATGCTGCCGTTCCGGGTGTCGCGAATGAGAAAAAGGAAAGGCTGGTCGATGGCGACGGGCGGCGGGGCTACCACGGCGGCCGTGTCGGTGGTCGCCGCGGTCGCCGCGGCGGCGACGGTGCCTGTTTCGTCGACCTCCACCATGGCCTCTTGCACCACGGTCTTGACATAGAGATCCATGGCGCCGTCCATGCCGGAGAGGTTCGCCGTGCCGGGATCGAAGAGATCGGAGATGCCCATGCCCTGGAGAATGGGCACGAGGGCGAAGGTGCTGCGGAACGAGAACTTGGGCAGCCGCAGCTCCACCGTGCTCGCGGATGGGCCCAGGGAGGCGACGGCGACACCGAGCGACGTGGGCGTGAGGCCGGATTCCAGGTCGGCGAGCGATCCGGTCGGTACGAGGAAGTCCATCGCCAGCGCGCCGCCCCTGTAGGCAAGCTCGTAGACCGACGCTCCCGGGACGGCCCCCATCCGCAGCGTGACGTCCGCGTCCATGGTGGGCACCGACACCTGGCTGCCATCGGAGAGGGTGAAGGGCCTGGGAGCGGTCTGGCTCGCGTCGAACCCGGTGGCCCAGCTGCCCTTGAAGTAGAGGGCGTTCACGATCACCAGTCGCGTCGCTGCGTCGAGATTGCCGGGCTGAAGCAGCGTGGGGATCTGGCCCTGCGTCTCCGTGGAGACCCAGTCGTTGATGGTGCCGGCGGCGGCGTCGGGATCGCTCTCGAAGTCGACCTGCTGGAGCGGCGCGTCGTATCCGGTGGACAGCACCGAAAGGAAGGGCGCCTCGAACGCCGTCCCTTGCTGGCCCCAGATCGAGTTCGCGATCGAGAGGTCGTCGCCGCTCGACGTGCCGTCGCTCTCGTCCTGGCACGCGAGAGCAGCATAGGCGGGCGCGACGGTGGTGCCGTTGCCGGCGAGCTGGAGGACGGTCTGGATCTGCGAGTCCGTCTCCCCCGCCGCGCCCACGTCGACCATCGTCAGGGTGGCCGAGACGCTGTAGGGCGACAGGATCACGTTCTGACCCGCGCCGGACGCGACGGCGGCCGGCTGGAACAGCGCGACGGCGAAGGCGGTGTCGCTCGATGTGAGCGCCTGCGCATCCGCAGAGGCGCCCTGGGGCGCGCTGCACACCGCCGGCGGCGTCGGCCGCGTGGCCTTGTTGCACCCCGACGCCGCCATGCATGCCACTGCGCCCGAGACCAGCGTTCTCCTGAGTCGACCCATGTGCCGTTCCTACGCAAGGTCGGGACCAACCGCGCCAAGGCGGTCCATCCAGCGGACTTCTCGACACGCGCGTCGGCGCCACGTGGCGCCGGTGTCGCGGTCGGCCCAACCCGGCGGCACGCGCGCCACGGCGGTCGGATCGAGGCGTTCTCCTGCCCCGCCACCCGGCGTACGTCAGTAGAGTGGGGCCGATGAAACTGGGCTTCATCGGGCTGGGAGGAATGGGACGGGCGATGGCCGGCCTGCTGCTGGCGGCGGGCCATCCGCTCGCGGTCTACAACCGGACGCACGAGCGCGCCCAGGAGCTCTGCGAGCGGGGAGCGCGCGCGGCCGACTCGGCGAGGGACGTGGCGCGCGACGCGCAGGCCGTGGTCACCATGCTGGCCGACGACGAGGCGGTCGAGTCGTCGGTCTTCGGGGCGCAGGGGCTGCTGGTGGGCCTCGCGCCGGGCGCGGTGCACATCTCGTCCAGCACCATCTCCGTCGCCCTCTCCGAGCGGCTTGCCGCGGAGCACGCCGCTGCCGGCCAGTGCTACATCGCCGCTCCGGTCTTCGGGCGCCCCGACGCGGCGGCCCGGAAGGAGCTATGGATCCTCGCGGCAGGCCCGCGCGCGGACGTCGGGCGCTGCATGCCGGTGCTGGAGGCGCTGGGACGGGGTGTGACGCGCCTGGGCGAGTCCGCGCCGATCGCCAACGTGGTCAAGCTGGCGGGCAACTTCCTCATCGCCTCCGTGAACGAGGCCCTCGGTGAATCGTTCGCGCTCACCCGCAAAGCGGGGGTCGATCCCCAGGCGTTCCTCGGCCTCTTCCAGGCGGTGTTCGCGCGATCGGCCATGTTCGAGCGCTACGCGGCGACCATCGCGCGCGGGGAGTACGAGCCTGCAGGATTCAAGGCGCGCCTCGGGCTGAAGGACTTGCGCCTGCTGCTGGCGGCGGGCGATGCGGCCGAAGTCCCCATGCCGCTCGCAAGCCTGGTGCACGATCACCTGCTGACCGCGGTGGCCCAGGGTCACGGGGATCTCGACTGGTCGGTCATCGCGCGCATTGCCGCCGAACGCGCCGGGCTGGGGGCGAAGAAGTAGGTCCCGCGGGGCGGCTACGCGTCTCCGGGCAGGGTCCCCGCGTCCTATCAACGTTGAGACGGGCTTCCCCTTTTCCTCCGCGCCATTCGCGGTACGTTGGAGGAGCAAGGCAACGACAACTCTGTTCCGCCGGGGGGCGCATGGGCGAGTTAGCGAAGCGTGTGGAGGCCTGGCTCGACCTCTCGCATTGTGAAGACGCCGGAGCCCGTGAGAGGCTGCGCGGCGCGCTCCAGGGGTCCGGCCTGGCGCTGCGCGAAGGGTCGGGCGAAGACGGGGCGGCGGTCGTGGCGTTCGACCGGACGCCGTGCGACGTCGCGCGGCACGTCGGCGATCTCAGTTGCCACGGAGAGCGGCGTCTCATCGCCATTGCCGTGGTGGACCGCATCCTCGACGGAGCCTCGGCCTGGAGGCTTCTTCAAGTCGGCGCCTCGGACGTGTTCTCCTGGGATGAGTGTCCGTCGCCCTGCGAGCGCATCGCGCGGCGCCTCGAGCGCTGGGAGGCCATCGACCGGGCGCTCGACGATACGCCGGTGCGAAGCCTCTTGATCGGGCGCGCGCGCAAGTTCCGGACGGTGCTCCGGCAAGTGGTAGAGGTGGCTCGCTTCAGCGATGCCTCGGTCTTGATCACCGGCGAGAGCGGGACGGGCAAGGAGCTCGCGGCGCGGCTCATTCACGAACTGGACGCGCGCCCCAAGAAGGGCAACTTCGTGGTCGTCGACTGTACGACCATCGTGCCGGAGCTGTCGGGCAGCGAGTTCTTCGGTCACGAGAAGGGAGCCTTCACCGGGGCCGTGGCCTCGCGCGACGGCGCCGTGGCGCTGGCCAACGGGGGGACACTCTTTCTCGACGAGGTGGGCGAGCTGCCCCTTCAGCTTCAGGCCGAGCTCCTGCGGCTGGTGCAAGAGCGAACGTACAAGCGCGTGGGGGGCAACACCTGGAGCACCACCCAGTTTCGCCTGGTGTGCGCCACCCACCGCGACCTGCAGGACGAGCAGCACCGCGGGCGCTTCCGCCAGGACCTCTATTATCGCCTCTCCGACTGGACGTGCCGCCTGCCTTCGCTGCGCGAACGGCTGGAAGACGTGGTGCCGCTGGTCGAGCACTTCCTGCGAAGCTTCCTCGGCCGTCCCGTCGAGCTGGACGACGCGGTCCGCCAGCACCTCCTCTTGCGCCCCTACCCGGGGAACATCCGGGAGCTGCGCCAGGTCGCGTTTCGCATCGGCTGCCGCTACGTGGGACCGGGGCCAGTCACCGTCGGCGACCTCGGGCCCGACGAGGTCCCCAGCGGCGAAAGCGGCGAGAGCTGGTGGGAGGGATCCTTCGCGCAGTCCATCCAGCGAGCCATCGCGCTCGGGGTGGGGCTCAAAGAGATTCGCCGCGTGGCCGAGGACACCGCGGTTCGCCTGGCGGTGAGCGGGGAGGAGGGGAACCTCCAGTCGGCAGCGCGGCGCCTGGGGGTCACCGATCGGGCGCTCCAGCTCCGCCGTGCATCGCAGCGCCCGACGCCCTGAGCGCCGTGACGCGAGGACCGCCCGCGTGGGAGGCGCGCGCCGTCGCCGTCAAGCGGAGCCAGTTGCCGCCCAGTACGCGCTCCTCGTCCGCCTGCGGCAGATGCAGCGCCTTGATCTTGGCGAGCTCCACGCCCGGGTGCAGCCACGGACCGTCGGTGCCGAAGAGGATCTTGTGCGAGCCGGCCCGCTGCACGGCTTCCTCGAGCACGTCGAAGCGACGCACCCCGGCCGAGTCAGCGTGCACGTTGGGGTGACGGGTGAGGGGATCGATGAGCGCGATCTGCGCCTTCCAGTCGTCGGCGAAGCTGCCGAGGTGGGGAATGATGAAGGAGACGTCGGGATACTCGCGCGCCAGGAGCTCGACGGTGGAGACTTCGCCGGCCACATCGTAGAGCACCGGGATGCGCAGCGTCCGCGCGGCGTCGCAGACCTCGCGCGTGATACGCGCGTCGTGCCGGTGCACCTTGATGCCCACGAAGCTGCACTCGCGCACCGAGCGCGCCACCATGGCGAAGATGCGCCCGCGGTCGCGCGCCGGGTGCACGAAGGCGAAGGCCCAGAGGCGGGCCGGGTGGCGCCGGACCAGCGCGCAGACTTCGCCGTTGGCGCGGCCGTAATCAGAGGTGAAGGGGGCGAAGACCACGGTCCGGTCGATGCCGGCCTCCTCGGCTCGCCGCAGGTAGTCGCGCATGGGGGCGCGCGTGTCCCAGGGTCCGGTGAGGCCGTCGCCCACGCCCGCGTGGCAGTGGCAGTCGACGATCACGGATGCCTCGGTCTGGCGACGACGCGCAGCAACTCCGCGGGGGCCAGCGGTCCGCCCGGGTGCGGCGCGTGCCCGGCGCCTTTAGTAGCGTCGTCGTCCTGGGGCGTTGTTGCGGTGGAAAGGACCGAGAGCTGGCGTGCCAGATGGTCGATCGCTTCGTCGATCTGGCGCGCCGTGTGGCGCGCGGTGAGGACGAAGCTCACGCGGGGTCGTCCTTGCCTCGTGCGGGCGCGGAGGACGGTGGCGACGCCGCAGCGGAGCAGCGCGCCGTGCAGGGCCACGCCGTCGACGCCGCCGCCGACGGTCTGCACCGGAAAGAGCGTGGGACTCAGGGTCACGCCCGCGTGGACGGCCCGGCGGCGAAACCGCAGCGTGGCGGCGCGCAGTCGCTCGCGCAGGCGTTCGCCTCCCAGCCGGTTCACGCTCAGCGCTCGTGCGGCGGCGACCAGGTGGGCGAGGGAGGGCGGGCTCGAATGAACGCGGACCTCGCTTCGCGCCGCGTAGCGGGCGAGCATCGCGCGGCGACCCGACAGCGCGGCCAGGGGTACCCCGAACCCCTTGGCCAGCGAGCAGATCACCACCGCGCCCGAGGCCATGACCTCCTGGTGCCGGAGGCTCCCGCCGCCCCCCGTGCCGAGGGGTTGCCGCGCCGAGCTCCCGGCGCCGACGACGCCGAGCGCCTGCGTGTCGTCGACGATGGCGTGGCCCCGGTGTGCCTTCAGCCAGGGCACCATCCGGGCGAGGGGCGCCACTCGTCCGCAGTCGACGCACAGGCCGTCGCACACCAGGACCGGCCGGCGCCCTTGCCCCGCGCACTCGCCCACCGCTCGTGCCAGCGCGGCGGCGTCGTAATGGGCAATCACGCGCACCGGCACTCCGCGCGCTCCCGCCCTTTCGACGCCCGCCCGCCCGACGGCGTAGAGGCCCTCGTCCGCGAGCAGGGTCACGTCGCCCCCCAGCATTCCGCACACATCCCAGAAGAGATGCAGCGTCGACGTGCCGAGCACGGTGCCCTCGCACCCTTGCAGCCTGGCCAGCTCCTCGGACACCTCCCGCGCCGCGCCGGGCTCCCCCAGGGCCGCCGGCACCCCCGTCGTGAGGGACGTCCACGGCGCCAGCGAGGCGTGGGGGTGCCGCATCCCCAGATACAGGGATGAGGTGAAATCGATCACTTCAGCCCTTTGAGGTTCATGAGCGCCAGCGAGCCTGCCAGGAGCGGCGTTTGCCGCGCGGGGAGCGCGGCCGACTGGGTGTGCTGCATCTGCTGGAGAATGCGGTTCTGCAAGTGCAGCGAAGGCGGCAGAAAGCGCGCGCGGCCCTGCTCGGCGGTCGTGACCTCGGCCGTCAAGTCGACGCCGGTGACCGCGCGGTACGCGTGCATGTACCCCTGGATCTCCGTGCGCCAGAAGCGCGCCCAGTTGGCCCCTTGCTCGGCGTTGAAGGCCGTCGCCCAGGCCCCGAAGCGAATGGCCAGGAGGATCTGCTCGCCGAAGACTCCCAGATCGCGAAAGTGGTAGATGCTGGCGTCGGTCCATCCCTGGATTCTCTTCATGGCGTCGACGCGATCCATCCAGGGCTCTTCGTACGGCACCATGATGCGGGTGGGCAGAAACTCGCGGAACTCGGGCCGGGCCAGGATCCACTGCTGGACCATCATCTCCTGGCGGGTGGTCGAAGGGAGGTCTCCGTACTGGTTGTGCGCACCCTCGGCCAGCAGGATGTGGACTTCCTTGATGCCATTGAGCACGCGGAAGCCGTCGGCCACCACCGTGGTGTCGTCATCCTCCTTGTAGAAGACCGCGCACAGGTAAAGAAGGTTGTGGAAGGCCTCGATGAACTTGGAGCGCGAATCGGCGGGGTTGAAGTTCTGGATGGCCTTCCCGACCAGGGTGAGCCCGTACTCGTGCTGGTATTCGTGCGCCCGGCGGTTCACCGAGAGGCGGTGGATCTCGTCCTGGATGAGACCCCAGAGCAGGTTGTTGAGCGGACGGAGCGGGTCGATCTCCATGTTCACGAGCGGATCGTGTCCGGAGGAGCTGACGTTCTGGAAACGCCGCATGACGGCGTTCATCGTCTGCATCAGCATCCCCTCCTCGTGCCAGTACGACCACATGAGCTCGAGGAAGCAGGGGTTGGTGAGCTTCTGCTGGAGGATGGCGTACGTCGTGGAGGTGAGCGTGCGGGCGTCGGGGTTGGTGTCGATCTGGACGTCGCGTAGCTTGTCGCGAATGAGCCCGTAGTAGGGCAGCGTGAACAGGTGCGCATCCTGGTTCGGCAGGTTGATGCGCTGCCGGTAGGCGTCCCAGACCGCGGCCGAGAGCTGCGTCAGGTCGATGCCCGTTCCGACCAGCTCCTGGTCCCCGCGGACCTTGGCCGCGATCTGTTCGAAGTGGGGCATGCCGACGTTCACGCCGCACTTGGCCATGACGTAGACCTCGGTCGCCGCCTTGAGCAGCGCGTAGCGGTCGGCGCCAGTGAAGGGCAGCGGGCGCGAGCGAGCAAGCTCCTGGGTGTTGGTGCGGTACTCGGTGAGGACATGCTCGTCGAGCTTGGGATTGGCCGGGGAGTCGGAGTTCGTCTTGCCTCGTTCGACGTCGCCGAATCCGCCCACACCCATGACGTCGTCCATGAAGAGCTTGTACTTGGCGAACGACATCTCCTTGCAGCTGTAACGAATGACCGCCCACAGGGCGACGTCGTTGGTGAGAGCGTGTGACGCCCGAGAGAGCGTCACCGCGGCCGTGCGAGGACTTCGGATAGACATATTGAATGACATCGTTGCACTCCCTTGAATTGGATACGTGGTCGGGCGGGAGCTCGATGGGAATCGAGCGGGATGGATGGTGGGCGAGCGGACCCTCTATCGGAGACGACCCGGCGTGCGGTTACCCGTGGTCCGCCTTCGACGGCCGCCTCTTCGAGGTCAAGTCTTGCTGCACGGATTCGAGGAGCTCGCGCATCGGTGCCCACTCGAATTCGCGAAGTACGGCGAGCTGGGCCACCACCTGCTCCATCTGGTCGATCTTCCCCAGCTTCTCGAGCACCGTCGCTGCGCTGGACAGCAATTTGTGGACGTTGGCGTCGGTCGAGGAGATGGCCGGGGATATTTCGGGGAGCATCATGGCGGCGGTCCGAGCGGGCACTCCCTTGGCCGACTCCTCGTTGCTCGAGACCGGGCCGAGAATGAGGCTCTCCGCGCCGGTGATGGCGGAGGTGATCGCCTGCTGCAACGTCGCTTCCGCGCCGGTGATGGCGGAGGTGATCGCCTGCTGCAACGTCGCTTCCGCGCCGGTGATGGCGGAGGTGATCGCCTGCTGCAACGTCGCTTCCGCGCCGGTGATGGCGGTCGCGATCTGGCTTTCCAGAGCGGCGAGAGCCGCCTGCTGCGCGGCGGCGACGTCGCCGGGAAGTCTCCGGAGAACCTGCTCCATCTGGGCGAGCGAATCGACGATCGCAGTCCATGTCTCCTTGGGCTTGGCGAGCTCGAGGCGGACCGACGAGGTGGGCTCGACGCGGACGTCGATCTCGACGAGATCGGACTGGAGCCCGGCCGTCTCGAGAACGCGCACCCACTCGACGCTGGTCTTGTGGAGGATGCTGTCCGGCAGGGGTGGCGCGGACCGTCCGGAGGACGTCTTGATGGTGAAGTCGAAGGAGTAGTTCGCGTCCAGGAACCTGGCCACGGCGTCCGGGTCGATGGGGAGCCGCGGCGAGCGCACCTCCCCCCCTTCGTCGATGTAGAAGAGCGTCTCGCCCGGCGTCACGTGCACGCTCACCCCCGCTCCGTTCGCCGCCCAGGTGGCTGCTGGCAAGTGATGCAGGTAGTGAAAGGACGCCGTCGCGACGAGGGGGACGGCGTCGCCCTGCACCACCTCGGCCGAGCCACCCTTGAGGCGGCCGACCTTCGCGTCGGACACTTCGAGGAATCTCGTCTCGAGATTGGTCGAGGAAAGAGGGATCGGCGGTGGCTGCGGAGAAGCCTGCGGGGCGGCCGTGGTCGTGTTCATCATGATGATTCCTCACTCGTTAGATGGCTTGTGCATAGCGGCGATCGTGGGATATCGGATGCGCCCTGGCGCATTCGGCGGTGACGTCCATCGAGCTGCGGAGCGCCCAGTAGGTGAGAAGGGCGGAGAGGACGTGGCTCTCGCGCTCGGGGGTCAAGTGCCCGTCGGCGCGGGCCTGGCCGAGGACGGCGAAGACCCGCGAAGGTCGCGCCTGGCGCATCAGGTCCGGGTGCGCCCTCCAGCGGGCATAGTGGGCGGCGAGGCGCGCGGGCTGCATCTCCGCCAGCGGAAGCGCCTCGCGCAGCGACTTGCCGCGAAGCGAGCGCGGACGATGGTCGAGAAGCAGGCGAGCGAACTCGCCGGCCAGCTCCTGCGCGTCGGTCAGCAGGCGGACCAGGGTCGCGGGCAAGCCGTCGGTCGGATACAGCGACGTCCAGATGCCGTCCATCCGTGCCCATTGCGGATCGGGATAGAGGGCATTGCCCAGCGTGGCGCTCAGGCGCACGCGAATCCAGGGAATCGGGTGCGGGTCGTTGGGATCGTAACGGAAGACGAAGGGTCGGGGCAGGCTGACCACGCCGATGAGCCCCAGGGTGGCGCCGATCCCGATGCGCGCGACCGACCAGAAGTCGGCGAAGATCTCGGAGATCCACTGGTGATAGAGCATCCAGCCGCGCTTGCGGCCGGCCGACCCGGCGTGGGCCTTTTCGAGGCTGGTGCGCAGGTCGGGAAGCACGCGCAAGAGAGCGGCCGCCTGGTGGCCGACCTCGTGGACCAGCGACGACGCGATGCCGCTACCGATCATGCGCTCACGCGGCACGCTGACCACGGCGACGGGGTTCTCCTTGCCCCCCGGCAGGCGCGTGTACGCCCGGCGGATGGCGGCGCCGTGGTTGCGATCGAGGTAGCAGATGATGGGAGGAGCCTGGAAGTAGTCGCCGGGAATGGAGAGCGCGTCGGCGGCGACGTCGTCCAGGCCGGCCACCCACACGCCCGTCTCGTGCTCGCTCCGCTGCGCGAAGACGCTGGCGAAGATGTCGAACTGACGGATGATGGCGTTGAAGCGGAGGCGGAGAATGTTGAAGCGCCGCTGCGCCTCCGCGGCCGACGGCGCCTCCGCCAGCCAGGCGATGAAGCGTCGCACCATCCCCGTCAGCTCGCGACGCCCGGCGAGGAGCAGGTTCTCGACCGAGGTCTGGGCGGAGGGCGAGACGGCGGCCGCCGTGACCATGGGCATGTGAAGCGCGAAGGGCCTCACGTGGGCGATGCGGGTCAGGAGGGCGCGGGCCTCCTGCTCCAGCATGGCGCGGGCGAGAGCCTCGTGCGACATGGCCGCGCTCACGCGGTCAGCTGGATGCCGGTGGGACGGCGCACCCAGTGGCCCGATGTCCGGGGTGCAGCCCCCGCGTGGCCGGCGGCGTGCCCAGCGTGCGCTCCCCGGGTCGCCTCGCGCGACGCGGCGGCGTGGGCGCAGACGGGACAGCCCCCCGCTCGGCCCAGCAGGCCGGGGGCGTGCGACTTGGCCGCCGAAACCACGGCGGTGCGGGCGGCCATCGCCGGCGGCTGATGGCGCGCCGCGAGGAGCGAGCGGCACATGGCCCCGTTGCCGAAGCGAACGAGCTTCTTGGCTACTTCGAACTCGAGCTCGCGCGGCTCGGACAGCTCGCCCCCGAAGAGGCCCCCCACGGCGTCCCCAGGAAACGGGTCTCCCGCCAGGTCGGGATCGGGAATGGATACCCCTGCCCGCCGCAGGTTCGACAGGACGGCCGCCGTCAGCCTCTTGATGAGCCGAGCGGTCCGGCGCGCCGCGGACCGGCCCGCGGGTCGCGCCGCCAGCCTGGACAGACCTGCGGCCGCCAGCTTCCGCGCGGGGAGCAGCTTGGGCAGGAGGCGCTCGATCTCCGCTTCATTCTCGGCGGAAAGAAGCTCCGACGCGACCTCGGCCACCTCCGCCTCGCTCAGCTCCGCGGCCCGGAGCGAGGGCTGCGCGGCCGGGGCGCCGTGATCGAGGAGTGTCTCGAAGAGATACTGCTCGTTCTGCGACTGCGTCATGACGCATACCCGAGCAGGACGATGTCGCGTCCGCGGCGAATCCAGCGGCCGCTGTGCCCCACAGGGTGCCCGCCCGGGCCAAATCCACCGGCAGCGGGGTGCCCGCCATTCGCGTGATGCCCCAGGTGCCCGTCATGGCCAGGATGCCCTGCATGCCCCGGGTGCGCGTGATGCCCGGGATGCGCTGCATGCCCCGGATGCGCGTGATGCCCGGGATGCGCTGCATGCCCCGGATGCGCGTGATGCCCGGGATGCGCTGCATGCCCCGGATGCGCGTGATGCCCGGGATGCCCTGCATGCCCCGGGTGCGCCTGATGGCCCGGATGCCCCAGGTGGCCCGCATGCCCCGGGCGGCCGGCGTGAGGGTGGTGCCCGCCGTGATGCGGGTGATGAGGCCCGGCGCCGGGCGCTCCCTGGAAGGCCACCCCGATCGGCCCCGGATGCCCAGGGTGAGCGTGATGAACGCCGTTGTGGCCATTCTGGTGGGCATGAGCCTGCGCGACCGGCACGCGCCGGAGCAGGGCTGGGGCATAGACGCGCGCTGCGGTGCCGACGGCGCTTCGAACCGCCGCCGGCGGCGGCGAGCCGGCGTGCGCGTGCTGAGCGGCCTGCTTGGCGGCGCTGGCGCCGAAGCGCACGAACTGCCGCGCGACCTCGAACTCGTGGTCTTCCTGGCTCATCCCCTCGAGCTCCACCTCGAAGAGGTTCGCCGCCGCGCCCCCGAGCTGCCCGCCCAGCGACGACCCCAGCGGTCCTCCGAAGGCGCCGCCCAGCACCTTGCCGGCGATGGGGAGGGCCTTCTTGGCCACCCTCTTGAGCACCCCGCCGAGAGCCCTGCCGGTCGACGACTTCGCGAAGTTGCTCACGCCGCGCACCGCGGAGCTGAAGAGGTTCCCGAGGAACTGCTCCATCTCCATCTCGCTGCCTACCTCCAGCAGCTCGGACGCGAGCTCGACCTCCTGCGCCTCGTTGAGAGGGCTGTAGATCTCCTGCTCTTGCTCCTGCTCGGTCTCGCCGAAAAGGCCGCCGACGGCCCCGGCGATGTCGCCCAGGAATTGCTCGGCCTCCTGCTCGGTCTCGCCCTCGCTCAAGAATTGCTCGAGGGCTACCTCGTGGTCTTGGCTCTCGTGGCCCAGGTCGGCCCCCTCGTAGGCCTGTCCCTCGAACTCCGTTTCCAGCTGTGTACGATCGATGTCGTGCATCGCAGGCTCCTTTCGCCGCTGACGGGCTGGAGCCTGCTGAGCAAGGCGGAGGCCAATCCCTTGGAACCTCGCCGGACTCGCCTTTTCGCGGACCTCCGCCCGCGCGCTTGCGAAGCACGCTTCGTCGCGGCGCCCCCGAAGCCCCCCTGCGCCGAAGCTTGCTTCGCCCGGGATACTCGCGTTGTCGTGCCGCCCGTTCCAGTAGGTGAGCTTCAGCGAGGAGAGCTCGACCTCGTCGAGGGCGTTGAAGTTGACGTTGACGTAGTCGCCGCCCCTAGTCAGCTCACCGCGTCCTTGATGGCCTTGACCGGCCGCGCGCGGACGGCCTTGCTCGCCGGCTTGGCCGCGAACATCTGCTTTTCCTTGGTGAAAGGGTTGATTCCCTCGCGCGCCGGACGCGCCGCCTTCTTCACGACGACGAACTTGGCAAAGCCATGGAGTACGAAGATGCCGTTCTTCTTCAGCTCTTTGTGACCGACGTCGACCAGCGCCTCGACGATCTCCTTGACGTGCTTGCGCGACACTTCCTCGCCCACCACGTCTCCCACCGCCTGGAGGATCGCGCTCTTCGAGAGCGGCTTGTTCTTCTTCGCGTTCGTCGTCTTGGCCATGGTGAGCTCCTCTCCTTGGAGACCGTCGGTCAAAGCCCGACAGACTCCGTCGTGACGTTCCAGGAACGGCCCTTCCAGAGCTACGGCCCTCCGCGGCGTGATGGCAATCGAAAAGCGCCGGTTTCGCGGCGAGGACGAGGTCCGTCAGAGGGCGCGCGCTCCGCGGTCGTCGATGCGGACCCGCCGGAGGGTATGCGGATCGAGCGCCGCGCTCGCCAGGTGCCGTGCCAGCGCTCCGTCGGCGAGGGCCACGCGCTCGTCGGGTGCGACCGGCAGGCCTTTCACCGGCACCCGGATGGCGCACGCCGTCACCGCGCCGCGCCCGAGGACCAGACCCTCGTAGAGAGCGTGCCCGAAGACCACCATCACCGCACCGCCGGCCGCGCGGGCGTCCTCCAGAACCACCACCCCGCCCTCGTCGATCAGCGCCAGCGCGTCGTGCTCGCGGGAGCGCGTCGCCGGCAGGGTGCACGCCCCCGCGGGCAGCCGTTCGACCAGCGCCCGAAGCTGACGCCGGTGCAGCGCCAGCTTGGCTCGCGGGAACGTCGCCCACACCAGCGCGTTGAGAAAGTCGTGCCAGGAGCGCGCACGCGTCGGCACGCAGGCTTCGTGCGCGATGCGCGCGTCATAGAGGCGTCGCGGATCGATGGGCGAGGCTCGTCTGCGGCCTCGCGGAGGAGGCGCGGGCTCGAAGCGCACGGGCGCATGCGGGCCAAAGGCTCGCGCGTAGTCCTCCACCGGAGGCCAGTCCGCCTCGCCGGAGAAACGGGCGGCCGCGGCCTCGAGCGGCCAGAAGAGCGCATGCCCCTCGCAGAAGTGCCCATCGAAGGGGCGATCGACGCTTCGATCGAGAGCCAGGCGAGTCATTTTAGTCTAGCTTCCTCGTCCTCGCAGCATGCCAGCGCCGCCTTCCGTTCTCTTCGTCGCTTCCGAATGCGCTCATTTCGTCAAGGCGGGCGGCCTGGGGGACGTGGTGGCCGCGCTCCCTCCGGTGCTCCGCGCGCTCGGCCACGACGTGCGCGTCGTCATCCCGCGCTACGACAGCATCCCCCTCGAGGGGCTGACCCGCCACGCCGCTCCCCTCGGCGTTCCCCTGGGCGCCGCCGAAGCGTGGTGCGGCGTGCTGGAGACGCGCCTGCCCGGCACCGACGTCCCCATCTACCTGCTCGACCACGAAGGTCTCTTCGGGCGGGGGTACATCTACGATCCGCCTGGATCGCAGGCGCCCGACAACCTCACGCGCTTCGCCTTCCTGTCGCGCGGCGCCATCCAGCTGTGCAGGCACCTGGGGTGGACGCCCGATGTCTTTCACGCGCACGACTGGCCCAGCGCCCTCGTCCCGGTCTACCTCAACACGCTCGATGCCGCCGGTCCGCTGGGGCGCGCCGCCAGCGTGCTCACCATCCACAACCTCGCTCACCAGGCCAAGTTCCCCGCCAGTCAGCTGGCCGCCACGCGCATTCCCCGGGGGGAGCTCCGTCCGGACTCCTTGGAGGATTTCGGGGGCGTCAACGTGCTGAAGGGCGGCATCTACCACGCGACCAAGCTGACCACCGTCTCGCCGCGCTACGCCGAGGAGATCCAGACCTCCGCCGGGGGCGCCGGGCTCGACTCCGTCCTGCGTTTCCGCTCGGGCGATCTGGTGGGCATTCTCAACGGCATCGACGAGCGGGTGTGGAACCCCCGCACCGACCCCGCCCTGGCCGCTCCCTTCGGCCCCGACGATCTCACCGGCAAGGCGGAGTGCAAGCTGGCCTTGCAGCGCGAGATGGGCCTCGCCGAGCGCCCCGACGTCCCGCTGCTCGGCATCGTGTCGCGCCTCAGCGAGCAGAAAGGGATCGACGTCGTCCTCGGCGCCCTCACGCGCATCCTCGATCTGGACGCGCAGCTGGTCATCGTGGGATCGGGCGATCTGGTCACCCAGGGGTACCTGCTCTGGCGCTCGCGTCACGGGGGCGATCGCTTCCGCGCACGCATCGGCTTCAGCGAAGCGCTGGCCCATCGCGTCGAGGCGGGGGTCGATCTCTTTCTCATGCCGTCTCGCTTCGAGCCCTGCGGCCTGAACCAGATGTACAGCCTGCGCTACGGAACGCTCCCCATCGTGCGTGCCACCGGCGGTCTCGATGACACCGTGGAGTCCTACAATCCCGTCACCGGCACCGGCACCGGCTTCAAGCTGTGGGACCTGAACGTCGACTCGCTGGTGGACACCGTGGCCTGGGCCATCGAGACCTACCGGAACCGGCGGCGCGACTTCCGCGCCATGCAGCGACGCGGCATGCTGGCGCATTTCGGCTGGGACGTCGCGGCCAAGAAATATTCCGAGGTCTACGACTGGGCGGTGAAGGCGCGTCACGGCTGAACTGCCTGTAGCCTGACCCCTCCATGGTCCTTCTTCCGTTCCTCCTTTTGCTTCACATCGTCGGCATCGCCGCCTTTCTCGGCGGCGCGTTCGCGCAGCAGCAGTTCATGAGGATGTCGGCGATCGGCGGGGTGCCGGCGGCGCTGCGCGACGAGTACGAGAGGCTCTCCGCCGTCATCGTCACCACCATCGAGGTACCGGCGCTCTTCGCGCAGATCGCCACCGGCGCGGCGGTGATCGTGCTGGAGCCGTACCTCCTCCAGCAGCACTGGCTTCACGCCAAGCTGACCGCGGTGGCGCTCCTCCTCGTGCTGTCGCACCTCGAGATGTTCAACGCGCGACGGTTGGTGCGGGCGCGCGCAACCCGGGGCGATGCCGCGGCCGACGAGATCGCCGCGCGCAAGAGGCGTCACGCCCGCATGGGGATGGTGGGGACGGTGCTGGTGGTCGCCGTGCTGCTGCTGGCCACGGTGCTCCGGGGGGTGCTCTAGGGGGGCCGGTCCGTTCAGCCGAGGAAGGCCTGCGCGATGCCGCGGCGGGCGTCGACGCGCCAGCTCGGATGGCTGGCGTCGAGGCGCTCGGCGAGGCCGGGAGGCAGTCCGAGGACCGCGTCGCTCTTCAGGGTGCGCAGGCACAGCAGGGGAGAAGGCGCGTAGGACGCGGCGGCCGCGAAGGGGGCGTCGGGCGGCCAGAGCGCGTCGCCGACCACGCGACGGTAGTTGGCGTCGCCCTTCACCACCACCATCGTGGCCGAGGCGAGGGTGCGCACGAGATGCGGCGGCGCCTCCCAGAGAAAGCGCGGCCCGGACCAGAAGGGATCGGGCGCCAGCAGCAACCGGCCGGCGGCGAAGGCCTGGCGCAATCGCCAGGCCACCGATCCCGCGTCGCCTCCCCGCGCCTTCATCCGTTCGAGCGTGTTCCAGAGGTCGCACGGCAAGGCATCGCTGACGAAGACCGGCTGCATCTTGAGGTGCAGCGTGACACGCGCGGTGGCCTCCTCGAGCAGCGCGTCGCAAAGGCCGAGGTCGAGGGCCAGCTCGGTGCCGGCGTTGTCGGCGACGAGATGCACCTGGGCCCCGGCGCGCACCAGGAAGGGGATGGCCTCGGCGCGATCGTCGACGAGGAGGTCGTCGTCGCGCGGAGAGTCGTGCCCGTCGCCGACGGTGTAGCTGAGATCGACGCGGTTTCCCCAGAGACAGGTGGCCAAGAGCTCGCCGATGCGCTCCGCGCGCGGTCCCCTTCGCGCGAGCGCCTGCTCCAGGTGCGACCACGGGCGCTCGCCCGCCAGCTCCTCGTTCTTGGCGGCGGCAAAAGGATCGTCCGCGGTCTCCCAGAAGCGGCAGGCCTGCGCGAGCTCCCGGTAGAAGGCCAGCTCGGCGTAAAACCATTCCGCCGCGAGCCAGCGCTCGCTCGCGTGCTCGGCGTGGGCAGCGCTCCAGGCCTCGACGTCCGGCGCGGGAGGGCGCGGGGCGGGGAGCAGCGCGTTCTCTTCGATGCTGCGCGCGAGGGCCTCGACGGCATCGCGCGAACCGGACGCGAGCGTCGGGTTCTTCTCCAGCACGTCGCGCGCGATGCGCGGGACGCGCGTCTCCATGCTGTACCGAGCGAAGCGGTTGGAGCCGTCGGTGCGGATCGGGGCAGGACGCTGGGAAGCGGACACGGGCGCCGTGGAGAGCGCGCGCCGGCATCTTGCCGAGCACGCCGAGTAGGCGTAGACCGCTTTACTTGCCCGTCGCCACGGACTTCTTGATGAGGTCCATGAGGGAGTCGTTGCCGGCGGGGGCGCGGTGCGAC
>Ga0302326_10005314_pt1 | contig 29422 bp, 18 predicted proteins | sample Palsa_T0_3_FD_202264 | JGI IMG/M metagenome (GOLD analysis project Ga0302326, IMG submission 202264) | Peat permafrost microbial communities from Stordalen Mire near Abisko, Sweden - Palsa_T0_3 | ecosystem: Environmental > Terrestrial > Soil > Palsa > Peat permafrost | place: Sweden: Abisko... | reverse complement strand
CAGCCCCCGGCCGCCGCTTCAGATGGAGCATTGTCTCCAACGCGCTAAAGGCCAGTTTGCCCATAATATCGCGAGGAAGACGGATGGTTGTGAGGGCGGGACGCCAGAGGCGAGCTAATTGGATATCATCGGAGCCGACGACTGAAACATCTTCCGGTACTCGCAGGCCGGCCTGCTGCAGCATCAGGATGGAGCCAACGGCGGTGAGATCGTCGCTACACATGATGGCTGTCGGGAAATCAGGTTGGGTAAGCAACTCTCGCACTGCTTCCGCGGCGCCCTCGACGGTATTGTTGCCGATTACAATCCGATCAGCCGGCAAACGTCGCAGCTTGAGCGCCTGCTGGAAAGCATCTTGATACAGCAGTGAGGAAGGATGATCCTGGGGACCCGCAATGAACGCAAAATTCCGATGGCCAAGTCCGCAAAGGTATTCGACGGCTTCGGTGGTCCCTGTTGAGTACCCCACCCGGATGTTACTGACATAAGGCTGCACCAGCCCCAAGCCCAAAAATACAACCGGAACATGGCTTTCCTTCAGCTTGGCGGCGATGGCGGGAGACACGGAAACGGTCATTACAGCCACGCCGCGCACCATGTTTTCAATCATCATCCGCACGATAGCCTGCGCTCGGCTTGCGTCGTAATTAGTGGCGCAAAGCAGGAGGTCAAAGCCTTGTTTGACTGCCTCGGTTTCGAAACTCTTGATGAGTTCCGGAAAGAAGGGGTTTTCGATATCGGAGATGATCAGACCGAAGAAGTCGCTGTGACCTCGCGCCAGACGGCGTGCATGCGCGTTCTTGTAGTACTTCAGCTGCTGAATTACCTTGAGGACGCGTTGTTCTGTTTCAGGAGCCACGTAGCGAGTCTGGTTCAGAACGTGGGAGACGGTTGCAATTGACACACCCGCGCACTTGGCTACATCTTTGATCCCACTAGGCATCTGCTAACTGTTCCTTGATCGCTCCGGAATTGTTTTGAAGACATGCACTTGACACGGTGGCACGATCCATGGTATCAAATTCGATTATCAACGTAAGCGGTTACCGTAAACGTTTTCTTCGGGTCAAGTCAACGATTTGAAGACTCCTGGCATCTGGGTTTCGTTTCGGGCAAATGGATGGGAGGAAGCATGCTTCGTGGTACTTGTCGGTTCCTTGGTTTGGAAGGGTTGGCAGGGCTATTGTGTCTGGCGGCAGTATCTCTCACGCTGACAGCGGCCGCGGCCAATGCACAGGTCGTGACGGGAACAATTTACGGGACGGTTGCGGACCCCACCGGCGCGGGAGTACCGGAGGCTGGTGTGACAGCCACCAATGTTGCCACGGGTGTCTCGTCGACGACAACCGCGGATGCCGGTGGAAACTACCGCTTCCCATCGCTGGCGCCCGGAACCTATAACATCAGGGTCGAGAAACAAGGGTTCGATTCCAATGTTTTCTTGGGCATCAACGTGCTTGTCGACCAGACCGCGCGGGTGGATGCCAGGTTGCAGGTCGGCCAGGTAAGCACGACAGTAAACGTTAGCGGAGCCGCGTCGATTGTCGAGACGCAAACCGCTAGTGTGGGTACGGTAGTTGGAGAACAGCAGATCGTGGACTTGCCTTTGGACCTGCGCCGCATCACCTCACTCGCGACGCTTGTTCCCGGCACGATATCCGCCAGCGGATTTGGCTATGCCTCATACATCGTAGGCGGATCACCCTTCAGTGAAGCGACCTATGTCACCGGCGGAGGCCGCGACTCAAGCAATACGCTGTTGATCGATGGGATGGAAACCCGAGCCTACGATACCGGCGGGTTTGCACTCGGTCCGCCGCCTGACGCGATACAGGAGTTCAAGATTCAAACGAACATCTACTCAGCAGTGTTCGGCAAGACCGCGGGTTCCACGATGAACACAATTACAAAATCCGGGACGAATGAACTCCACGGTGACCTATACGAGTTTCTCAGAAACAGTGACTTGGACGCGCGAAATTTCTTTGCTGGTGACCGCCCGGAGTATCGCCGCAACCAGTTTGGAGCGACTTTGGGTGGTCCCGTCCGAAAGAATAAGACGTTCTTCTTCGCCTACTACGATGCCCTTCGGGAAGTAAAGGGTCTTTCGCTTGGGAGCTTCGTCCCGACGCCCCAGGAGAAGGCCGGCAACTTCAGCAGCTTACTCACCGGTCAGACACTCAATCTATGCGGTGCGGGCGGCCCGGCAAATCTGAACTTCGACTCAGGGCAGCTTTTTAACCCGGCCACCGAGTCCCAGTACACCTGCCCGAGCGGCTCTGCTAACGCCGGATCAACCGTGCTTGTAGGCACTCCTATTCCGAATAACATAATCACGAATATCAATCCCGTAGCACAAAAGGTGCTTGCGGCATTTCCCGACCCGAACCGCTCCGGATACCCGAACTTCGTAAATCAGACACCGCGGGACCGATCCGACAACCAGTTCGGCATCAGGCTGGATCACACGGTGGACGCGAAGGACCAGATTTTTGGACGATACATGTTTGCGCAGTCCGGCATTACCGATCCCAGCGCCGGGTACTCGACGCTACCGGGCTTCGGCGACAAGATCGACTTTCGCGGTCAGAACGTGGTAGCGAGTTGGATTCACACGTTCGGGCCGCATCTGCTCAATGAAGCGACCGCCGGATTCCAGCGCAACAATCCGGTAGAGAACTGCCAGTCGTGCCCACTAGCGGCGGGTTTCGAGGAGAACTTCGGGATTGAAGGCTTGCAGTCCATCGGCAGCGGTATCGAGCAGTTCCCGTTTTTCAGTTTCAGTAACTTCACGGGCGTCGGAGATGCGGGCTACCGTCCCATCAGCAACGTGGAGATGACCGAGGATTATCGCGACGATCTGACGTGGACACGCGGCCGGCACAACATAGTATTCGGGACAGATCTGCAGTGGCTGCAGAACCTGCGCCAACAGAACCCATTCTCCCCCGGCGGACAATTTAATTTCAACGGACAGTTTACCTCGCTGGGCGGCGAAATTCCTGGTGTAGGCTCGGTAGCCGACCTGGCCGATCTGGAAACTGGCTACCCGGCCCTCGGACAGCGCTCGTTGAGTTACCGCGACGTCAACCAGGTAGGGAGCACTTTCTGGAGCTTTTACACACAGGACGACATAAAGCTGAGGAAGAATCTCTCGATCAATGTCGGCCTCCGCTATGAGTACCGGCGGCAGCCCACGGATAAGTCTGGCAACATCATATCCTGGGTGCCGCTCGGCCCGGCGTTCAGCGGACCCGGGAACGCGGCGCTGCTGACCGACCTGCCCGATGCTGAGAATGACGCGCTCTGCAGCATGCCGAGTCATGCAAACCTCATTTCCGCCACCGGCCAGTGTCTGGTAGTTAGTTCGGCGTTGAGGCGGCAAATGGGCTTTACCGGGCGGACGCAGCAGACACTCGTTTTCCCCGACCGCGGAGACTGGGCGCCGCGCTTCGGGATTGCCTGGCGGCCGACCTCGTCGGATAAGCTCGTGATTCGCACCGGCTACGGCATCTTTTATGACTTGGCGAACTTGAATACCAAGGAGTTCGTCAGCGGCAACCCGATTTTTTCGCCTACCCAGATTTTCAACACCACCTACGGATTCCCGCCGCCGTTGACCAATGGTGCGCCCACGACTTTGCAAACCGTATTCGCCGGCGTTTCCACACCCTTGCTGAGCCAGCAGTATTCCGCCTTGTACCTGGATCCGCACTTCGTGAATCCGCGGGTCCAGGAATGGAGTTTCGGTCTGGAATCGCAACTGGCGGCCAATTGGGCGTTGGACGTCAGCTATGTCGGGTCAACCGGGCGACACCTCGACGACATTCATATTTTCGGCAATCAACCGCTGCCGGGAGTGGGTGCCATACAGCCGCGACGGCCGTATCCGGACTTCAACAACATCGCTTACTTTAGCAGCGACGCCGATTCAAATTACAATTCATTACAGGCCAAGCTGACTAAGCGTCTTTCGGCGGGGGTCCAGTTTCTGATGTCCTATACCTTGGGCAAAACCATGAGCGATGAGGAAGGTAACGAGGGTGGTCAGTACCCGCAAAATGATAACGACTTGAGGGCCAACTGGGCGCGCGCGCAGAGCGATGCCCACCAACGCTTCGTAGTCAGCCCCAGCTGGACTTTGCCGATCGGCGAAGGCCAACGGTGGCTGAACGGCCGCGGAATAATCAGCCGCGTGGTCGGTGACTGGGAGTTGTCTGGAATTTTCGAGAAGCAGACAGGCCTTCCATTCACAGTGGTTTCAGCCACGGATTTTTCAAACAGTAACTCCCAGAGTCCTCGTCCCGACCGGACTTGCTCCGGTGTAGGTCCACAGACCGTTTCAGAGTGGTTTAACCCGGCTTGCTTCACAACCAGCCCACTCCAGGCGGCTCTCGCAGCGGGAACACCGCTATTCGGTAATTCCGGTCGCAACATTCTGAGTGGTCCGGGCATTGTGGATCTTGACTTGGCTCTAATCAAGAAGATCAGGCTGACTGAGCGTATACGGATGCAGTTCCGCGCTGAAGCTTTTAATATTTTTAACCATCCCAATTTCGGTGCGCCAAATGCCACGTGCGTAACTACGTCGACGGCGACCTGTGCCCCAGGCCCGCAGGACGTCGGCGATAATATCGGACAGATCAGTACTGCCGCCGACCCACGTGACATCCAACTCGGGCTCAAGCTTCTGTTCTGATTACGTGGAGCCGGGCCCCCCGGCTTGCAGCTGAAGACCAGGTATCTATGGTGCGGATCCTGGGATAACTAAGGCTTCGCAACTGCTCGATAGTCTGCCGGCCAAGCGGGCTTGTTCCAGTGTGGCCGGGAATGGCGTCGATGTTCTGCGCTCGATCCACTGCACCAGCGCGTACATGCGGGTCTCGACTTCGTGAGAGTGCAGCGAGGCGAGATCCTTCCTCTCCTCGCGATCGGACACGCGGTCGTACAACTCCACTCCCCTTACGATAGAATGGCGCACGATGAAACTCACAATCGTGCTTTTCGGAATCGTCATGACGCTGCAAGCACAGACCCGGAGCGTCTTCCTGATCACCGACGCCGAAGGAGTGGCGGGCGTCTGCCGCCAGGACCAGACCGACCCAAAAGACGTGGAGATGCGCCAACTCCTCACAGGGGAGATCAACGCCGCCGTAGCCGGATTTTTCGAGGGCGGAGCGGTGGACGTATTCGTCTGGGACGGCCATGATGGCAGCCAGACCTTGTCTGCGCTTACCATCGACCCGCGTGCCCACCTGGTGATGGGCGCCCTGCCGTCCACCATGCTGATGGAGCGCCGCTATTCCGCCGTCGCCTTCGTCGGCCAGCATGCCCGGGCCGATACGGCAGGCGGCGTCCTGGCGCACAGCTACAGCTCCCTCGGCATTCAGACCATCCTGATGAACGGTAAGCCGGTCGGTGAGATCGAAACTAGAGCGGCTCTGGCCGGTTGGTTCCATGTGCCGGTCGTCTTTCTAAGCGGGGACACCGCGGCCGCGCGGCAATTGCGTGAGATCGAGCCCGATGCGGAAACGGCGGAGGTGAAGGAGGGCATCGATAACTACACCTGCATTTCCCTGTCGGCGGACGCGGCGCGGCGGCTCATACAAAAGCGGGCGGCCGCGGCCATGGCCAAAATCGGGACCATACCTCCATATCGCATCGATGGACCAGTCACCATCCAGGTGGAATACACCAGCAGAAACGCGCTGAAGCCGGACGCCGCGTTAGTGCCAGGCGCTGAGGTTGTAGACGCGCGCACGATTCGCTTTCGGGGGAAGGATTTTCTCGAGGCCTGGCAGCGTGCACGGCTCTAGTACATCGTTCCGAAAGTTCTTTATGATATTTTGGGTGCCCTGTGGCGCACGCTTTAGCGTGCAGCGGCGAACTTCAGTTCGACGGGGCCCCTGAGCTGCGCGATGCCGCGAAACTGTGGGCTGAAGCCCACAGCGGCACGCTGAAGCGTGCGCTACAGAGGTTCTGATTCTACAAATAACTTTCAGGACGTTGTACTAGTCACGCTTCTGCTACCTCCCTCCGTTTAGGATTCCTCGCGCTGGGTGCCGAGGTAGCGGCTGGCCAAGACCGATTCGGCAATGGCGGAAGCGAGCACCAGCAGCATGACGTACCACCAGAGGGTTTGCGCCGTCTTGCGGGGTACTGCCTCGCCCTGCGCCGTTGCTTCTTGTGAGGATTGGCCGCCTTTGCCCCGCCACAAAGCCAGGACATCGTCGGGGATAACGTCGAGGTTCGATTCCTTGGGATCGGGATTGACGCCGACTTCGTCCTGCCGGCCATTAGCGAGGCGGAGCTGGTAGTAGCCGGCTTCGGTGAGCTGGAACGACTGGGCAGAGGCGGCCTCGCCCAGCGTCAGCGGGCGCTTCCCCTCGGGGTCGGTGACCTCCACGTCTTGGGCATGTTCCTTGGTATTGCGGAGTTCCAGATAGGCGTCCACCGGCCGGGCGCCGCCCTGGCGTTCGCTACCCCCAAGATAGCGCGCGGTCTGCTCGATAAACGGGACGAAGGCGGGATTTAAAGGGAAATCGTTGGTCAGGTTATCGAGCCCGGAGGTAAGCAGCACCACGCGCCCCTCGCCGATGCGCTTCTCGAGCAACAGGGGCGTCTGGTCGCCCAAGCGAACGATCACGCGAGCGTCGCCGGGATCGACATCCAGAGCGTAGAAAAACTTCACGCCCGCCCAGCCGTCGGCCTCGGCCATTGCGGGATAGGAGGAGTCGCTGGAGCCGACCGCCATGTAACGGCCGGGAACGCGGCTGTAGTCGCGGGTCTGGACGATGTGCGCGCCGAAAATGGGAATCTGCGAGCGGGCGCCGGCGGACGTACCGGCAGCGATGAGCAGACTGCCGCCGGAGCGCACGTACCCGGTGAGCGAATTCTCCAGAAGCGATGGCAGCGTGTGGAGATCGGAGAGAACCATGAAAGCGTAATTGGACGGCTGACGGTCGGCGGCCTCGCTGACATTGATCGATTCGAGGATGAAGGCCGATTGCGCGGCAGCCGATAGCGCCGCGCCGACATAGAGCGGCGAACGGGTGTCGCCGTAGTTATGAATCAGCAGAGCTTTTTGCGGGTCGGAACGCTGCACGGCAAAGCGGCGGAGATCGTCGGCCGGGAAGCCGTCGGCGGCATCGATCTTGACCTCGCAGCGGCTGAAGCCGTAGGGCACATCGAGGCCGGGGAAGTCGACGGCGGCCCGTCCGTTGGCGGGGACCGCCACCGTTTTCGTAGCGGTGGTCTTGCCGTTTATCACTAGTGACACGATGCGTCGGGCGGCGGGAGTGCCGAAGCTGGCAATCACGGCTTGTACGTGAACCGGCTTGGCGGCCTTGCCCGCAAGTTGGCCCCAGACCTGTCCGGGGGCATCCACGGATTCGACCGTCCAGTTGGGTTGGGCCCCGGTGACCGCGGCATGCGTCTCCAGTTTGACGTTGGCGGGCAGCGCCATGTCGGAGAAGGTGGCGGCAAGGTCGCCGCGCTGCATATCGCTGAACAGATGCAGCTCGATGGGAGTATGGACCGACTCGGCCATGGCACGCACCGCGCGGGCCAGTTCGCCGAAGTTACCGTGGCCATCGCCGGGCTGAATGGCCTGTACGGCGGCCCGCAACGCCGCTTGGTCCTCGATAGGTTGGGTCATGAGCCGCAGCTGCGAGCCAAACGCAGCTACCTGGGCGCGCGCGGAACCCTTTCCGGCCAGCACATTCATTGCTGCGTTCTTGGCATCGGCCAAGCGGGTTCCGGCACGCATGCTAAATGAATTGTCGACCACCAGCAGTACCAACCGGTCGCTCGAGAGAGTGGCCGCGTTCCGGTTGATGAAGGGATTGGCGAAGGCCAGAATCAACAGCAGCAGCATCAGCAGTCGCAATGACAGCAGCAGGAAATAGCGCAGCCGGCGATGACGCGTCGAGCTTTGTGTGCGCGACTCGAAGAGCATCAACGAGCTTACCGGCTTAGGTCTGGTGGTTTGCCGCTTCAACAGATGCAAGTAGAGGGGAAGCGCGAGCCCGGCCAGACCGGCCAGGAACCAGGGCGCGAAGAACCCCATTTATTTGCGGCCTCCACGCAGCGTGAGATATTCGCGCAGGGCCGCGTCGAGCGGCCGGTCGGTCATGAGCAGATAGTAGCCCATGCCCGCGGCCTGAGTACGATCGCGCAGATCGGCAAGATGCGCCGCGATTTTTTCCCGATACTCTCTCTTGGTGTAATCGGGAGTGACCTCGAGCTGCTTTTCGGTCTCCATGTCAACCAGGATGGACGGGCCGTTCAGCTCGGGACGCACATCCTCCGGGTCGAGGACGTGGAACAAAACTACCTCGTTGCCGTGGAAGCGCAGCGGCTCGATGGCGCGGACAACGCTCTCGGGCGACTCCCAGAAGTCCGAGACGACCAGCACCATGCCGCGGCGCTTAACGAACTCCTGGAAGTAGCGCATGGGCTTGGCGAAATCGGTGCGGGCGCGGGCTTCGGCCCGTTCCAGACCAGCCAACAAACGATGCAGCTGGCCCTGGCGCGTAGAGGGGCGGATATAGTTGCGGATCTCATCGTCGAAGGTAATCAGCCCGACGGCATCGCGCTGGCCGTGGAGCGCCAGATAGAAGAGCGAGGCGGCAAGGTAGCGGGCGTAATCCATCTTGTTGACGCCGTGGGAGCCAAACTGCATCGAGTTGCTGGCGTCGAGTAATACCGTCAGCACGCTGTTGGTTTCGCCGCGATAGCGCTTAAGATACATCCGCCCGGTTCGCGCGTAGACGTTCCAATCGACGTGGCGAAGATCGTCGCCAGGAGTGTAGGCGCGATATTCGGTGAACTCCTGGCTGAAACCAAAGTCGCGAGAGCGGTGCAGGCCGGCCACGAAACCGTCCACCACGGTCTTAGCGACCAGATCGAGGCCCGAGATGCCGGCGAGGATGGAGGGATTAAGGAAGCGCTGTTCCATTTTTTCAGACGGTTATCAAACGATCCCCCACTTCCGCCGCAGCCACCACTCGGAAAATCGCAGCAGCAGCAGCACCAGGAAGACCAGCGGCAGATCCCACAGATCCCTGGTCTCGCGCACGGTCACACCGGCCTCCGAAAAGGGAATGCTGCCGGGGAGTTTGCCGAGGTCGGCGGGCTTCCAATATTGTCCACCGGTTTGAATGGCAAGCCGTTCCAGCAGCTCGCGGTTCTGTTCGGTGTGGAAATTCTCCGCCACGCCGTCCATGCGCTGAAAGGTTAAGACGTCGCGGCCTAATTCCTTGACGGTGCCGGTAGTGGAATCAGTGCGCTGGGCCGTGACCTCGGTCAAGTAGGCACCGGTCCTGGGAGCGGACCAGGCAGCTTGGAACTGGCCGGGACTATCAGGTACCGGCGTCATCTCGACCAGGGCGCTGACGCCGCTCGGGCCCAGGACATGAGCTTCGACTTTGGCATCGGGAGCGGGGTTGTACTGTCGATCGCGAACCTCGGCGTTGAGAGTTACGGCGCCGTTGTCGAACAGCATCTGCGCAGGGACCGAAGCTGTTACGTGCCCAGGGGTATCGGAAACCAGCCATCGCAACAGTTGCTGCCAGAACAAATCGTGAGCCGTGTCGCCCACAGGTGAGCTCATCTGCCAACGCCAACTGCCTCCGGTGGCCATAATCGCGGTGCGGCCATGACCGAAATTCTCCGTAATCAACAAGGGCAACCTTCGGCCTTCGGGCGTAATCAAGTTGGCGAGCACGGCCGCCCCCGGCTTGGGAGTGCCGGGATCTGCATAGTCCATCAGGTAAGGCAGCTTCTTCCACTTGGCGGCGTTGGCGGCGGGGTCATCCATGAGGCGGGTGATATTGCTCTCCACGCCGGCGGGCGCCAGTTCGGCGGTGGTATGGGTGGTGCCGCTCTTCGGATCGGCCTCGCGATGAAAAGTGCCCGCCTGGGTTGGCAGGATTGTGGGCAGCAGGTCGGTAAGGCTCGAGGCGTTCCAGCCGCCATCCGCCAGCGCGAACTGACCGCCGAGCAGCAGCAGACCGCCGCCGCGGCGATCCACGAACTCCCGGATCAATTCCTGCTGACCCGGAGTGAAATAGCCGGCTTCAACCGACCCGATGATCAGTCCCTGGTAGACGAATAAATCCTCCGCGCGCGAAGGAAAGCCGTCGGCCAGCTCTTTGGGATCGGAGATTCCCTGGCGGTAGATCTTATTCTCGCTGGTGCGAACCATGGAGGCTATCTGCACCATGCGGTCGTCCTCCTCCGCCTGGCGGATAAACTTATACTCCCAACGCGGTTCACCCTCTACGTACAGGATGCGGCGCGGTTCGGAGCTGACATTCACCACGCGGGTCAACGTATTGTTGGCCGTGTTCTGCTCGCCTGGGAGTGGCGTAGCCGCGATCTGGAGCGTTTTGGCGCCGGCGCCGCCGATGTCGAACATCAAGGTCTCGGTCTGTAGGTTGCCGTCCGGCCCCAGGGTGATGGTGCGGGAAGCCAGCACTTTGGCTTGGCCGGCGCTGTCGTTTCCCACGTCGCGCACCGTCAGGTTAATCTTGGCGCCGGCGTATCCACGTTGATGCAATGTGATCTTGGCGGCGAGGCGGGAGGCGGCCACGGCGCGGGGAGCAACGACGGCGTCGTCCAGTTCCACGTCGTGTCCGGCGCGCTCGCGTCCGAAGCCCACGGTGTGAACGGGAATATGGCGAGCCCGCAGCGCGCTGATGGCGTCCGCGCTGATACCTCCGGAGTTGTCGTCGCCGTCACTGAGCAGCACCACCGCGCCGATGGGCAGGTCGGAAGTCTCCTCGCTCAACTGCTTGAGGCTATCGCCGATGCGCGTCGAAGGCGCCTTGGGTTGCAAATCTTTGAGGCTGTCGATACGGGCGGGCACGTCGTCGACACGGTAAAGGCGCGTTTGAAAGGAGCGGTTGAGGCTGGCCAAAACGCCGCTGTCCTGAAGCGCCTTAACGGCTTGGGCCTCGCGAGTGGAACCGTCCTCGACCAGGGCCATGCTGCGCGAGTCGTCTATCAGCACGGCAATGATGTTTTGCTGCGGCTTCAACTCGGCGACGGTGATGGCCGGCTGCCACAGCAGCATCAGCAGCAGCGCGGCCAGCAGCGTCTGCAAGGCCCAGATTACCCAGGCTCGCCAACCGCGCATGACCGGCGCGGCGCTCGCCAGGCGGGAGCGGATCAACCACGCCAGGCCGGCGGCCGCGGCCACGATTAGCAGCACCAGCATCCACTTGGGCCATGCCCCCAGAAGGGCGAATTCGCCGCGAGCATACACCCGACGCGGATACTTGAAAAAGAACTCGAACATGGGCTCGTGGGCTGCTCGCCGCCTAATGCGTCATGGCGTAGGTGATGTAGTTGAGCACGATGCGAAAAGCCAGTCCGGAAAATTTCTCCGGGTACTCCGGGCTATCCGCCCACTCCCAGGCGTCACCGAGATGCATGTTGGCGCAGATCGCCACCATGATGCGCCCGTGGTCGTTGCGGATGGCACGCCACTTGGGGACGTAGCCGTCCTTCTCATAGGTTCGGCCAGTGTTGACGTAGACCTCGCTGGGGATCTGAAATTTTTCGTCGATGTCATATAAGACGTGGTAGATCTCGTCGCTATCCTTGAGATCCTCGACGGGCCGGTCGGGCAACACCATGCGCATTCCGGCCATGAAATGCCCCCAATCGTCAGTGCCGTGGAAGTCGTCCACCATCAGGAAACCGCCCTTTAAAAGATAATCGTGCAGCCGTTTGGCCTCCTCGTCGGTGAAGGTCCAGGTGTTGACCTGCACGGCGTAGATCCAGGGATAATCGAAGACATGGTCGCTATCGAGATCGACGACGTTTAGCGGCGACGGAGAGTTGATGCGGGTCAAGCGTCGCAGTGCAATCAGGCAATCGTTGTCGGCCTTGGGATAGTCCCTGGCCCAACCCCCGCGAAAACCGCGAAACCCGAAGCTGCTGCCGTTGGCATAGCTGGAAGTGTACTGAAGCCGGCTCCAATAAAACTCCGAGGGCACGTTGGGTCCGGCATAGTAGGAGTATTGCCGCCGGCCGAATCCCTGGTACCCTCCCCCTTGCGGCGCAAACAGCAGCCCGGGTATGAGCGAAAAGCCGAGCGAAAACAGCAGGGGAATGGCGGAGATGGGCCGCGCCAGCTTCATAGATAATACTTCGGCCGCTTCTTGAAGCGTAGCAGAAGCGCGGGAGCGTCTGCGGAGGGCGCTGTCGAATCGGCATGTACTGCGCGACTCCCCGGAGAATCCTCCAGACTCCAACCCCGACCGAGGCGCACTAAATCAACGCCTGCCCTGGGTATGCGGCGGCCACGCGGCTAAGACGGTGTTGACAAATCCCGCAGTTGCGCTCGATCCCGCGGGCGAAACTGCCGATGGAGTTCCGCTAGCGCTCCACCATATCGACCAGAAGGCCGTCCAACGGCGCGAATGTCGACGCGCAAGGAAGAACAAGGTTTCCTCATACCGTTCACGCAATGATAAGACTCTTGCCACTGAGTCTCCTGGTCGGCGGCTGACCTTAACGGCATTCCTGCCGAGCAGAGGCGGCTCGCGCAGCTTCATACCTTCCCCTCGATGGACAGAGGGGTGGCGTCAAGCACTGCCGCCGCGGCTAAGACCCACGACCGACCACTCTGCACTGAGGGCGACATGGTAAGCATCGGCAAAACCGAGTGTGTGTCGGCGAGCGACCGGATTACCCTGGTAGCTGGGGATGAACGTAAGAAGCCGTAAATAAATAAACTTTACAACTTAGATTAGTTGCTTGGATGAATCGTGTAGTTCCATTCGCCATGAAACTTGTCGGGCTTCAGATTTAAATGGGCAAACTCTTCATCCGTGATCTTGCGCCCAATGGGGTACTTGCGGTGGTCTGCGTCACATTTACGAATTGCGCCTTACGCAAGCAAGTGAGCGTGGCCCCGTTCGGTCGCGAGGGGCATAGACCGCGCGTGCCGCGGCATTCACTCACTAGTTCCGGGCATAATCAAGACCCGCCGCAACCTGAAGCGATTCTGGCATTGCCGGCCCCGAGACTCGCGCCGGACATAGGTGCGCAGCGTCGCCGAACGGGAAAGTAAGGCCGCAGCGCGTGTTACAATTTGGAGGAAATCTTCTTCTTTTTTAAAGGAAGCCCACATGGCACAAGACAACGATGTCACCCGCCGCGATTTCGTAAGGGCGGCCGGCGCCGTTACAGCCGTCGCCTCCGCGCTGCCCGCCGTCCAAGGCGCCCCGTTTATCCAAAAGGTCCGCGCCGCGAACGACCAGGTGCAGTACGGTTTTATCGGCACGGGAAGCCGCGGCACGTACCTGCTCAAGCATCTCCACGAAACGGATGCGGGCCGCTGCGTGGCAGTGTGCGACAACTGGGACGTCAACCTGAAGAAGGGCGTGGACACGGCGGGCAACAATCCGGCGGCATTTAAGGATTATCGCGAGCTGCTGGCCCGCAAGGATATCGATGCGGTGATGATTGCCGTGCCGCTCTACATGCACTTTCCCATCACCAAAGACAGTCTGCAGGCGGGCAAGAACGTATTCTGCGAGAAGAGCCTGGTTCACAAACCGGAAGAGGTGCATGCCTTGCGTGCGCTGGTGGCCGAGCATCCCAACCAGGTGCTTCAGGTGGGCTTGCAGCGTCGCTACAGCGAGTTCTACGAAACGGCCAAGCAGATGATCGACCAGGGCGTGCTGGGCAATGTCACGCACATCCGCGGGCAGTGGCACCGCAACTCCAGCCAGCGGCGGCCGGTCCCCGATCCTTCGCTCGAGCGCAAGATCAACTGGCGCATGTACCGCGAGTATGCCGGCGGCAACACGGCCGAACTGGCGTCGCACCAGATCGATGTGGCCGATTGGATGTTCGGCGCGACGCCCGAATACGTAGTGGGCGTGGGCGGCATCGATACCTTTAAAGACGGCCGCGACGTTTACGACAATATCCAGTTGATCTACGTCTATCCCAATGGCCGCAAACTGCTCTACAGCTCTATCAGTACGAGCTCGCACCTGGACCTGCTACAGGCCCAACGGCAGGAGTTCGGTGAGGTGATCATGGGCACCGCCGGGTCGATCGAGATCACCATCGGTGACGACAATCATCCGGCGACGGCGCTCTGGTACAGGGAGCCGGCTCCGGTCAGCGCCACTGAAGTGAAAAAGCCGGGCGAGAAGAAAGAGGCCTTCAAAGCCGGCGCCACCATGACCACGGCATCGGCTTCCAAAGGCGTCCCACTGCTGCTGCCCAAAGACGAGCAGGGCTCTAGCGATTCCTTCCTGCAGCGCGAATCCAAGTTCGCGCGGCGCTGGCTCTATAGCAAGGGCATTATGGTGCCCGAGGAACCGCGCAATCCGGTTACCGTGGAGCTCGAAGATTTTCTGCTCTGCTGCAAAGATCCCGCGAACCGCAAGCCTAAGTCGAACCTGGACGTCGGATTGAACGATTCCACCGCGGTGATTCTTTCCAACCTGGCGATGGACGAGCAGCGGCGCGTGAACTTCAGTGAGATACAAAGCCTCGGTACCGGCGAGGCTAAGAAGAAAGCGTAACACAGAGGCCGCGGAAGCGCGCGTGAGTGCGCAGGCAGTCGAAGCGCGGCTCTACTTTCAGCCAGGTGAGCCAGACATCGCGCTCCTCGCAGGCCTTCTCCAGCCAGCCCAGCGCGGTATCGCAATCTCCAGCCCCGGCATACACGATGCCATACCAGTAGGGCGAAACATACCTTTGCCGGGAGAGATCCAGCAGCGCCTGCAACGCCTCGGCGGCCTCGATGGATTTCCGCGCGGTGGAGTACACATGCGCGAGCGCCGCCATTACCGCGGGTTGATTGCCAGCGCAGGTGCGCGCATTGTGCAGCTCCACAATGGCTTCCTCAGTCATCCCCATCTGCTCGTAGGCCAGCGCGAGGGTGTATTGCGCCGCGCCGAATTTGGGCTCCATGGCGAGCGCCCTCCAGGATTGCTCCGCCGCGCGCGTGAAATCTCCGGCCAGATATAAGCCCCAGGCGATCTCTACATTCACCGCCAGCGAAAGCGGATCGATGTCACGCGCGCGCTGGAATTCCTGCCAGGCTTCTTCCGGCTTGCCGGCCGCCGCCAGGTAGGCTCCATAGGCTTGGCGGGCCGGTGAACAGTCGCGGCTTAGCTCCAAAGCCCGCAGATGTTCCGCCCTGGCGCCCGTCCAATCCCATTCGAACAACCGCTTCACCACGGCCAGCGCGGCATGCGCCTCGCCCAGTTCGGGATCTATTTGTAATGCGGCCAGCGCCATCTCTTTCGCCCGCGGATAAGCTTCCCTGGCCGGCAGCATGTTTAAAAGTGCGAACATACTATAGGTATCCGCCAGGCCGGCATATGCCAGCGCGCAGCCCCGGTCCTGCGACAGGGCCGCCTCGAAATAAGCCACGCTCTTGTGCAGATCGTCCTCGGTAAGTTTGTTATAGAAGTAGCGTCCCTTCAGATAGTCTCCGTAGGCTTCAGGGTGAGTCGTTGTAGCGATTTTCACCAGAAACTCGGGCGCTGCCTGTGCGGGGGAGCCGGCGGCCTGCGTTTCAGCCCGCGCCCCCAACTCTTCAACCGGTGCTATGAATCGATATCCAAGCCCCGGGCGCGTTTCGATGAAGCGAGGATTCTGGCGCGAATCTCCCAAGGTCTGCCGCAGAGCGTTCACGGCGGTGTTCAGGCTGCGGTCGAAATTTACATGTAGAGCGGGCCACAAGCGCTGGGCTAGCTCGTTGCGCATCACCAGCCGGCCGGGCGCGCACAACAGTATCTCCAGAATCTGAAACGGCTTGTGCTGCAGCCTCAGCCTGAGCCCGTGCTTGCGCAGCTCGCGGTTCTCCAGATCTACTTCGAAAGCCCCAAAGCGGAATTTACCGGCGACGCTCATACGTTTGCCTGCGGCGGCTGACATGGGCTTCGAAACCCCTTTAGACGTCCTATGTTGGGCCTTGAGAAACAATTGACTTCCTGCTGAGGGCCCGTTGTTGTTGCGTCCTCGTCTTATCCTTTGACGAGTGACCAATCGAAAAGGTTCACCGCCGAGACTCACGAAAGGAAAAATACCATGAAGCTACACAAACATTTTATCCTAACCCTGGCACTAGCGGCCACGGTCCTGGGCGTTACGGCCTCGCGCGCCACAGCGGGCGAGGTCTATAAGGGAACATTCACCCTGCCCGTCGAGGCGTACTGGGCCACCACGCTGTTGCAGCCTGGAGAATACTCGATCTGGATGGACGCGGACTACAGCAGGAGTTCCCTGATCCATCTCCGCGGTGAAAATATGCAGGCGATGATCCTCACCGGTTCGGTTACCATGGAAGACACTTCCGAGCGCAGCCGCCTCACCCTGGAGGATTTCAACGGCACATATGTAGTGCGAGAGCTAAAGGCCGGTGGACTGGGCAAGGATTTCCGATTTGGCGTTGCCAAGGCTGTGCGAAGGCAGACGGATCGTGCCAGCGCTGGGACTCCGTTGAATGTTGCCGTGGCTGTCGGCGGCGGAAACTAACGTCATCAACTACGGCTAGCTACGGCTAGCAGCTAAAGGTCATGTGGGTCGGCCGCACGCCGTGTTTGCGGCAGTGCTCGGCATACAGCGCATAGTAGCTCGCGGTGATATAACTGGCCTCGCGAAAGCCTAGCCGGCGGGCATTGCGGTCGATCCAGCCAGGTGCTCCCTCCAGTTCCAGAAACACTCCCACGGGTGTTTCATCGAGGGTGGCCAGGCCGGCTTCGTCGTCTCGCCGGTATTCCGTCCGGTATTTCTCATAACGAAAGACCGGACGGAAATCCAGCCGGGTGAGTATCTCGGCAAACCGGGCTGCGTCGCTGGTCTCCACTTCCAGTTCTTCCCTGTCCTTATACTTGCCAATGACGGGCGGCCCTTTGTAGGTGATCGTGCCGAGACGGCCGGCCTCGCGGACCCGTAAGAGGCGGCCGGCGCGGCGCAGCGTCTGGCGACTCGTATCGAAAAGCGTATTCGCTTCGAAAACACGCCGTCTGGAGACGCGAAACCCGGCGGCGCTCAGAAGTCGGCGGCCTTCGCTTGCTCCGCGGAGCGCCAGTTTGATCTCGATCTCGCGCGGCGTGTTGGGCGCGGCCATGTATTCATCATAGCTATCGCCCGGGCGTTGCCGGGAGCTGAAACAACACGGAATTTCGCCTGCGCGTTTCCCGGATGCAGATCGTCTCTTATTCTTGATGGTCTATCGGGCGTTCACAACCGCGGGGATGCTGCTGAGCGGTATCGTCTGTGTGGCGGCCCAGAACCCGGTTGCCCCCCCGTTAAGAGCAATGACGCTGCAACAGACCCGGTATGAGATCCGGGCAGGTGAACCTATCCAGATTGCGGCGCAGGGCGAAAGCCTCGATTTCCTTTTAAACGCCAAGAGCCGGCGCGTGGAGATGCCAGGCACGCAAGCCGGCCGGCTGGTAGTCGGTCTGGCCAAGACGGGCGGTCACGTCCTTCTGGCTGCGTCGCTCGGAACGAAACCTGGCGAGTACACCGCGAAACTATCGGCCACCAGTGCGGCGGGTGAACAGCGAACGACCACATTGACGGTAGTGGTAAAGCCTCGCCAGGCCGTGCCGAGCGGCGCATCACGGCCTCCCGTAGTGCTTTTGAACGGATGGGAGACTGGCTTTACAAACTCGTGCCCCGTCTCGAGCAGTTCCTCGGATACATTCGGTAACTTGGCTCAGTATCTGGTGTCGGATGGCGTTCCCATCGTGTATTTTTTCGATAACTGCGTGGAAGATCCTGACCAGACCATCGAGACCCTAGGCGTCGACCTGGCCAATTTCCTGGCTTCCATCAAGTACGCCGACGGCACGCAGGTGCCGCAGGTGGACCTGGTGTGTCACAGTATGGGCGGGTTGATCGCCAGGGCCTACCTTGCGGGGCTACAGCCTGACGAGACATTTGCACCTCCGGCGACTACTCTGGTTCGGTATCTGGTGATGATTGCCGTGCCGAACTTCGGATCGTTTGTCGCCGCCAATTATGTGAACGGCATTGAGACCGGGACACAGGATGCCGAATTGATTCCAGGCAGCCTCTTCTTGTGGAACCTGGCGACCTGGAACCAGCGAGGTGACGACCTGCGGGGAGTCAACTCCATTGCCGTTATAGGCAACGCCGGTTACTGGCTGCCGAACTTGGAATCCGCGACGGAGTCCCTGAATGCCAGTGATGGAATCGTATCGTTGACCAGCGCCTCTCTTAGCTTCGTAGCTCAGCAATCTTCCGTGACTCGAATCGTGCCTTATTGCCACATAGATCCGGTTGCATTTACCAACACAAACTTCGGTACTTTCCTTTGCAATGCCGCGGGAATCGCGAATGTCACCAGTGAAACACAGGAGACCGGTGAAATCGTGCGCTCCTTCCTGTCGGGCACCTCGGATTGGAAGTCGATAGGAACGACGCCGGCCACGGACCCGTATCTGTCCGTGGATGGCGGCATGTTCTTCGGAATGGAGAACGCCGCGGGCAGGTATGTAACGGATCTCACCACGGCCGAATGGGGAACCGTGCAGCTCCTCCAGGGCGGTGATATCGACGTCCTATACTATGACGACTTCATCTCCGGCACAGGAGACTTTGAAGCTACCAGTGAGTCGCTCGGCACGATCAATTGCCAGACACTCGCGGAAGCCGTAGGTTACTATTCGGCGGCGCGTTGCAAGATCGACACGGCCATTTACACGGTCGATCCCTTGGCCAGCGCGGCCGGGCGAGTGGTGAATGCAGGTTCCACAATCACCATCAATGGAACGGATTTCCAGGAGCAATGCAATGGCTGTAAGGTAACTGCCACTCCTGCTAGTTCTACGACGGCGCAGCCCTTGACCGTGGGTTCGTGGAGCAATACCACGATTACAGCGGACCTGCCCGCGGGCTTGACCGGCCTGGTCACCATTGGAGTACAAGCGGTCACCGGGGACGACGCCATCAACATCATGGTAGTTACCCCTTCCACCACTTCGACCATTGCCGTGTCGCCATCGAGTCTGCAATTCGCCTATACCGTGGGCGCCACGATTCCCTCGTCGCAGTCGCTCCAGATCAGCAACAGCGGGACCGGTACGCTCGCCTGGAGCGCTACGGCGAGCGTGTCCTGGTTGACTCTGTCGGCAACCTCGGGCACGGCTCCGTCGACTCTCTCCGTGTCTATCTCTCCGGCCAGCCTGAGCGCGGGCACTTACTCAGGCAGCATTCAGTTATCCGCGACGGGCGCGTCCAACAGCCCGATAACGGTCGCCGTTTCGCTGACCGTGGCCGCTGCCGTGGTCCCGCCGTCTCTGGCCGTCACGCCTAAGACGCTCACATTCAATTACGCTTCCGGCGGCGCCGTTCCGGCTCCGCAAAGCCTGTCGATCGCCGAGACAGGCGCGGGCACACCTTCGTTAGCTTGGACCGCCTCGACCACCGCCCTGTGGATCGGCCTTTCGGCGGCTTCCGGCACAGCTCCAGCGACGCTATCGGTATCGGTGAACGCTGCGAATATGCCGGCTGCAACCTACACCGGCAGCGTGCAGATTACCGCGGCGGGCGCCGCCGGCAGTCCGGCATCGATTGCGGTAACGCTGGTGGTAACAGGCACCCAGCCGGCCGGCAGTATCACTGCCTTAGTCAATGGGGCGAGTTACCAGGCAGGTTTCGCGCCGGCAACCTGGGTGACTATCTTTGGCACGGATCTATCTGAAAGCACCCAAACGTGGCAAGCCGGTGATTTTGTAAACGGGCTGCTGCCTACTTCCCTGCAGGGCGTATCGGTCACTATCGACGGCGTGCCCGCGTATGTCGAATACATCAGCCCCACGCAGATTAACGTGCTGGCTCCCGACGATGCGAAGGTCGGCCCGGTCCAGGTCCAGGTAACCACTGCACAGCAGAAAAGCAATAGTCTGACTGTACAGAAACAGCAGTTTGCGCCGGCGTTCTTTACCATAGGCGGGGGCGCCTACGTGGCCGCTTCCCACGCCAATACCTACATACTCGTAGGCAAAGCTAACCTACTGCCTGGGGTCGTGACGGAACCGGCCGCGCCGGGCGAAATCATTCAGATGTATGGCACGGGATTCGGCCCCGCCAACCCGCCGTTTCCTACTGCCCAACTGGTTGGTACGGCGGCCGTGCTGGCGACTAACCCTCAGATCACGATCGGGGGCGTGGAAGCGTCGGTGGAGTACGCCGGCCTGGTGGGGGCCGGCCTCTATCAGTTCAATGTGACGGTGCCGGCGAGCGTTCCGAGCGGTGACGCCGCAGTGGTGGCTACGATCGGCGGTGTGCAATCTCAGGCTGGCGTCTCAATTACGGTTCAGTAGGCAAAGTCGCCCCTAAAGCGCTACACTAGAGTGACTCCGATCCGAGGTGCCGTATGAAGTTACCAGCGCTGGCCGTGACCGCCCTGTTCGCCGCCGCCTCGCCGATGGTGTGGGGCAACGACGTCACTTTCAACGAAGATGTGGCTCCCATCCTTTATAAGCACTGCGCCAACTGCCATCACCCTAACGACATCGCACCTATGGCGCTGCTGACCTACCAGGAAGCCAGGCCGTGGGCCGCGGCCATTCGCGAAGCGGTTCTGAGCCGGCAGATGCCGCCATGGAAAGCCGATCCGCACTTCGGCAAGTGGTCCAACGACTGGAGCTTGAGCGAGAGCGACATTTCGATCATCAAGGCCTGGGTCGATCAGGGGGCCAAGGAAGGCGATCCCAAACGGCTGCCGGCGGCACCCGTGTTCTCCACGGACTGGAAGATTGGCAAGCCGGACGCGATCATTTCCATTCCGCCGCACAACCTTACCGCCGACGGCCCGGACGAATATGAATACTTCACCGTGCCGACCAATTTCACGGAAGACAAATGGGTGGTGGCGGCGGAGTTGCGCCCCGGCAACCGCAAGCTCGTGCACCATGCCCATGTCTTCGTAGAGAAGCCCGATAAAGCCAAGCCCGCCGGCGCCAAGAAGGACGAACCAGCGGACCCGCAGGCAGCTTACCGGGACTGGCTAATGGTGCATGAGGGCAAGCTGGAGTGGATTCGCTATGAAGCTCCGGTAATCGACGATGGCTGCGTGGTGGACGATAACTCCTATTGGCCCGGCCGCAAGCCGCGCGATGAAGAGTTCGGAAGCTGGGGGATGCTGAGCTCCTATCTTCCCGGCAGAGGGCCGGACGTGTTTCCCGAAGGCACCGCCCGCCGCATTCCGGCCGGTTCCAATCTGACTTTTCAGATCCATTACTCGAAGACCACCAAGAAGCCGGAAGTAGACGTGACCAGCGTCGGTCTGATCTTCGCCAAGGAACCCCCCGCCCAGGTGGCCAAGCGCGTAGACTTATCCAACTACTTTTTCCGTATCCCGGCCGGCGATCCGAACGTGGAAGTTTCCGAATGCCACACCTTCCGCCAGGACATGTACTTGACCACACTCACGCCGCACATGCACTTACGGGGCAAAGACGCGCGCTTTGAAGTGACTTATCCGGACGGTCGTAAAGAGACTCTGCTATATGTTCCACACTACAATTTCAATTGGCAGATCACTTACCGGATGAGCACGCCGAAGTTCATTCCTAAGGGTACGCGCCTGGCCATCATCTCGCATTTCGATAACTCGCCGAATAATCCGTTGAACCCGGACCCTGCCAAGGTAGTGCGCTGGGGCGCGGCTAGCGAGATGGAAATGATGGATGGCTGGATCGAGTATGTAGACGCGCTGCCCGATCGTGCCGGGTCTACGGGCCGGTAGCTCATTACAAAGCTCGCGGCGGAGGGGGCGAGCGGGCGATGGGGCGAGCGGGCGAAAAACCTACAGTGTCGCGCTGCACTTTCGCCCCCTCGCCCGCTCTCATCCTAAAGCCGGCAGAAGCATCTCACCGGCTCATCTGCTCAGTGATCGTAATTGTCTGACTCAGGCGGAAGCTGATCTTGGTTTCCGAGGGTAGGGCGACGGCTTTCGGGCGGGTGGCCATGACTCCTCCCGCGCCGGCGACGCCCCCGGCAGCCGCTCCGATGCCGGCCCCTTTACCCCCTCCAGCCATGGCGCCGATTACCGCACCGACACCCGCGGCTGCGGCCACGATTCCAACGTCCTGTTCCGTCGACGTGACGGCTTGCTTGCGGAAAGCATCGGTCTGGATACCGACATGCTGCCCGTCGGAAGTGTTCAATCTGGTTAGCTCCAATGCAAGGGCCGGCTGCCCTTTCATGTGACTGGGCTTTTGCGCCTCGATCACGCGACCTTCCACGCGCGCGCCGCGCTCGGCGATTACGAATCCATCCACCGTCAGGGGGACATCCAATGTGGCTGTGAAAGTGTCGCCGGCCTGATTATGCTCGCTCGAAAGGCTCTCGCCCAAGCGCACCGGCAGCAGTGTGCCCGCCCGCAATGTTACCGAGGGCGCGGAGGTCGGAGCGGGCTGCGGAGGGGCAGCCGGCACTTCGGTCGGCTCGGAAGCGGCGGGGGGTGCCGCCGGCATGGCCGTCTCTGGCGGCGCCGAAGCATCCTTCATTTGCTCCGGAGCGCTCGGCTCTTGGACGATCGGCTCTGCGGCGGACGGCAGGTTCTGGGCGATCATGGTCACCGACGCACGCGCGGCCCTGGCGTGATGTACCCGCGTGATCGCGGATTTCTTCGGGAATGGAGACGGCGCCGGTTCGGCCGCGGGCTCTGCCGCTACGGGCGGCGCCTCTACAGCGGCCGGCGGCACAATTGGTGGCGCTGCATCGGGCGGCGGAACCGCCACCGGCGCCGGCGTGACGATGGGAGCCGGCACGATACCGGGCGCCTGCCGCTGGCTGAACTTCATGATCAAGGCCCCACCCAAGGCCCCGACCAGCACCAGTACTCCGATCTGAAGCGGTTTCATCTGGTCCAATTTCCCTATCGAGTCGGACGGGCCGGCTCGCAATTTCGTTTCCAGTGTAACCCGACGGTAACGGGGTAAGATGAAGAGTCAAGTCATGCCACGCTTCCCGGCCCGGTTCGCCATAGGAACCATACCCGTCGCGCCCGCCACCGTGCTGGCTCCTATGGCGGGAGTCACCGACACGGTGTTCCGCCGCTTCATTCGCAATTTGGGCGGTTGCGGCCTGCTTATGACGGAATTCACCAGTTCGCACGGCGTACGCGCTTCGCTGGGGGCACGCAAGCCCACTCGCACGCTGAAGTACCTGGTCTTCGAACCCGAGGAGCATCCCATCACCGCGCAGTTGTTCGGCGCCGATCCGGCGGTCATGGCGGACGCCGCCCGCGTCTGCCAGGACCTGGGCTTCGACGTAGTGGATATCAACTTCGGCTGCCCGGTGAATAAGGTAGTGAAGTGCAACGGCGGCTCCGGCCTGCTGCGCGATTTGCCGTTAGTTGAGCAGATTTTGCGTCAGGTGAAGGCGGCCATCTCCATCCCGCTGACCATGAAGTTCCGCGCCGGTTGGAGCGACCAGGAGCTTGTGGCGGTCGCCATGGCGCGGCTTGGGGAAGACTGCGGAGTCCAGGCGGTGGCGCTGCACCCGCGCACTCGCGAGCAGGGATATAGCGGCCTGGCCGATTGGACGCGGATCGCCGAAGTCAAGGCAGCCGTGCGCATTCCCGTGATCGGCAATGGCGATGTTAACTCACCCGAGGATGCCGTCCGCATGGTCGCGGAAACCAATTGCGACGCGGTCATGATCGGGCGCGCCGCTTCCTCCAATCCGTGGATCTTCCGGCAGATCGCGCAGTATCTCGCGACTGGCGCTTACGACCAGCCCGGGCACCAGGATCGTTACCAGATGATGCGCACTTACTATGCTATGCTGATCGAGCGGCGGGAGCCCGATAACGTGGGTAAGATGAAACAGTTCGCTACCTACTTTACGCACGGCGTCCGCAACGGCGCCCGGCTGCGCGCGGACATCTATCACGCCGCCGAAGCCGGGCGAATTCTGGAGCTCGTGGACGAGTTCTTCGGCCGCGAGGCGGCGGCTGCCTGATTCCTGTGAAAAAGGTCACCATCATCACCGACGGCTCCTGCCTGGGCAACCCCGGACGCGGCGGTTGGGCCTGTATCCTGCGCCACAACGAACATACCAGCGAGCTCTACGGCTCGGCGCCGCACACCACCAACAACCGCATGGAGCTGACGGCCGCCATCGAAGGCTTGCGAGCGCTGAAGGAGCCCTGCGAGGTGGAAGTCATCACCGATTCCGAATATCTGAAGAACGGCATCACCACGTGGGTAGCAAACTGGAAGCGCAACAATTGGATGACCAGCTCCAGGAAGCCGGTGGTCAACCAGGATCTTTGGGAAGAACTGGATGAGCTGGCGGGAGCCCACCGCGCCATCTGGTCGTGGACCAAGGGTCATGCCTCGCACGAAGATAACAACCGCTGCGACGAGTTGGCCACCATGGCGGCGCGGGAGCAGCGCCGTAGCGCGCGCTGATACAATCCAGAAATGCCCAACGAAATCTACGCCCTCTTCGATACCACCGAGGGCCAGTTCAAAGCTAAGCTATTCGGCGACAAAGCGCCTCGCACCGTAGAGAACTTTGTCAGTCTGGCGGATGGCTCGAAGACCGGCAAGCCGTTCTATGACGGTACCGTCTTTCACCGCGTGATTCCCGACTTCATGATTCAGGGGGGCGACCCCGAAGGGACCGGCCGCGGCGGTCCCGGTTACAAATTCGCCGACGAGTTCCATCCCTCGCTCAAGCACTCCAAGCCCGGCCTGCTCTCCATGGCCAATGCCGGTCCGAACACCAACGGCAGCCAGTTCTTCGTCACCGTGGCCGCTACCTCGTGGCTCGACAACCGGCACACCATTTTCGGCGAAGTGACCGAGGGCTTCGACGTCGTGAAGAAGATTTCCGAAGCGCCCCGCAACAAGCAGGACCGGCCGGTGAAGGATATCCGGGTAAACTCCGTTAAGATCGAGAGGACCTAAGCGATGAGACGTTTGATACTATTGCTGACATTCGCCGCCGCGGCCTTGGCCCAGGACGGTTTCGAGCCGCTGTTTAACGGTAAGAACCTGGACGGCTGGGACGGCGATCCGCGCATGTGGAGCGTGCGCGATGGCATGATCGTAGGCGCTACCGAAGGCGTCACCATGAGTGATAATTCTTTTCTGATCAGCAAGAAGCCGTACCGCAACTTCATCCTGCGCGCCGAGATGAAGCTGCGCAATCACAACAGCGGCATTCAGTTCCGCAGCGAGGCTCTGGCCAACTGGGTAGTGCGCGGCTACCAGGCGGACGCCGCCCAGGACAATTACTGGGGTAACATCTACGAGGAGAAGGGCCGCGGCACGCTGGTGGATGGCTGGAAGGGCAAGGCCGAGAAGGTGGTCAAGCTGAACGGCTGGAACGATTACGAGATCCTCTGCGACGGCGATCATATACGGCTGACGCTGAACGGCCTCGAAACCGCCGACCTGCACGATTCATCGCGCCTCGAAGGCATCATCGCTTTTCAGTTACATCGCGGTCCCCCTATGGAAGTCTACTTTCGTAACGTTCGGATCAAGATTTTGAAATAAGCGGCCCACGTTGAGACTGGCGATCTTCGGAGGCACGTTCGATCCCATTCACAATGCGCATCTGGCGGCGGCGCGGGAGGCGGCCGCGGCTTTCAAGCTCGACCGCGTGTGGTTCGTGCCCGCCGAGAGGCCGCCGCACAAAGCCGGTGTCACCCATGCGCCCTACGAAGATCGCTACCGCATGGTTGTTCTGGCCTGCCGCGAGGAGCCGAAGTTCGAAGCGTCCCGCCTGGAGCAGGGAACCCTCAGCAGTTACTCCATCGATACCATCGAGAGGGTTCGCGGGCGCATCGACGCCGGCGATGAGCTATTCTTCCTGATCGGCGCCGATGCCTTCGCCGAAATCCAAACCTGGCACCGCTGGCCGGAGGTGATACGCGCGGTTGAGTTTATCGTAGTAAGCCGACCGGGCCATTGCTATGCCATTCCGGAAGGCGCCCGTGTACACCGGCTGGAAAGCGTGGATCTGCCGGTATCGTCGTCTGAAATCCGGCGCCGGCTGGCGTGCGGCGACGACCGCGTGGAGGTGCCGGCCGCCGTGCTGACTTACATTCGCGCGCATGGATTGTATCGTGCCGCCTGAAGGCTGTCCCACTTTGCTACACCTGTGTGTCCAGCCTGACCCAACCGCTCCGCCGCTGGTCACTTTCCAGTCAATTTCCGGTAAGGTCTAACACGCACTATCGAGTGGTTAGACACGTGCTAGGTTATGGCCTTGCGAATGGAGAACTAACGTGCATCGGATCTCTCGCTCTTTTCGGTTCCTGTCTTTCCGATTCCTGATGGCGGCCTTGCTGAGCTTAGTTGCCGGCGGGTCTCTGCGTGCCCAGCTTACGCTCGAGGTAAACCCAACGGCGCTCGCGCTTTCGGCGCAATCCGGTAGCAGTACGCCGGTGACCGCGACTATATCGATCGCCAGTAGCGGCGATAGCTTAAGCGACCATCTGAACTATGCCACTGTTAACACGGGCGGGACCTCCGGAAGTACCGTTTGGCTTACCTTTAGCAACGGAACCGGCACTACGCCCGGTGCACTTACCATCTCGGCGAATCCCACGGGCTTGGCGGATGGGAGTTATCCAGCCTTAATCCTGATCTACGCGACGGGCGCGACCAACAGTCCCGTGAACATTCCGGTCACCTTTACGGTCGGCCAACTTGGCGCCACGCCTCCCTCTTTGAGCTTCAGCTATCAGTCCGGCGGCTCCATTCCAGGGGCGCAAGCCATCACTGTTACCGGTCCCAGCGCTTCGGTCGCATTTACCGCTGCGGCAACGGTGCCGAGCGGCTCGCTGTGGCTCGAAGTGGCTCCCAACACCGGTACCACGCCGGCCACAGTCAATGTAAACTTAAATCCGGCGGTAGTTGCTACCCTGCCCGACGGAGCCTATAGCGGCACCATCGTAGTAACTCCGGCCAGCGGCACGAGTACGCCGTTGAACGTGCCGGTCACTTTGACTGTTTCAGCTACTCCCGAGGTGACCGCCGCCCCGGCCAGTCTGGCCTTCCTTTTCGAGGCTGGCGGAACGCACAATACCACGGAGCAGTCTTTGGCGCTCACCACTACCGGCGCGCCGGCAAGCTTTACGGCAGCCGCGTCGGTGAACGCAAATTCCGCGAATGCGGCATGGTTGTCGGTAACTCCCGCCTCCGGTGCTACCCCAGCCAACCTGGCGGTATCCGTGACGCCTGGCGCGCTGCCCGCCGGCATTTACTCGGGCAAGATCACTATTGCCGTGCCGGGCGCCGCGACCGTCACAGTCAACGTGACACTCACGGTAAGCAGTAGCCCGCTGTTGGGCCTGGCGCCCACTTCGCTGACCTTTACCTACCAGGTGGGTGAGGCGCTTCCGGTGCCGCAGGACATCACGCCGACAACCACGGGCGCGGCGGTAAGTTATACGGTGGCGGCCACGACTACCAGTGGCGGAAGCTGGCTGAGTGTGGCCGGCGGCGGAACCACGCCGAATGTCGCGGCGGTGAGCGTCAATCCAGCGGCACTGGCGGCCGGTACTTATAGCGGGGTAATCAACTTTACCGCCGCCTCCGCGGGAAACTCGCCGCAGCAGGTTCCGGTGACGCTGACGGTGACCGATAATCCATTGATAGCAGCTTCTCCGAGCCCGATGGCCTTTGTCTATCAGGTCGGCAAGACAGCTGCCCCCAGCCAGTCTCTGGCGGTGACCAGCAGCACGGGCGCCACTTTGAACTATACCGTGACGGAATCCACCACCAGCGGCGGAAACTGGCTGACCGTTACGCCCGCCAGTGGTACCACGGGCGAATCATTAACTGTCTCGGTCGCGGGGGTTGTCCCCGGCACTTACCAGGGCAGTATCAAGATTACCGCCGCGAATCCATCGGGAGTGCCTGTGCCGAACAGCCCGCTTACGATTCCGGTAACTTACTACATCAGTGAGAATCCTTTGCTGCTGGTCAGCCCGAACCCTCTATCGTTTACGGCGACGGTCGGCGGCCTTGCCACCGAGCAGAGCGTGCTGGTGACCAGTACCGGGACCACGCTCAACTATACGATCACTTCTACTACGAATTCCGGGGGTCCATGGTTAGCAGTCAGCTCGACGCCGGGCGCCACTCCCGGCAGCTTTCCGATATCCGCCGTGGCTACCAGCTTGAGCGCCGGCACTTACACCGGCAGCATCACCATCACGGCCACTAATCCCGCCGGAGAACCGGTGCCCAATAGTCCGGTGACCATCCCGGTCACGCTGCTCGTGTCCGTAGGGACGCTCAGTGCCGCGCCTGCGTCGCTGGCGTTTACACAGATCGTAGGGAGCGCTGTGCCCGCGCCGCAGAGCATTGCGGTAACCGGAGCCGGCTCATCTCCTCTGAACTTTACGGCCACGGCCACTAACAGCAGCGGAGTCAACTGGCTGTCGGTCACGCCGGGGGCAGGCAGCACTCCGGCGACCTTGACGGTCGCCGCTAATGGATCGAACCTTAGCCAGGGCACTTATGTCGGCACGGTTACGATCTCGTCGACGGGTGCGGCGGGAAGCCCGCTGAATGTTCCTGTGACGCTTACGGTATCGTCTACGCCGAGCATTTCGGTGACACCGGCCACGCTTAGTTTCACCTATCAGGCGGGCGGTACGGCGCCGGCCGCGCAGACCGTGCAGGTGGCCTCCAGCTCCGGAGCCCTGCCGTTCACGGCCGCGGCCACGGCCAGCGGCACCTCAGGTAACTGGCTCACGGTGAGCCCCGCCGGCGGAACCACCCCTGGGACCTTGACCGTCGGAGTCACTCCGGCGGCCCTCACCGCCGGCACTTACACAGGAACAGTCACGGTGTCCGCGGCCGGTGTCGGCAACAGTCCACAAGCAGTAACGGTCACGCTGGTGGTGACTCCTGCGTCCACCCCGATTCCAACCACCGTCACGAATGCTGCCAGCGGGGTGCCGGGTCCCGTCTCTCCCGGCGAGATCATCTCGATCTTTGGAACCAATCTCGGACCGGCCACCGGTGTAACCGGCATCATCGCGAATAACTTACTGAGCACCGAGTTAGCCGGGGTTCAAGTAATGTTCGACAATAATCCCGCTCCGCTGCTTTACGTGTCGGCTACCCAGATCAACGCGATCGTTCCGTTCGCGCTGAACGGAGTGTTCCAGACGCAGATGACTGTCTCCGATTTCGGCACAGTCTCGACCGCGCTGGACCTGGTGGTAGCTCCCACCTCGCCGGCGCTCTTCACCTCGACTCAGACCGGCACTGGCCAAGGCGCCATCCTGAATGTCAATGGCTCCGTGAACAGCGCTGCTAATCCCGCGGCGCCCGGCTCCTACATCGTGCTTTATGCCACCGGAGGAGGCGAGACCTCGCCGGTCGGCGTCACCGGTAACATTACACCGACCGACGGCCCCTTC
>Ga0302326_10005310_pt1 | contig 29446 bp, 12 predicted proteins | sample Palsa_T0_3_FD_202264 | JGI IMG/M metagenome (GOLD analysis project Ga0302326, IMG submission 202264) | Peat permafrost microbial communities from Stordalen Mire near Abisko, Sweden - Palsa_T0_3 | ecosystem: Environmental > Terrestrial > Soil > Palsa > Peat permafrost | place: Sweden: Abisko... | reverse complement strand
TAAGCCCTGCAAGGCTGGAAGATGCTACTCAGGGAAGAATGAAATTTTCCCGCGTGACGCGATAGATTTATGGAAGCCTGAAAAACTCGAACACAACAAGGGCGAATTGGATACCGCAAAGAAACACATTCGTAAGGAAACCTCCTTGGCTCTAGACCCACTAGTCGACGCTGTCGCCTATCCGGTTTATCTCTATGCAAAAAACAATTATGACCGGAACATTGGCACCAAGGTGTGGCACGGCGTTACTAACGATTGGGAGCGCAAGACGGTGGCAGAGCGTAACGCCTTTGTCGCTAAGCATGCTGTCAGTTTGATAATATCAGCCTCCAGCGGCGCGATGGCAGTTGGCGCCGAGGCGGTGCTTCAAGGTTTTGGACCGTTAGTCGACATCGCCGCAGATTTTGTTGACCAGACAGTCGAAGCGGCGCCCGATCAGATCGATATCGGTGGCAGACCTCTAGACAACATTGGCACAGGCCGAGGCGCCGCTGAAGCGGGGGCAGCCTCGCAGGATAGTTTGCGCGGCGCAGCGATTCACCTTCTCGAAATATACAGGAACAGGATCAGTACTAGATCCCTCGCCTGGGATGAAATGACCACCTGCGATGACATGGTATTGTACTGTCGCTACTTGTATGAGAGTCAGTACCATCTTCAGAAAGTTGAGAAGTACCTGCAGGAAGCGATTGAGAAGGTGACCAAACTCGCCGATAAAATCCATGAAGAAATCAACCATTTAACTAACTGGACCACTGCAGTTGTTCAGTGGTTGGAACTAAACAGGCACGAGTATTGCAAACCTAGCGAGTGTCTTCGCCAGGTGGACCATAATAGGCCAGATTTACCGGTCGAGATTTAGCACCGAAAAATGACACTTCAAGAACTACAAGCCGCACTGGCGAAAGCCACGATCCTGACCATAAAGGACGGGCATTTGCACATTGGGAACCAGGCTTTCCCCGTTCACGGATTAGCTCCCTTCGACAGGGGTAAAGGGATTGAGATTTTCAATTTATCCCCCGTGGCGTCACCTGATGCTTCCCACCTCGTCATCGAGGGTGAGACCTCCTCCCTCTTTCTGGGAAAAAATCTCAATATCCTCAAGGGGCCGGCCGACAAGCCCCCACGGCTAATCGACGTTCAGGTAACTTTTGAATTCGCGCGGAATCAAGGTGCGCTTGACGTCACGATGCGTTATAAGCTGGAGCAATGGCGGTTTCTTAGCGGCTTTCCACAGCTTCCCGTACCCTTTGATTCTGAGAGCCTGCAATATGACTATAAAAGCGGGCAGTCGGTCCTCGATCAATATGATCTCGCGGCCTGCTATTTTTATCTGACAACATACGCGCACGGGCTACAAGAGAGTGGTCTATTCGCCGGCGCTTCCTTGCAGGAAAAGATTGATCTAAATCTAAATGTTGGGCTTAATTTTGTGGGCCGCGGATCTCCTAAGGGGGCACTTAACCTTCTGGCGAAGATAGGTACCGGTCAGAACCCAGTCCTTCGCGGGCATTTGATTCCGCCCCCGGGCAATAAGCTTTCCAAATTAAAAGAAGAAGATGCCCAGCTCCCGTGGGATGCCAAACCCGCCATTCCAGGAATTTATCTGGAGGTTCCATTAGGCTCCGGGCTCCCCCTGCCGCTTGGGGGCGAAACAACGATACAGTTCACGAACTTGTGGTTCAGAATGTACAGCCCACTCAGCAGTTATTGGATTGCAGAAAACGCATCCTATGTACCGGTAATGGCCTACCTGGGCGACGTAAAAATCGGAGAACTAACGCTTGTTACCATTTCGGCCAGGGTGTACGGCGGGCGAGACGACGCGTTGGTGCTGGCAGGCAAATTTGGACCCCAGATTACGTTTGGAAAGTTCCTGGAGGCCATCGACTTCCCGGAGGCGAATACCTTTCTGCCCGGCTCCCTGGCAAAGGACATTGATGGAATCAAGCCGGACAGCGCTTCGATTACATTGCTCACCTCCCAGGGCAAGTATGAAGTGGCATCCACTGAATTCACGATCGCCAGCACGTCGGCCACGCGCTGGAAGCCGTTTGGCGCTCCGCTAGACAAGCTTTTCTCCATTGGCTTCACATCGCTGACCATAGCGGTCGTCAAGCCGTTTGATAGCAAGGAACGCGAATTTAAAGCCACCATTAGGGGAGAAGTGACGTTCTTGGGGGTCGAGTTCCACGTCAGAGTGGAAGCGCCCAGTCTTTGTCTTACCGCCGTGCAGAAGAAGGGTGTGGAAGTTAATTTGGGGGAATATCTTAAGAGCGAATTGAAAATGGATTTGCCTCTTGAGGCCTTAAAGGCAATTCCTGTATTCGACATCAGCAACTGTAGTCTGGTGGTCCAGCCGGGACTCTATTATGCATTTGCCATGGATATAATCCCGAAAAACAGGGAGCTGAAGATCGCCGGTACAGCATTGCCGGACCTCCACTTCGCCGTGTCGTGCAGCCCGGAAGGGAAAGAGACTAATCTGGATTGGCAATTTGAAGCCCGCACGAAGAAGGGCGAAGGCATTTCCGTCTTCGCGCTGATAGAGGATTTGGCCAAACAAGTAGGCATTAAAAACGATGTAAACCTGCCGGAGGCAGTCAAGAATTTAATCACCATCGAGAGTGTTTCGGTCTCCTATAATTCCCAAAGCGAAGTTTTTGGATTTGAATGCTGGGGCACACTTAAGCTTAATCGCACTTCTCTGGAATGCTGTCTCACGATTGCGCATAGCATGAATGAGAAAGACCCGAAGGCTGCCACAACCTTTGGCGGGCAGATCCTTTTTCGTCCAGATGGCGAGCAGCCCTTGTCCTTCAGTTTATTCTTCAGCAGTAATACAGATTCCACCTGCGCTCTGGCGGCTTACAATGATGAGTACGGATACAGCCTGAAAGTCAAGAAGCTGGCTGAACTTATCTCCCCGGATCTGGCCAAACTCGTACCCTCAAGCCTCGAATTCTCCCTCAAGAGCGCGCTACTTGCATACTACAAAAAGCCCGCAGCCAACGCCGCAAAAGTTTCCACAACTTCCAAAACGGAGTCCACGACGGGTTCCGGAACAAAGCTGGCAGCGGAGTCCGTAGTTCTTTTTGGGGTCGATCTGGGCGCGAAGGTTGAGCTATCGGACTTACCGGTAGTGGGCCGCGCGATGCCGAAAGATCAGGCCATCGGGTTCGAGAGCCTGCGAATTATCCTTGCTTCTGCACCGCTTGAGCAGGAGTCTGTCACGAGCCTCGACGCGATTCTGTCGGATACGGGCGTAAGGCCGCTTTCGGACGTCTCCGGGAAAGGCGATGGAAAAGAAGGACTTCAGGAAGGCTGCAACATTACCGCGGAGCTGCTGTTCGGATCGGTGTCACGCACGCTGAGTATGCCCGTGGCTGCAATCGAGCCAACTCCCGCCGAGCCATCTGACGACAATCAAACTGGCGGAGGGCAAAGTTCTACGGCTCTTCAGCCTGAGGAAACAACTGACGCAACGAAGTGGTTCGAAGTAGACAAATCGATGGGGCCGGTCTCGGTTCGGCGAATCGGCTTGGGCTATGAAAACGGACGAGTGGTCATTAAGTTTGACGCCAGCCTGCGGTTGAGCGTGCTGACGTTCAACCTGGAAGGCTTGGGGCTGACCTATCCCCTGGATAAGTTTACCCAGCCCTCCGAGTTCCTCAAGCACGTTAAGTTCACCCTGGACGGCATGGGCTTGGCGCTGGGCAACGGACCCATTGAGATTGGCGGCAGCCTGGTGCGGGTGCTCCGCAAGGACCCGAGAGAGCTGGAACTCGAAGGGACGCTGCTGATTCGCACCGCGGTATTCACCTTCTCGGCCTTCGGATCGTACGTCCAGCTGCTGGACGGCACGACATCGGTGATGGCATTCGCGGTTCTGCTCCTGGAGCTGGGAGACCCTACGGGCACGGGCGCATTCGTTGTCACGGGCTTGGCGTTTGGGTTTGGCGTGAACCGCAAGCTCGCGCTTCCACGCATCGAGGAGGTGCACACCTTTCCCCTGATTCAGGCCGCGATGGGGAAGCAGGACTTTGCTGACTTGCAGAAATTGCCGCGAGAGCTGCGCCCATACGTGGCTCCTTCGCCGGGGAATTTCTGGATCGCTGCGGGCATAAAATTCAATTCCTTTGGGTTGGTGGACTCGTTCCTGCTGGTCTCGGTCGCGTTTTCGATGGGAGGGGACGTGGAAATCGGCCTGCTGGGCCTTTCCAGAATGACCACGCCGCCGCTCGTGCATCCGGATAAGGCCATCGCCTGCGCGGAACTGGCCCTGCGCGGGGTGATCAGCATCCCTGAGGGTTTGATCAAGTTTGAGGCCCAGCTCACGCAGAACTCTTTTATCTTTTCCCAGGCCTGCCAGCTCACCGGGGGCTTCGCCTTCTGCTTGTGGTTTTCGGGGCCTCACAAAGGCGATTTCGTCATTTCGCTGGGAGGCTACCATCCGGCGTTCAAGCGGCCCCAGCATTATCCGCTCGTCCCCCGCCTGGGAATACAGTTGCAGATTGGCACGGAACTCAGCATCACGGGTGAGGCTTATTTCGCGCTCACGCCCTCCTGCATCATGGCCGGGGGGAAGCTTTGCGCAGTCTTCAAGACGAATGTCGCCATATTGGGCGAAATCGAGGCCTGGTTTATCGCCTACGCCAATTTCCTGCTGTGCTGGCAGCCCTTTTATTATCTGGCCGACATGGGCGTTTCCATGGGCGTCGCCTTCAGGCTGTTCGGGTGTGCCATCCGGATGGAATTGAGCGTCGCCCTGAGGCTCTGGGGAGCTCCTTTCGGCGGCAGAGCGGTGGTCACGCTTTGGATCATTTCCTTTCCCATCGAGTTTGGCGCGAGCGCTCCGGCAGCGAACCCCCTCAGTGCCGCTGAATTCATCGCCAAGTGTCTGCCGGCCGCGAAGGCCCTGCCGGCCGTTGTTGGCGCTACCGCAGCCGCCAAGAGCCTCCCCCAGGTCCCTGCCAAGCCCGATGTTTTTTCCGTGCGCATCACCGAAGGCCTCCTGCGCCAGCAGGAAGTCGAGGTGACGAACCCTGGTACCAAGGAAGTGGAAAACCGCACTTATCGAATCGTAAATGCGCATCAACTGTCGCTGACCGCCCAATCCGTGATTCCCTGCACCCGATTTACGGAGTTGATGCCTGAGCCGGAACGCATGAAAGGAGTGAAGCTTAAAGCGAAAGCAAGCCTCGGAATCCGGCCCATGGGAAAGCAAGTCCTTGACTCGGAATTCAGCGTCACGATCTCCCCAGTCAAGCACAAGATTGCCTCAGATGAAGAGAAGTTGGAATTCAGAAATAAATTCAGCGTGTCGGTAGTTACGGGCAACGTTCCCGATGCTCTTTGGGGGAAATGCGCCGTGGAGAATGATGTTTCGCTTCCGAAGACGCCCGAGGCGAAAACCATTGAGGTTGCCGTCGGCATCCGCATCTCCTGCATCGTGCCAAAGCCCCAACATGAGCTGCTAGACATCCAGATATGGAAGCTGGCGTACCAGAACCTTCCGAAGAAGGATGTCAAATGGCAGAACCCGGAGGAAGAAGCAGCTCGGGGTTACGGCGCGGACGATACGATCTTCAGCACGATTATGGCCAGCAAGGTTATCGAAGAGCGCAAGGAAATTTGCGATTGCCTGAAGAAGCAAATGGACAGCTACCTGCAGAAGAAAGCCCTCAAAACCCACGAAGAACAACCGCCCTTCGTTTGGAACGAGGTGGATCATCTGGAGGAGATCGCCAGCAGGAAGAAAGATGACTCTTATTTCCAGTCTACGATAAAGCTCCGTCCGGTGGGAAGTTCCTATGAGCGATAACAAGACCCCCTCCGGCACGATCCGTTTCCATCAATGGTGCATGCCGCCGCTCCCGGTGGATGACTACGAGGTCGTTTTGGAGCAAAACGTGAAACAGCTCGGAGGCGAAAGGATCCCCGCCGGAAAGTTTTCGTTCTCCGTTGCCGGGCCGCGATTTGCTCTGAACCCCGCGGAGATTTACTGTGTCTACCCGCCGGAGAGCTCCAGCGGCGATTTTGCCAATTCCCTGCCGCATATTGTCTTCACGCGCCGGACGATTCCCTGGGAAAGAAATCTGCGACCGGGCTTTCTCCCCGCCTTCAACGCGCCGTGGATGGCTTTGCTGCTGCTCAGCGAGGAGGATTTCGAGGATAACAAGTTCCCGAGGATCGAGCCGCGCACGGTGGCGGATTTGTGCGACAGGAAGCAACAGGAAAAGGACGAGGTGGCCGGCCCGAAAATATCTGACCTTGGAGAATACGAATTAAAGGATCCCTGCAACACCATCGATCTGGATGCCAGGCTGTTCCAAGAGATCGCCCCGCGCGAAGCCGATCTCCAATATCTGGCCCACGTGCGGGAAGTGAATACCGACGACAAGGAAACACTCTCATTCCTGGCCGATGGATGGTTTTCCGTGGTGATTGGGAACCGCTTTCCACAGCCCGCGCAGCCGGCTTCGAAAGGCGTGGATTTGAATTCAGCGACGCTTGATCAGCTTAAGAAGGAATTGGGAAGGATTGGAGCAGCCTATGCCGAAAAAGTCATTGCGGCCCGCGCGTACCTGTCCAAGGAGGACCTTGAACGCAAGGAAATCGTTGAAGGCGTGGATTTGAATAAGGCGACGCCTGATCAGCTTAAAAGGGCCCTGGGGAAGATTGGAGAAGTCTACGCTGAGAAAATCATTGCGGCCCGTCCGTACCTATCCAGGATGGACCTTGAGCACAGGGAAATCCTTCCCGCTCCCGTATTCAAGGAGGTGTCTCCGTCCGTAACCGTGCGGCAGGCGGTGGAAAACCGCGCGCTGCTGGTTTCCCTGGAAGGAATGGCAGACTATCTGCGCGGCCCATCTGTTCCTTTCCCCAAGGTTCGCCTGGCGGTGCTCGCGAGCTGGACTTTCCGTTGTGCCGAGGGGATCGAATTCGTTCCGTCGATGATGCGCCTCGACACAGGGCCGATCGAGATCCCGTTTCACCCGGAAAAAGAGGACCCGCAGCATGCCCACCCTCAGGAATCATACGTTCGTGGCGCTTTTCGCAGGGGCTACGCCGCGCTGAATCACAATACTCGCCGCGGCGAGAAAACCGTTTCCTGGTACCGCGGACCGCTGACGCCCGTAACCATCGAGCGGCTGGCCGGCTACAACTTCGCGGCCGCTCCCGACGCCGAGGTCCGATACGATCCCAAGAAGGGCATGATGGACCTGACCTACGCGGCGGCTGCGCAGCTCGGCCGGCTTCTGGGTCTCCAGGACCGGTCCTTTGCCCAGGCGCTGTGCGCATGGCGCACGAGGGTTGAGGAGCAGCTCAGTGCGCTTCTGGACAGGGAAAACCTGCAGCGGGCGCTGAACAGCGGGCGGGCTTCCCTGCCGGGGCCGGAGAGCGAATTTCTGCAAAACGTGTTGACCGACGCTATTAAAGCGAGCCCCGGGAAGGTGGCGCGCGTCGCTACAACGTTTGAAGACCAGTTTGAAGGCCATCTCGAGCGCCCTGAGGAAGGCGACCCTGACCTGAATCCTCCTGCGTCCGTCTGTCAATGGCTGGCCCGGCGGCTTCTGCTGTATGGCGTACCGTTTTCTTATCTGGTCCCGGATGAGCGCATGCTGCCGCCGGATTCCATGCGATTTTTCAGTCTGGACCCTGGATGGGTGAAGTGCCTGCTCGAAGGCGCCTGCAGCGTGGGACGCGGCAGCACCCGTGAGCAAGCGGTTGACGAAAAACTGCGAAACAGGTTCTTCGATCTGGCTGAGGCTGCTTCCCCCACCATCCGCCAGCGCCCGCCCGCGGACGAGGCGCCAGCAATCGCCGGGATCGTAACCGTGCCTGCCCACCCGGTCAGTGGGAAGCCCTTCACCATCATGCTGACGGGAAAGAATTTCGGCACGTCTGGGTCCACTGTCTCTTTCACGGGACCGGCGTCTCATTCGGCCAGCGCCAAGGGGAGCCACGGCGTGGATTTGAATTCGGCGAGTCTTGAGCAGCTTAAGGAGGCCCTTGGAAAGATTGGAGAAGCCTACGCCCAAAAAATCATTGACGCCCGTCCGTACCAGTTCACGATCGATCTCGAACGCCGGGGAATCGTTTCCGCCGAAATCTTCAAGAAGGTGGCCAAGCTCGTTACGGTGCTGACGGAGGTATCCCCGGAGACCCAGGTAACCCTGTCTGTTGCCGGAAGCTTCATGGTAACCCTGAAGAATGATGCAACCGGGCTAACATCGAATGGCTTCCCGCTATCGGTGCGGGATGCAGTGTCGAGGAAGACCTCTACGAAGAGCCTGAAGAGCCCCCTTGAAGGGTTTCTCCTGCGTTCTCCGCTCGTGAGAGGATGGCAGGGCTTGGAGATGAAGGCGATTGGGCTTGAAGATGAGCCCTTAACACCCCTCCGGATTGACCGCCTGTCGCCTGAGATCATGCTCTGCATTTTTAGTGGGCGGCTGAAGTCCATCGAAGTCCGCCAACCTCCTGAAGGCATGCACTTCGGAGCCACGATGCATGGTGGGAAATACGAAAAGGGGATACTGCGCAGCGTCATTAAGATGAAAGACAGCAATGGCAAAGCCAAAGAACCGGGCGACCAGATCGAACTCAAGCACAGCCCCGTCGTCGTACCTGTGTCATCGAGGCGGGTTGTCGAGGTGGACAAACTGGCCGGGAGCCTGCACGAACATCTCACCAAGCCGAATGGCGGCATGGTCCCAAGATCACCTTTGGCATCGTTCACTTCGGCCGAGTTCGGCGTGCAGATGACCGAGAGCCCCGGGCGGGTCACGATCGAGATGGGGAAAGACCGGCGATGAACAGCGAGCGCAAACATCTACTGATTCCCATTCACATTGACGCACTGGCGGCGCCAAAGGGGGGCGCGGGCTTCAAGAAAGTGAATGCGGCGCCACAGTATTCCAAGCTGGAGAAGGACTTTTTCATAGCCGCCGATCTCAGGCGGCCATTGGAAGAATTAGATCTCGAGCCGGGCATACACCTTCATTTCCGGCTTCCGGCGGCGGTGGCGCATGCGGACCTGAAAAACGAACAGGCGTTCCCCAGGATACCCAACCGATGGCTGGTGCAGCGATATTACAAACCGAAATCGGGCGGCTTGCGCATGAAAGCCTGGCTAATCCGCGGGGATGAAGTGGCGCCCGCCGGCGCCTCGGCAGTGGTGTTGCCGGTTTTTCACGCCAAGAAGCGAGGCACAGAGGGCGAAACGCTCCTGGAATTATGGAGGACCGGGGAAGCCAATTGGGCGTCAGGCAAAGAGTACGATACGCCCCTGGAATTGCGCCGGACCGGGGTGAAGGAAGTCATCTGGTGGGACGAGCATGACAGCGAAGCCGTTCCTTACAAGCTTGGCGAGGACGACAAACCAGCACATGTAGAGCTGACGGCTGTCACCGGCGGCGACGCGGGATTCAGCGCCCACTATCCCGCCTGCCGGAGCATTCTTGGTTTACATGACGACCTGGAAGACGTTCTAGAAGACGTTCCGGAAGGGATGGAGCTCTCCTACCTGGTCACCGGGTGGTACTCCGGAAAGGAAGATGACCCGTGGAGCGGACTGGTGGCCAGGCTGGTGAAGGCTGCCAATGCGCGAAGTGCACTCGCGGCCACTCTGGCCCGGGTGGCTAACGAAGCAGAGAAGAAAGGAATCGAGAAAAAATTAGGGGAACTGAAGAAGGCAAGCGAGATACTAGGCGAATGGATGAAGGATCGCGGCTGCGCGAGGGACTTTGGGAAGATTGACGACCTTGTAGGGCCTGAGCTGGCCAATGCGCTGCCGGCAGGAATTCTCTGCCATGGCCGGGTCACGAACGTTGTCTTGCGGGAAAAGGGTTCCCACGCACCATTCCAAGATTTTGTCAGAGCCGACCAATACTGGGTGGATATCGGCAATAGCTCCGCCGAGGCCTTCGCGGCAAGGGTCGCGGCGCAATTGCGCGATTCAGCCGGCGACAAGTCAACGAAGGATCAGCAGGCCCTTCTCGAAGACCTGATCACCGCCTTTCAGACCGGGCAGTTATCCGAGGGAACAGATTTCTCCGCAGTGGATGACGAACTGCACCGGCAGGGTTTCGCTTCGGCCGGTGGGGGCGGGATATGGGTCGTCGAGCCGGAGGCGCAGGCTGGTTCCTCGCAGGCGTTGGAGCCGGAGGGCGCGCGGCGCACGCCTGTGCGCTTGCCGGCGGTCTTGCAGGAGCAGTTGGACGAACTTAACCGGTGTCAGCGGATATATGAAGGTTACGCCCGCAGGTTCAGCCACTACCAATGGGAGTTGTATGCCCTCTGGCACCGGTGCACGGATGCTGTATTTAACGAGGGGAGCGTAGAGGATCAAGTTAGAGAAGCCCTGGAAACAAGCAAGGACTCATTGAAATCCTTCTTGGGGCGCTACTGGGGGAGCGAGGCTTCGCAAACTCAGGCATACCTGGCAAAGTCCAAGCGGAAGGATGCCAGGGACGCCCTAATCGAAGTGCTTGAGCAATACAACGGCCAGCCCGAAACGACTACCAAGTACGTCCTCCCTAACCCGCAGAGTCCGAGCCTGCCCGACGCACCGCAGCAGCCCGCAGCACCATTCTATATGCCCAATGATCCCGTGCTTCTGGTTTCTGGGCCGGCCATGCGGGCGATTAACACTGAACCGCGGAAGAAGGGGACACTGCGCTGCCGTCTCACAGGCGAGGAGCTTCAAAGCTTTATCTACGATGAGGTGGATGGAACAAAGGGTCTTCTGAAGGAAGCCACCAAGTTGGTGGAAGACCTGGGTCTTACCAACTACCTCAAAGCGATTCCACCGTGGTGCCAGAGTCTGCTGAAGGAAGCTTTGCTGCAGGACGGCATGGCGGAAAAGCCTGCGCGACCGAAGGAGTATAAGCCCAAAACGATTCTACCGAAGGCAGGCGTGCTGCCGGACGAGTACGCCACGTTTCGATGGGAGCATAACCCCTGGATTCCCGTTTACGTTTACTGGGAAGTCGAATGGCGGAATGAGTTTACAAAGGATGTTATCGGCAAGCGGTGGAGTTTGGATTCTGGAGCAGGCCAGGAGCTCCCGGTTGATACGAATCTCCTCGATTTGCGGAGGAATACGGATCTCCTCCCGGCAGCCTGCGGCGATAAGAAATGGCCGGAAGGCCTCCCGGTGATACGCGGCCTTTCCTTTCCCGGACTTCCGTTGATGGGTTTGCAGGAAGAAATGTTTAGGGGCAAGGCAAAAGACCTTCTGACACAAATCAACGAGAAGATGCAAAACCAGCGGAATAGGATGATGTCGGTGGCATTGGGGGGATTTCACGACGCCTTGATCATGCGCCGGGCGGGCGACCAACTGCCGCCTTTGGATTACTCCCGCTGGAAAAAAGAGAACCAGGATGAAATCGTTCCGCGGTTTCCCTTTTTCCTCGACGAAATCGGCAAGGCGCTCGGCCCCGATTTTCACCCGGACAGTTCCCCCGAGGGCTATCTCTCAAGAATGGAAAGAGGACCGTTCTGTCCCGTGCGCGTGGGCAGCCTCAAGGTGGAGAGGCTGAGGGTGATAGATGCTTTTGGCCAAATGATCGATGTCCCGCTCGAAGAGATGAAGACCAAGGGCTTCGCGCACTCCGGCAGGCTGGGGTCCAGCGTCGTTCCGGCGCTTCCGCCGTCGTTCCAGCTTCAGCCCCGATTCTGCCGGCCCCTGCGGCTGGAATTCAACGGCATTCCCGCTGGCACGCAAGTAGCGGGCGCGCCACCTTCAACGCCGGTCTGCGGCTGGGTGGTGCTGAATCGTTTCGATCAGAACCTGGTGCTCTATGCGGCCAACGGCCGGCCCACCAGCATTCTCCAGAAATTTTATAAGCCCGAGGACTTGAAGATCACCGACCGTCTCTTTTCCAAGGTTCCCGTTCCCAGGTCGAGCGCGGAGGGGGCAGCTGAGGACACCATACAGAACCAGCATCTGAAGGCATTCGAGGACTTCGTTCTTTCTCTCGACCTTGATGAAGGACGGGAATTCGATAAGCTGCTCAACCAGGCCGTGGAATCCACCGGACAGAGAGTGCCCGAAGAGAATCCGGCGGTGTCTGTCCTCATCGGGCGCCCGCTGGCGCTGGTGCGTGCGGAGCTCCGTTTCGAAGCCGATGGCCTGCCCGCCTTGGATCAGGAAAAAAGCTGGATCGCGCCTCCGGCGAGCCCGGAGGACGTCGACAAAGTCCTGAATCCCAGCCTCCCGGTGCCATGGCCCAACAGATTTATGGTGACCGGAAACGTCGAGGACGTGAGCTGCCCCATACGTCTTGGGGACCGCCGCAGCGCCAGCGATGGCTTGGTTGGATTCTTCATCGGAGACTCTGGTTCAAGCCCGTTTTATGCCAGCCGCGGTTTCGTCTTCAGTAAAGACACCGAGAAGCTCGGAAAACTTACGTCGCTGCAAAACCTCCTGCTCGACGGCCGGCAATCATTGAAGGTGACCCTGCTGATGGATCCGCAGGCACGAGTTCACGCTACTTCGGGCGTCCTGCCGAGGGTGTTTTTTCAGCTTCCTGCCGCGGAACTCGCGGCCGCCAGGCAGGTCCGGGAAGTTTTCTTCGAGACGGCGCCCGTGCTGGGTACTCCGGCCTCGCCCCACGTACCCAAACCCTCCGATGATTATGGCCAATGGTCCTGGGCCTACCGCCCCGATGTTACGGCATGGAAAGACAACCCGGATCTGGATTCGACTTTGGACCGGGCGGATTTCTCAATGGGCTGGCCCACCCTTACCGAAGGATGGCTGAAGCTGAAGATCGAGCCCGTTCGCGTCCGAGCCCTGTGGATGAGTGTCCCGGCGGAGAAGCCAGCAAAGGGCGGCACAGTCACTCTGGCCTGGTCGGTCCAGGGCGCCGACTCGGTCCAATTGGTCCGTCTTAAGCCCGATGGCACGGTCGCAAAAATAGAGGGGGATTTCCCGGTGCACCAAAAGGCATGGCCGGTAACGATAGAAGGGGAAACCACGTTTGAGCTGCGGGCTTTGGATGAGGCCGGTTACGAAGATAAGAAAGAAATCACAATTCAGGTGAAGGGGTGATCGCGTATGGCCGATGAACCGAAGGTCGTTGTAAAGATGTTGGAGTCCAGCTCGGTTACTGCAGTCGCCCCCAAGAGTGGCAACAAAATCAGTTTCGAAATCAAAAACGATGGCGGAAAAGACCTGCGGGGCCTCCAGGCGATCCTGACCATCCCTTGCGGGCAGAAGCAGGACGGTACGAATTTCCTCCTTAGCAAGAATGACGATCACATCGAAGTTGAAACTACTCTTTCATCGAATCCTTCCAAAGCGGTCGATATCGGAGAATTGAACCGGGCGGAAAAGGGCATACTTTCCTGGCAGACTCGCAGCCGGGGCTTCCCCCTGAAAAAGCTTGAAACTCTGACCGTCGCCATCTCGGATTTCGCCACTCCATATGACGGCGAGGCCACAATCAATTTGGAAATCAAGAGTGCGGGCAAGAAATTGAACGAAAAGTCTTCCTTCCCCATCGGCGTAAAGGCGCCTAAGGGTAAAGAAGTTGCGATTATCGATTTCGCCGTGAAGCCTTCCTACATCAGGCCACAAGAAAAGGTGGTGTTTTCTGGCCGTACCGCGAATGCAAGACAGCGAGCGGTTTTTGATAGGAGCGACAAGAAAGTGTGGCCGGTCCGGGGCTTCGATACTGCGCCCGAGGGAAGAGAACTTGCATCCGACTTCAAAACAGAAACTATAGAAGGTCCCTCCGCGACCACCACCTACACCCTCAAAGCGTGGAGGGAAGTTCAAAAGGAAGTCATAGGGAAAAAAGCAGAGGAACCGGACGACCAAATTCCATTGCAAGTGCATGTGGAGAAACTGGGGCAATGGGATTCACGGCCACTGGTCTCCGGGCACTATCCCGCCTTGCTGCTGAAATCCGATACGCCTTTGGGCGGGGGCACGGGGGAGAGGCTATACGGAGTGTTTATCGAGGACCAGCCCCATGACCAGGATGTATGGGACAGGGCCGGGACCCTCTGGACTTCGGAGACGGGCTTTGACGACTGGAAGATGGTGGAAAAGCCGGAGGTTCCCGATGGTATGGCCGAAAGCCCGGGAGTGATCCACCAAGGTATGTTGTGGCTAATCGGAGGCAGTTCGGCGGACCCAACTGGTCCGCGATCGAAGAGCATAAAATGCTGGCACCCCACAAAGGGCTGGATACCCGCAAAAGAACCCCCCTCCGACTTTCCACCCCGCATGGGGCACGCCTGCGCCGTCTTCGACGGCAAAATCTGGGTGCTGGGAGGTCTCTCCGCGGACAACTACCCTCTGGACGACGTCTGGACCTGCGAGGTGAAAAATTTTCAAGACCCGGACAATTTGGAATGGAAAAAAAGACCCGAATTAAAACTGAAGCAGCCGGGATGCATGTTCGCCGTCGTGGATACGCCAAAGGAGGACAGGCTATTCAAAGAAGCCCGGCTGTGGATCTATGGAGGAGCAAACCATCCATATTCGGTCAAGCCAATCAACAAGCTTTGGTATACGAAACCCGGCCCGAAGCAGTCTCCGCTGTATGCGGAATGGAGCCCATATACACCGCCGGAAAAAGACGATGAATCCGGTACAAAAAGAGTGCCCCTCACAGAAAACCCGATGGGAGCGGCTCTATGGTACGCCCAAGACAAACTCCATCTCTCCGGCTACTTCGGCCATGGGAACACCCAGACCAAGGAGATTTACCGCATCACTAGTGTCGAAGACCTGACGTGGCCTAAGGAAGGAGAGGAATGGAAATGGACGTTCGAGGAGAAAGTAATGTTCTTAATTCGCGCCGTCTCCTTCAGGAGATATTGGATCTGTTACCCGGTGTATATGCACATGGACGAGCTTACCTCCAAGTACCCAAGGATTTACGTTGAGAGCGATTAGGACGAGGATCCATCGCGCCTCGCCTTGTCTGGGGAGTATGCAAAATTCAAGGAAGGAGCATCTCATGGCTGAATTGCAAACGACCGTCCAAAGGAGGATCCTGTGCGCCGCCAGGTTCCTGCCGCGAGGTTTTGTCGTCTATGTGTTCACCGGTTTGGTGGCAATCGCGGCCCTAGCCCAAACGCCGGCAGCCCAGGAAGTCACCGTCACACTTCTTCCTTCGCATACTTGTACTGACGCCACAGCTACTCCCTGCGGCGACCTTAAAGTCACGGATTCAAATGCGAATTACGAGGGTAAGCCGCTTGGCAGGACCGCGTCCTGGCTGTATTTCGACGCGAGTGCGCTGCCAAAGGACAGCGAGATCAGCATAACCAGGGCACAGTTGCAACTCGTGCGAAAGACCGGTGAAGGTCTGAACCGAGGCATGGTCATCAGAGTACTATCCGCCGAGGCTTCTCCCTCCGGCGGAGCTGCGCCAAGCAGCTATAAGGATGGCGTAGAGGTGGCCAGGCTCCAATCCGACCGGCGGAAGTGCTCGGATGACGCGCAGTGTTCGGATTCCGTGAAATGGTCGACAAATCCCACGGGGGCTGGTTTACTGCAAACGAAGAAAGATGATAAGAGCGTACGGTACATCGGCCTTCTTCTCATCCCTTCGGACGAGACCGCGGGCAGCCGCGCCTATTACGGTCTCAGAAACGACCCGGAAAAGTATGGCAACGACAGCGAAGTTCGCGACAAGGCTCGCGAGCAGCCCCGCCTGATCCTGACCTACCATTACCTGCCAAGTTACCTATCCCAGCAAAACTTCGGCTGTACCAGCGAGCCCTTGGCACTCGTGAAATTCGCGAATCTCCAGTCAGAGGGAGGGCTGGCCCGCATCAGCGGCTGCGAATTCATCACCAAAGAGAATAGCCCAAGGCAGGACAAGTATGCGCCCCACACCGTAGCGGTCGATAGCCTTACCGTCACGCCGGCGGTTTACGGAGACCTGATTTTTGTGATGCGAAACAATAAATGGTCAGACTGCCCCGGGCCGGATGCGGAGAAACCGAAAGGGGCAGAGCCGGAGGCAGCCTGCCTGGAAGCGCGGAAGCCGCTGGGTGAGGTGGTCTGGAAGCAATGGGTGGATGCCAAAGGCAAGGTTCTAGGGACGTCGCGTATGGTGGTCAACCGCTTCGGCTGCCTGAGAATCATCACGGAAGATAAGATTTATTCTTTCGAATTGAAGCCGGACCAGACGCCACCCAAGCCACGAACCGAGAAAGATGTCGCTTTCGGAGAGCCGCCGAAGGCGGCCGTTGAGGGCCCCGATGGAACTCTCTATATCGCTTCCAAAGAAATCTTTGCGCTCAATCCCGACTTTGCTCCGCTGGACACCGTCAAACATCCCCGCAAGCTGTGGTGGACATCGCTTGGCAATGCCGCCTCCGCCGACGCGAGGATCACGCTGAGCCCCGATGGCCGTTTTGTTTACGTCTTGGCGATGTTTTCGAAAGAATCAAAATTTCTGGCTATCAATGCCCAAACGGGCAAGGACGTAGATCTGATTTATGAGGTGACAGATCCGAAGTTTCCGGCAGATCTCCTCACGCTCTACAATCCGATAGTGGCAAGGCACGAGGATGGGGCCGACTACGTTTTCATCGCCGGGAACCTCGGCACGAAAGGGGTGTTGTGGGGCGTCAAAAATGTTCCGGCCATGACACAGGACGGGGATTACCAAGCGAAGCTCACCAAGGCCTGGATTGATGAGATCGATGCGAAGATCGGCCAGCCGATCCTCGATTCCATCTCCGACAGGCCCGCAGACCTCTCGGCGAAAAAGCTGTACTTCCTGGTCAGCGGGACCAATACATCGGAGCTGAGGGCCATCGGGTGCCTGACGTGCACGAAGGTAAGCGAGTTTGGCAAGGCCGCCGCTGCCCAAACAAGCATCGCTTACGACGGAAGCCCGGTGGTGGACTCCGCCGGAAACGTCATGTTCTGGGCCAATGACACTTTTTACGGCTTTACGGGGGAGCCGAGGCTGCTGTTTAATCCAAAGCTTCCCGAGCTCGGGAATCCGCAACTGCTGTTCGGCCCCGGCGGAACGCTTTACGCGGCCTCCGGGACCGACGTCCGCGCCCTGATCCCGTCGTTCAATTTGGACGCCTTGGGTAATAACAGAAAGATCAAGAGCCCTACCAACCTGCAGGTGACTGGGGCAGCCACTAGCGGGCCTCCGTGGGAGTTGGAGACGGGCGGGGGCGTGATCCTTGGCAATGGGTTCCAGGTGCAGAGCGGCGCCACACTCAGCGTGAAAGTACCGGGCGAGACGCCCAGGCTGAGAGCACTGGGCGAGACACCCAGCGTGGGCGCAAATGTGAACACATCGACACCGGGGACTGTTGTTACGTGGATTTCCGGCGTAAAATTCGACAAAACGGTAGAGGGTCAGCAAATTCTTATCGGGTCCGACCGGTGCACGGTCGCAACGAAAACAAGCAACACGTCCCTGATTTGCAAAGAGGATCTCGGAGAGCAGTCCGGTGTAAGGCCGTATAGTACTCGTCCAGAGACAAAGGTGGAGACAATCCAGCTTGTTGTTAAATGGATTTCCGGCCCCACATTCGACACACTCTTTGCGGACGGGGACCAAGACCTTTTTATCGGGTCCCGCCCGTGCACCACGATTTTCAAGCAGTTGCAAACTAACTACACGCTGCGTTGTAAAGAGGACCAGGGAAACCATTCCGGCCTTTCGGCGTACCGTGCGGAGGGAAAGGTGAGCACGTCCCCCCGTTAGACTGAATACGGTCAAAAATGTAAGCAAATGATGCAGGCGGGCAATGCCCCATCGGGGAAGCCGCAACTAGCCTCAGACGTTAACGTGGTGAGAGGTCATCGATTCACGAAAACAGATTCCAAGGAGCAACGCACCATGAACGAATCGCCAGAAGGAATCAACTACAACGAAATGAAAGAGGAACTTCAGGTGCTCCGGCAAAAACTTGAAGACCTGGAAACCAAACAGGCTGCCTTGCAGGTCGGCGCGCCTCCGGCTTCACGCCGGAGATTTTCCCGGAGGCTCGTCATGGCCTCGATCTCGTTGGCGGCGCTGTTGGTGGCGGCAGGTGGCCTGCTCTGGGGCCAACAAATCCAGGCCTTGTTCGTCGACAATCAAGGCAATGTCGGAATTGGCGTCAATCCTCCGGGAGCAAAGCTCGATGTGGCGGGAAAGATCAAAGCCACGGAGGCCGACGTCAGCGGACGCCTGAAGGCAGGGATGCTGGAAGTACAAAATCCCGCGGGGACGCAGCCCTGGCTGGCGGTAGCTAATGGTAACGCGCGCGTAGAGGGCAAGCTGGGGATCAACACGGATTCAAACGTCCAGCTGGATGTGGCGGCTGAGGCTCGTTCGAAATGGACAGACCAGGCTAACCCCTGGAAAGAACCAACAGCGCGTGGGTTATATGTCACTGCGCACTTCGGGCCAGATAAGAATGGCGTAGAGTTTCGTGAAACTAATCAAGGCCAGGGAATTGGCTTTGGATATAACACTATCTATGCCACGGGAAATTGGGACAAGCAAGATTTAAATCTGATGCCTCAACCAAATGGCTCGGTCATAATCCGCGGGAAAAAAGGACTCGACGTTGAGGGCGAGATTAAGGGAAAGCCGTGGATCTCCGGCCAGTATTCCCGGAAGGGGAGTGACCCGCCTAAGAAGATGACAAGGATGGATCGCTCCGTATGTTTTCTTACGATGGTGAACGGCTTTGGTAACGGCGAACAGGTATGGATAGGAAACGATGTAAAACCAAGAGAAGACGGGTTTTCTTATTGGTTGCTTGAAGGAAAGACTGGAGGCTGGAATGCTGCAGCATCGGCGAGGTGCATCGGCGCCCCGTCGCCAGGCGATGGCCGTTGGACTAATTCCTAGTTGATGCATCACGAAGCGCTGCGCCAGGAATACGAGACCCTGCGACCAGGCGTTGATTTCTCCGGTGAACGCAGCAGTGAGGTGCTTGGAGCCCCCAGCGCGAGAGTGGCATTGCAGCAGTCGCGGTTGAATCCGTGTGAAAGGAGCTTTACGATGGGCGAGCTATCAGGTGACCCCAATTACAGCGAAATGAAAGCTGAACTCCAGGCGCTCCGGAAAGGGCTTGAAGACCTGGAAACTAGGCAGTCGGCCTTGGGGATCGGTGCGCATCCCACAGCACGCCGGATATTTCCCCGGAGGCTCATCACGGCCTCAATCTCGTTGGCGGCGCTGTTGGTGGCGGCCGGTGGCCTGCTCTGGGGCCAACAAATCCAAGCCTTGTTCGTCAACAATAAGGGCGATGTCGGCATCGGCACCAATGCTCCGAATGCAAAGCTCGATGTGGCCGGAAAGCTCAAGGCCGCGGAGACCGAAGTCCTCGGGCTCTTGACGACAAAAACGCTCAACGTCACTCAGCAAGTGACAGCGGATACGCTGGACGTTACCAATAAAGCCATCGCCGGTAAACTAGAATCACGGGGGGACCTGAAAGCGAATAGTGCCACTATCACTACTTTGCAAGGGCCGTGCCCCTCCCCGTGTGATTTGCGCATTGTCCAGCCGAAGCTGACCATACAAGGAGACGTCCGAGTCAACGGAACGATGGATGCTTTTAACACCACTGGAGGGATCAACGGTGAAAAGCCGCGATTCACGCTCACGATTCCTGCAGGAGGCACTACATGGAATACCGCCGTCGTAGATTTAAAAGCCCTTTGCGGGGACGAGGACGGCTGCCGCATCAAGTTGCTCATGCAGCACAAAAACTTCGAGAACAACCCACCAGTGAGGCTCATCACAGCGGATCTTTATATGGTCCAACGGACCGCAAATGGCCCCATAAAAGGCTACACGCGGAGCAGCGGAGCAAACAACCATGAGGCATCTTGGACATTGAATAACGGTTCGGCGGCAACTCTGCTTAATACATGGTCCGATTGGTTCAGTATAAGCAATACTTATTATCCTGGGGATTGGTTTTGTGGCGGCGCACCTGCCAAGTCCGCTTCCGCGCCCGCTGCGTGCATTCAAAGCCGGCCTTACAGCAGCGGCCAAAATAACTGGCGGAACGGCGCCGACAGCTACCTGGTCGGATTTAGGTTTAATAAAGACATAACGGCAACGATCCTCATTTATGATCGCTAAACTAAATCAAATAGGCTCATGGTCGCGGACCTCTGAGCAAAGGTTTTGAAATGGCCACCCTTGAACGGTGGGAAGGATTCTTAGGCGAGAGACACGGACGGCTGCAAGGCAAACACCGCTGCGGCCAATTCTTATCCGCGGCGAATTAACCCGACGCCTGAACCGCTTCATCGTGGATTGCGGGTGTTGCTGACGTCATTTTGACGAAGGGGGCCGTATTTCCTTATGCCAGAAGGTCCGGTGAAGGTGCACGAAGTGCTGCGCGAGGAATACCAGGCGCTGCGCCCGGGCGCTGATTTCTCCGGTGAAAATACGGCGGAAGTGCTGGAAAAACTTCGCGGGCAGGAGAAACCTCTCAGCGCTCTGTGCGTTTCCGGCGGCGGCATCCGCAGCGCCACTTTCGCGCTGGGGGCGCTCCAGGGGCTGGCCGGGCACGGACTTCTCGACCAGTTTGACTACCTCTCGACGGTCTCCGGAGGCGGATACATTGGAAGCTGGCTGACGGCCTGGATCCAGCGCGCGGGCGGGCTCGCGAACGTGATTCCGCATCTGCGGCCGAATGCCAAGCCGGTTCCCCGCGGGGAAGCCGATCCCATCGAGCACTTGCGCGAGTACAACAACTATCTTTCGCCCCGGCTGGGGTTCTTCTCCGCCGATACCTGGACGCTGGCGGCCACCGTGGGGCGCAACATTCTGCTGAACTGGCTGGTTCTGGTTCCCCTGCTGATGCTGGCGCTCATGTTTCCGCGGCTGGCGCTTGCGGTCTTCCGTCTGGGGGAGACTTACAGGGAAATGGGCTCGGTGGGGACCATCACTTCGTCGTGGGCAGTCAAAGAAGGCCTACCTCTGTTGTGGTTTCTTCTGCTGGCCTTTGCCATATTCAATATCGGCCGCTACCTGCCCAGTGCAGGAGGCCGAAACCACTCCCAAAGTGATTTTCTCTGGAAGGTTTTGGCTCCGCTGGCGGGCGCAATTTTCTGTTTCATGATTTACGATTCACTCCTCTTTGGAGTGATGGAGAACAACCTGGCCAGGGGGCGGGCCGCGATTCTCTGGGTGCTGCTTCCTTCCGCCACGGGCTGGCTGGTGTTCTTGGTGTTCTGCGTGAAATCGATGAAACGGAGGTTAAAGCTCCTTTTCGGCCCGCTGTCGCTTGCCCTTCTCCTGGTGGCTATCTGTATGGACGCGGCCGCATGGGTGATCACCAATATCGAATTGCCGGGCTGGGCGTACTACGTGGCCATCGCTCCGCCTCTCCTGCTCCTGGCGTTTGATCTGGGAGGGACGATCTTTGTAGGTCTGACTAGCACCGTTTTGGAAGACGATGACCGCGAATGGATGGCGCGCGCTTCCGCATGGAACCAGATGCTCTCCTTTTCCTGGCTGGGGATATGTGCGCTGGTGCTGCTGGCTCCTGCGTGGGCATTTCACTGGAGAGCGTGGGGCAAGGAACTGCTCGCCGCCATTGGGACAGCGAGCGCCTGGCTGAGCCGGCAAAGCGGCGCTAAAGCTCCCGGCAAAGAGCCTGGCTCCGGCACGAAAGTCTATGGGCATCTGGTAAAACTGGCGCCGGCGATATTTCTGGTCACCTTTGGGATTGGCCTTTCAATTTTCACCAACTGGCTGCTGTTCTCCACGGGCATGCTCCTGCCGCCGGCTCCCGGCGGCGCTCCCAGCTGGCGGGACCACCAATTTGTTCTGGAACATACGCCATGGTTTCTGGCCCTCGGCGCAATGGCCCTACTTCTGGTCCTCAGCCGGGTGATGGCCCGCTACATCAACATCAACCGATTCTCGCTGCATGCGATGTACCGCAATCGCCTGATCCGGGCGTACATGGGCGCCTCTAATCCAAGACGAAACGCCAGCCGGTTCACAGGCTTTGCCGCGAATGACAATCTGCTCATGCGGGATTTGCAAACGGGGTTCAAGCCCCTTCATGTAGTTAATGTGGCGCTCAATCTTGTGTCCGGCCAACGGCTGGCGTGGCAGCAAAGGAAGGCGCAGTCCTTCACCGTGTCGCCTCTGCACAGCGGCAATTATGAACTTGGTTACCGCAATTCGGCCGAATATGGCGGTCGGGAAGGCATTACCCTGGGGACCGCGGTTACCATATCCGGGGCTGCCGCCAGCCCCAGCATGGGTTACCACTCTTCATCCATGGCCGGTTTTGTGATGACCCTGCTCAATGCCAGATTGGGAGCCTGGCTGGGAAATCCCGGCAGCGCCGGAGAACGAACATGGAAGCAGGATGGTCCGCGTTCTGCCGTGGATTCGCTGGTGAGAGAGGCCCTGGGGCTCACCGACAATACCAGCGCCTACGTGTATCTCTCCGATGGCGGGCACTTTGAAAATCTGGCCATGTATGAAATGATCCTGCGGCGATGCCGGCATATTGTGGTGCTCGATTCCGGCTGCGACTCCGATTTCACCTATGAAGACCTGGGAAATGCACTGCGCAAGGTACGAATCGACCTGAGCGTGCCCATCGAGTTTGAGGATTCATATACGCATCCACTGCGCGAAAAGAAACGCCGTTGCGCCATGGCCACGATCCGTTATTCTGCCGTGGACCCTACCTGGCCGGACGGCCAATTGATTTATATCAAGCCGATGTTGCTTGGCACCGAGCCTCCCGATGTGGAATCGTACGCCGCCGCGAACCACGCTTTCCCGCATCAAGGCACGGGCAACCAGTGGTTCAACGAATCGCAAACCGAAAGCTACCGCATGCTGGGCCTGCACACGTTGGAGGAGATTTGCCGGGGCTGGAACGGCAACGGCCTGGAAGATTTTGGCCGGCATGTGCGGGAGGTGTATCTGGCAGCCTCTCCCAGCGATCCGCAGACGCGAAGGCCAGCACCGGCAAGCGCAGCGGCGGGTAGGTAGGCCCGCTGGCATCGATCCGGGGAATTTTGTCACACTGAATACAACTGATGCCTAATCTTCAGATACTCATCAGGAAAAGTTCGCCGTCACCGACGGCGTTGCCCCCCCGTCAGCAACTGATCGGCCGCTTGAAATTGGCTGGAATCGCTCTATTGGCTGGACTGTTGCTGATAGGACTTATAATTGCAGTGTTTGTTATAGGCTCGGTCATTGCTGCCGTCATTCTGATTCTGTTGGTTGTCTCCATTACTGTTCTGATGACCAAGGCAGCAATTCATGCAGCGAAACACATCCCCTGAGCAAACCAAAATCGATGAAGAGGAATTCTGCTCCCTGCGTCCTGCGTAAGGCAGCAAGGTAATGCTGAACGTTGCCAATAGAGGCATCTATCCAGCGGTCGGCCACAGCAAGAAAAGTCATCGCTCGATAACATGCCCATCGCAAAACTTGGGTCCAACTTGGGTCCAAATGCTGCCGAATACCGGCCAATATGGTGCTCTGTGACGCAGAGAAAACTTATACGGGCCAATAAGATAGATGTTATTCTCTTGCCTTGGGCGCAGGAGGCCCGCGGTTCAAATCCGCGCGCCCCGACCAAATTTATCAAATACTTACGAGATCTCATTTCCGTGTCCTTCTGGTCACTGTAGTGGATTTTGTAGGTACTTTTGGCCACTTTTCTCCGCGAACCTGAACAGACTCTCGCGGTTGTAAGCCTCCAGCTTTTCGGCCGCTTCGCGCTTGTGCTGATCCGTGGGATGCACGTAGCGCATCGTCATCTGCACCGTCGCGTGTCCGAGAAGCGAAGCAAGCGTCAGCACATCCACGCCAGCTTGGGCCGCGCGCGTCGCAAAAGTGTGGCGCAGATCGTAGAGCCGGAAGTGTTCCTTGATCCCCGCGCGTCGAATCGCCGCATCATGGGCTTTTCGCACGGTGCTGACATGGACGCCTGGGTTCTCCGGCCTTCCTGGGCCGCTTGGCGAGCAGAACACCCATCGGCTGCTGGCCGCACTCACCCTGCGCTTGAGGACCTCGAAGGCATCGTGGCTCATCGGAATCATCCGCTTCGCCGCCTTGGTCTTGCCGAACGGGTTGAAGATGGTGCGGCGCTCGAGATCAACATGGCGCACTTCAAGGCGAAACACCTCTTCGGGCCGCATGCCAGTCTGCAGCATCACAGTCGCGATGTCGCGCAGGGGCTGGCCCGCTGCTTTGAGGTAGGCCATTTCCTCCTCGACAGTGACCACGCGGGTTTTCTCGGCTTCCTCCAGAAACATCTCCTTTCGCGTGGGTGGCTTCAGCCCTCGCTGAGTGAAGAGCAATCGCAGGGTGGCGAGTGCCCGGTTGACGGTGGCCGGCGCCACCCGGCTGCCATCGCTGGCGTTCTTGCGGGCCTCTGATTGGCGCTGTTGGCGGAATTCCTCCACCACATCAGGCGTGATCTGATCGAGCCACTTGTTGCGGAAGTAGCGCAGCAGCGTGTCACAGTTCAATTTGTGCAGCTCGTGTGTCTTCGGACGATGTTTCTGCTCGGACCAGACCAAGAACTCCTTGACTGCGTCGTCAAATTTCGGAGGCGGGTCGGGTCGCCGGAACCCGGCGCGCCCTTCAACGATTGCTGCTCTTCGGGCTGCCTCCGCGTCCATCGCGGCAGTCTTGTTCTTGAGCCGCGACGATTCTACGATTCGCCGCCCATCGATCTCAAACACGTACCACCATGTTTTCCCTCTTCGATACACTGACACGTTCAGTTCCTCCTTCGGGAGCCAGGGGGCTCCTGCGGGACACGGACTGTACGCTCCTGAAGCCACACTTCCAAGTCCGAAGCGCGGTATCGGATGCAATTTCGGCTGATTTTCACGTAGGGAATTCCACGTTGCTGGCTTCGCCATTGGGCAAGCGTATCCACTGAGAGCCCGGTGACCCTCGCAACGTCTGAAGGTGCTAACAGCGCATCGGCGCCTGGAACCTCTGAATCAGTCAAATTTGACCGCATTCTCAATTAAGCCTTCTCGCCGACGCACTTTCGTTCGGCTAAGGTCTTTAATGCTGCATCGGTGACAGAATTCACCACGCAAGCCACGACCATGTTCCGGCGCTTCTCCCAATCGTCGATGAATTCAAAGTGGCGGAATCCACTGAGGCGCTCTCGTGCAATCATCAAGATTTCCTCTGGCGGCACTCCGTTGAGTTCGTTCGACCGATTCAGGAATAGTTCTTCTACTGCCTTGCAGATCATTTGCTCGATGCGTTTCTGCAGGTCGAATCTCGGTGGCAAGTTGTCGTATAGCTCAAACAGTTTTTTTCGGTAGATCGCTGCCTCGAGGTGATCCCTGTTGCCGCCGACGCATTTTGGTATTGATCGCGCCGCAATGCGCGGTGCGGGTTTTTCCTTTTGTGAAAAGGGGGTAGAGCCGACGAGGAGGTCACCCTGCTCGTCGGCTGGTTGCGGAGCGTTGTCTGATTGGCCACCCCTTCCGGTGGCCGAGGCCCCGGAAACCCAATTCCCAGATCCCAACTCCCTCCTCCCAACCCTCCCCTCATGCAAGTCACTGAGTTCTGAAGGGTTGGAAGAAACTTTCTTCAAAGAATGCGTCTTTGCACCGTTTCGCCAAGGGGGCGCCGAGGACGGAACCCCGGCTAAAGTCAATCCCTCGGTCTTTCGTCGCGTTGGTGATGATTTCTGATCAGGCACGTTCGTGACTTCGAGACTCAGGACACAATGCACTTTTGAATACCAGAGGTGCTCGGGCAGGACTTCCCCGGGTCTCTGCTTTCCATCTGGCCCAGTGAGTTGGTGACGAGGTTTGACGGTAGTGGTTTGTATACGAAACAACTTGCCCTCAAAAACCTTGGGGCTTAGCTTCGTTCTTCGAGAATGTGGCGGCCCGTCGTTGGCGATTGACCAGGCCCGGTAGAAGTTGGACGTATGGTGGGCGCTGGGACGCAAGAATAAGCGCAGCTCTTTGTCGGCGTGCGGCCCTTCAAAGATCCGAAAATTGACGTAAATTTTCTCGCCGTATCTTCGGCTTTTTCGATCCCAATAGGAGCGGTGACAAAAGGCCAAGTATTCGCCGTCGGGAATGCGATTCGGGTAGGACTGTGCGATAAGTCCGGCGTTCTTGCCGTCCACTTGGGACCCCGAATCGAATGACAATACATTCGCGCTCGGAGCGGTTTTCAAACTGAGCGCCGAGCCGCACTGATCACCGGAGAACTGTGGAAGTCTCGTCACATATCGTTTTTCGTTTAATGCGAGACGATTGGCAAGGAAGAACCGTCAATCGACTAGAGAAACGTGGCAAGAACCGGCAAGACGCGGCAAGACACGGCAAGACGAAAACCAATTTATTTTGATGTCGCTGGGGAGTGAACCTGAGCGTATACCTGTTTGAACTTCTGGTCGCAGGGAACGCGATGTTTCGGAGTCCGCGAGAGCTTGCCCTGTTGAATCCACAGCCGAATTGTTCGCGGCTTACACGCCAACGCAACCGCTGCCTGAGCCTGACTCAGAGACTCATGCTTCACCAGAGAATTGAGGTCACGGTGAGTGCCGACGTCAAGCAACGGTGTGTGGGTGACGTGTGCTCTTGCCTGCGATCCTTTCGCTGTTCTTGATCGGCTTTTGCTTCTAACTTCACCGCGTTTCGGGCGTCTGTATTTGCTTATCTTTCGGCGCGCTCGGGCTGAGTCAGTTCCCGCCGATGCGGCATGCAGACGCACCTGCTCTTGTATACGTTGAGGCAGTGGCCGCAAATCTACCGCAAGCGCGCGCAGGTTATCCTTCCGGGCATGAATCAACTGAATTTCCATTTGCGTTGCGATTCGCCCGACAACTTTTTGGGTTTGAATTTCGTCCAGGCGGTCCTCCGGGTTGGTGGGAAGTGACGCATCCCGGGCAGGATCGACTGCCGCGCCCAGCCAGCGAGGTGCGCGCCAGAAGGACAAGTCTCTCCTAGGTTCACCCTTCTTCGGCAATTCGATGGCACGGATAATCCATGAGTAGAGAGAGCCATGAGCCGTCCGCCGGGAAGTTTCGACTGCCGGTTCGAGTTCCGAATTCTCCCACAATATCGACTCGGGATAGAGGCCCGGTGATTCGCATCCTCGTCGCAATTTATCCAGAGTGCGCTTTGCGAAATCCACCGGGTTACGCCCGGCCTCTTCAGGGTGGTCCTGCGCAATCGCTAGAAGTTTTGCCAGTATCCCGCGCTCGAAGTCAGCGAGTAACTCGCACACTTCGTTACAACCCGTCCTAAATTTCGCCGGCTTGTCCGTCGATTCGGACGCATCCAATTCCGAAAACGTTCTAAACCTACTCTCTATCAATATGCGCTTCATATCTAGCACGAAAACGTGGTGCAGGCTATCCAGCCGCTCCTGGAAGAGAGACATCCGCGGCGGCTCGCTGGAGCCCGGATTGCGGCTGCGCTTGTGCTTCAAATTCCTAGGTGCACCCGATTTCTGCTTACTCTTCTGGCGTCTATGCAATTTGACTCCCTTGGCCCCGTTGTCAACTGGGGGCCTCTTCCACATCACAATCCCATTGAGGTCGGACCAACGGCGTCCCGGTGTTTCGTGCAGCCAATCAGATCCGACGTGGTGGCAAATTGGAATTGAGCACCTTGCGGGCACTCTCGGCGCCGATTACCGGCAGGCCAGCCGGATCGAGTAACCCAACCCCATCACGATCACCACTGCATAATTTGTCGGGGGACATTTCCGTGCTGGCACGCGAATTGCGGCCTTCGCCAGGACATTGTGTGTGATGACTGTGCCGAAGCAATTGAGGTAGAGCGCAAGGAGGATTTCGCGGCGCCATGCTGAAGCGAAAGATGGAACCCACATTGACCGCGCTGATTCGCTCTTCACTCAACGTGCGGCCCTCACCCGAACAACAAATGAAAATGCTTCGCCCGCTCAATTCTTCAACAAGCTGCTAAGAGATTGACTAGGGTTTTGCAAAGCTCAATGTTCGTCGTACGAATCCCGCCAGCTCACCGTCGTTGGGAAACCGAGACGATCATCACACGGCGTCTTCCTGATGATTAAAGCACCTCATCGATCCCTCCGTACCAACGAGAATGCCTCACGGCGCGGACACCGAAAATGAGGTCACCGTGCTGGCTGCTTGCAGAAGCTCCTCCGCGCTCCCGGCATAGATTTCCAAAGTCAGCAAGTAGCCTCTTGCTACCGTCTGCACGTGGCATTCCCACTGCGGAGGTTTCTGGCTCTCATCCTTGTAATCGGCGCGAAGGAAAACTTGGCCACCTACCTTGTATTCAGTTGGCGGATTCAGCAATGTCACCCCTTGCTTGGCCTTTTCCTCTGCATCGTGAGCCACCGTATCGAGACTGGGAGGCTCCGCACTCCATTCAACGACCATGATGCGAACCGAAGGCAGCGAAATTTGGTCACCGTCGCCCCCTCCGTTGGGTGAAGCGTAAAAGAGGGCCTTCGGCGCAATCACATGCAATGAACTCTCTCCCGGGTGCTGCTGGACCACGTTGCCGGTCACACGGGCAAGCCTTGCCTCGTTACCTTGGGCCAGTTTTTCAGTGGTCGCGCCAATCCACCCCTGCGGTGCCCGGTAAGCCAAGTCGGGGAAATCGCCCTCGTAGCTGTTTGTAGAAGGGGCGCTCCCCGCCGTTCCGAGAACGCGCCCGGAGCGTGGTGCCGGAGGTTCCGGCTTCGTGTTCTTGGCCCAGTCCGCAAGAATCAGGCTGCACGCACCCTTCATAGCGGCCCTAATACTTCCACCTTCTTTGGTTCTAGATACGAGGTCTCCATTCCTGTCAGCGACTTGGATCTGGTTATCTCGCAGCAAGAGGCCGGCTTCAATATGATTTAACGCTATGGTATAGTCGGCATTCTGTTGGGCCAGTGTTATTTTCGCAGCAGGGCAGTCCTGCTCAAAATCCTTGCTCATTTCCATCGACTGATCTCGGTTTGCGTTCCATGAGTTGCCGTGACTCGATGACTGAAAGAACACACGGGGCTTTTGAGTTGGTGGATGTTCGGAGGTTGGTGGCCGCGGCTGCTCGGCACCGTTCGATTCAGCTGCACCCGCATTTGATGGGGGAGGTGCGGGTGATGGAGGTGATGGATTGATCATCGCCCGGATCACCGATTCAGATACCTTGGCAGCCTTGAGGGCTTTCAACGCCGGAATGCTCGTATCGAAATCGGTAGCTCGTGCAGCATAGATTTTGTCGATAATGACGTCTTCCGAAAATCCCAAGCCAGCCAGTTCAATCACGTCAGCATTGGTCATCTTGTCCGCATTTGGATTAGCAGCAGAGCCAGTCTGTTGAGTTGGAGAAATAGCTGGTTGAGATTGCGCTGACACACAAATACCGGTGCCACACGCGTATGCAGCAATGAGCAAAGCCCTCTTCACTTTTCCTCCGTTGCTAAGCGGGGCCCTTTAGTCCGGATATCCATTTGGGCATTTGTGACCG
>Ga0302326_10005307_pt1 | contig 29454 bp, 23 predicted proteins | sample Palsa_T0_3_FD_202264 | JGI IMG/M metagenome (GOLD analysis project Ga0302326, IMG submission 202264) | Peat permafrost microbial communities from Stordalen Mire near Abisko, Sweden - Palsa_T0_3 | ecosystem: Environmental > Terrestrial > Soil > Palsa > Peat permafrost | place: Sweden: Abisko... | reverse complement strand
TCAGGACTGAAGGAACCTGATGACTACCTCCGGCACCATTTCAGGCCGGCCGTGGCGTTGCACAAATTCCGCGACCTCATGCCTTCTGGTCTCGACGAGCGGGCCCGTTCCGAAGGCTAGCTCCGTCATCTGCTCGAGCAGCGGGCTCAGCCGTTCATGCCAGCGCGCCCCGTTGTCGTAGCGCCAGTGATCAATGAGCTCGCCCAGGCCCCGCCGAAGGACGGCGGTGACATCGACGGGAGGGCTCAGCCGCTGCGGCGAGAGCCCGGCCGGCCCGCAGCCGTCTAGGCTCGCCGCCACCGCGTCGGCCATCAACGGTGCCAGCAGAACCCCGTTACGGTAGGTCCCCGTCGCGACGCTCAGCCCATCCAGCGCGGTGCGCCCGGCGATCGGCATACCGTCCATCGGCATGGGGCGCAGGCCGTATCTCATGCCGGTGATATCCCACACGTTCAGCGGGCTCGCCAGCTCCCGGGTCACGCCGGTGAGCAGCTGACTAGTTTCACCCGCCGTGACCTGGCCGGAGGTGCCGGGGAGGTGACTGCCTGCGGTGTTGGTGGACCCGACGTAGACGCGGCCGGGACCGCGCGGCACGAGGTGCAGGCCGCATGCAAATTGCCGGTTCGGCGTGCGCAGCACGTGCGCATACCGGGGCCCTCGCGACCCCTCGAGCACCAGCCCTACACCCTTCGCCGGCACCACAGCCGGGACGAGTGTCTCGTCGAGGCCCGACACCCGCAGCAGCGCATGCACGGCCGCCCCGGTGCACAGCACCACCTCCCGGCAGGAGATCGAGCCCGCACCGCGGGTGCGCACACCGGTGACCGCGCCATGCTCGTGTTCAATGGCCTCGGCCCTGTCATCGGCTACCGACGCTCCCAGCCGGGCCGCCACGACGATGACCTCCTGGCGCAGGGCGGGACCATCAACCCAGGCTTCATCGGCCAGGTAGAGAGCCCTCGCCGACCGGTACCCGGGCGCGTTCGAGAGCTCGGTGATCTCCTCGGGTTCCACCCGCTCGGCGCGCAGGCCGTGCAGCAGCGCCTCGTCCTCCATGGCCCGAAGCGCCGTCAGATCGTCCGGCCGGTCCTGGCCGGCTACCACGAACGTGCCAGCTGGAGCGGGCGGCATCCCGATCTCGTCCCACCAGGAGGGTTGCCGAGCCCAGGCCTCCAGCCTGAGCGCCAGCTCGGCCGGGTTATCGTGCGGCCTGAGTTCGCCCAGGACACCGAGCATCGCGCCGCTCGCGCAGGTCGCCGAACCGGCCGGGTCCCCGACATCGATGGTCAGCACGCTGCGGCCGCCGCGGGCCAGCCTCATCGCTACCGCGGCACCGACAATCCCTCTTCCCACCACTACGACGTCGGGTTCCATCGCCGTCATCCGGCTGGCCGCGCTATCAGCCTGGCCCGCGCCCCGGAGTTCGCCAGCCTGCTTGTTCCAGCGGCGGAGCGGTCGGCCGGAATCGTTTTCAGTACGGCCAGGAACATGTCCTGATCTCCGGTTTCTGTGTCGCCGGAGACGATGCGGCGGTATTCGGTGTGCCAGCCGGAACGGCGGAGTTCCGCGGTCAGGCCCCGGCTGGTCGGGTAATGACATTCGGCCTGCCCACCGGAGATCAGGCACCGCGTGCGGACGTCGAACCAGGCGCCGGCGGGAAGCTGTCTTGGGTTCCGGCACATCGTCATCACGAGCAGGGCGCCCCCGGGCCGCAGCGCGCGGGCGGCCAGCCGGAGCATGCCGGACCGGTCGGCCGGCCGGGTCAGGTAGTGCAGGACGAGGCTGTCGATGACGAGGTCGAAGCGCCGGTCCAGCCGGGCGAGCGGCCGGGTCAGGTCGTGTACCTGGAACCGCGCCCGGGTCCGGGGATCTGGGCGGTCGGATCGGGCCGTGGCCTGTGCGACGGCGACGGCCGAGATGTCCAGCCCGAGGACGCGATAGCCGCGTTCGGCCAGCGGGAATGACAAGGTTCCGGTGCCGCACCCCAGTTCCAGCACATCCAGTGCCGGGGGCTGGCGACCCGGCGGATCCGCCGCGCCGAGCAGTTCGTCAAGGTACCCGAGAACCTCACCGACCGTCGCGGCGTTGTCGTGCCAGTCTGGCCTGCCCGCGGCTAGCCGGGCGCGGTAGATCGCGTCGAAACGGTCCGCAGCGCCGCTGTCCGTCATATCGAGGCACCGCGCGCCGCGCCGGCTGAAAGCTCCGGGTCGCCGACGGCCGCGCACCACAGCCGGGCGCACTCGGGGTGCTCGGCGGGCTCGGGCCACGCCGTCGGAATAGCCGGGCTGGGCCTGATCGGCGGGTTGCGCCATATCAGCACGTCGGGGGAGGCGTTGGTGGTGGCCCGGTCGTCCCATCCGTAGTGCTCGCAGAGCGAGTGCGGCGGCCGGAGGCACAGTCCGCCGGTCAGCAGGTGCCGGTACATCCAGCCCGCCGCCCACAGGTTGCGAGGCCCGGCTTCGGCGGCGAGCTTGGGCAGGTCGGAGCCGTAGCGCCGGATATCAAGGCCGCGTTCTGAGCATTCCCGCATGAGTTCAGTAGCCGGCCGGTCCATTTCGGTCCAGGCGCGCCGCCAGGTGCCCCATACCCAGCACTCCGCCTTCCCGTCGAAGTACGGCTGTCCGCCTAGCCCGGCCGGGGTGATGAGAGGGTGTGTCCATCCGGTGACGCTGAGCACCCGCTCGTCGGCGGCGTAGTGATCGAGCGCCGCGGACAGGTAGGAGTAGGCGCCGGGTGCGCAGACCAGGTCCTCTTCGACGAAGATGGCGGCGGGGTGCCGGGCCAGAACCTCGTTGACCCCGCGCCGCACAGATCGGCCAAGACCGAGGTTCGTCCGGTGCTCGTGCACCTCAACCGGGCACCAGGTCACCGCGCGCAGCACGGCCCGGACCTTGGCGACGGCCGCGGCGTCCGCGTCGCCCCGTGGCCCGTCACTGAACACAATCAGCGAGGGCACCTGGTTGACCCGCAGTCCGTCCAGAGTCATGGCGAGCAGGTCCGCCCGGCGGTGCGCGAAGACGACGACAGGAATCAACGAGGGCTCTGCAGGCCGGTCCGCTGCTCTAGGTGCCGCAGCAGCACATCCACAGTCGCCTTCTTATGCACCCGGCAGGCGCGAGTCTCGGCCACGTCGAACCGGCCCTGCTCGAAGTACTTGTTGGACGGCGAGCCGCCCCCGCAGAACGCCCAGTAATCGCACGTCGTCCGGCACAGCTCAACCCCGGCCGCGATCTGCCGGCTGACCTGCTGGAAGGCGGGACTGCCGAGCATATCGTCGACTGATCCGGTCAGTACGTTGCCCATCACGAAGCCGGGCTCTTGAATGGCCGTGGCGGTGACTAGTTCCGGGCAGAACGTGGTGATGTTGCCGGCCTGATCGATGTTCAGGATGCGGAACGGCGTGTTGGTGCTATTCACCGGGTCCGCGCCGCCGAACGCCAGCGCCGCCAGGTTCGTCCAGACCTCCCGGATCTTTACCGCCCCGCGATGGTGATCGGACCGGACCAGAAGCCGCTCGAAGAACCGCTCGTACCGCTGCGGCGTCTGCTCAAGACGCAGCGATGACGTCTGGTTGATCCCCTCGATCTCATCGATATTGAATCCGATGTCACCGATCCTGTGCTCGGCGAAGAAGTCGTAGAACTCCTCGGGATAGTCCAGGGTGAAGTCGGTCACCACGCTGATCGCGCCGAATCCGATCCCGGCCTCCTGCAGCACCTTGATCCCGCGCATCACCTCGGCGTGCGTTCCCGCCCCGGACCGTTTCACCCGGACCCGGTCGTGGATGAAGGCCGGCCCGTCCACGCTTACGCCCATGATCACGTGATGCCGGCGGATCAGGTCCGCCCACGTCGGGCTCAACAGCGTCGCATTGGTCTGGAAACCGTGCCGGATCCGCCGTCCGTACCGCTGCGCGGCCAGCCCGGCCTCGGCGAAGGCGGTCTCGTAAAAACGCGGCGGTACCGACAGCGGCTCGCCCAGATGCCACAAGAACACCACCGGGTCCTCGACCAGGGAACTGGCCAGCACCTTGTCGAAGGCGGCCTGCCGTACCTCGGGGCGCATCCGGACCTGGCGGGACCGCTCGGGGAGATAACAGTACGAGCAGTTGATATTGCAGAAGGTCGTCGGCTGCATAACCACCAGCGTCCGGTAGTTCTGCCGCAACTCCTCCTCGTCAGTCACCGCGATGGCACCCGTGCGGTGTCAGTATGACTGCGGCCACTGGTCGAATTGCTGCCAGTCGGTGAACGCGAATACCGAGTCCGCGCCTAGCCTCGCCACATGGGCGGGCAGTAGTTCGGCCAGCACCTCGCGATTCGACGGGTCGCTCGCCAGAGCGGCACGAACGCGATCCGCGCGTTCTGCGACGGTAGCAGGGGCAGAATCGACGGAAGACATAACAACTCTCTCCTTCTGGGGATAAATGGCGCGATTATTGCGCATTCGTAACGTGCGTCACGTCCGGGCGTCGGAAGCCCCAGCCATCTGCTCGCTGCCTTCACGGGTAATGGGAGTGATAACTTGCCCGGCCCGGGCGATCGCGTTCAGGGTCCGCCGACGTCGGCGCAGCAGCTGGCGCGCGTTCTGCGGGATGCCCAAGGCCCGGCACATCCAGTTGGTCAGAATGCGCGCTCGGCCATCAACTGTATGGGGATTCATCTGACCCCAGACCCTGGCCGCTCGGATCTCCTCGGCCCATCCGTCTACACGGAAACCCCGGTCGTCGGGCAGGGCCCGGACGCGGAAGATCATCAGACCGCCCTTGCTCTGGACGCCCCATTGAATATCGCCTTCCGGCGTGCGCGACGCCTGCGGCCGGCCGAGCATTCTCTTAACAACCGATGTCGAGGCTTTAGTGCCAATCTCGATTATCTGTTCTATGGTTACTCCGCTGACCTCGATGTACTCGGCCTTCATCGCGCGGACTCCCATATACCTGTGATATCCGAGCGATAGGGCCAAAGCCAGCAAGAGCACGATAATAAAGATCATTGACCCCCCAGGGTTTCGTTGTGAGAAGCAGCTATGAATAGTTGTCGTACAGTCGGCCCGTCGCGGCGCGGCGCACACTGCCTTGATACTCACATCCAGGGCTGGATCGGCGATAGCCTGATAACAAGACAATGTCCGGGGAAGATGACAATTAAATGACACGCCGTCCTGACACGCCGCCACCACACGCGGGCCTGCTGCGAGTGTCAGGGGCCGGCGTGAATGTGCCCGGCCCAGGTCACCGGCGAGCCTGGGTAGCGGTCCCTGAGCCGGCGGGTGGCATGGTGCAGCGCGACGGAGGCGCGGCTCACGTCGACGGCGCCCGGGCCGCCGGGAATGGCCAGCGCGGCGTAGAAGTCACGAGTGAGCCGGACCGCAGACACGTCGCTGACCTGCCAGAGTGTGCCTACGACATGCTGGTAGCCCGCCAGCGCGAACGCACCAGTGATATGCACGGCCTCGTTGGCGAGCTTGGCGGGGGCCAATGCCGTTTCGCACGCGGAGAGGAACGCCAGCCCCCCGGCCAGGCGCAACGCGCTGATGTCGGCGACGGTGAGCGGGGCGACGGCGTGGTCGTAGAGGAGGAGCTGGCTTCGGCTGGGCTCGTCAGCGTCCACGCCGCCGTGGCAGGCGAAGTGCGCGACCGGGTGATCGGGCAGCGCGGCCAGGACCGTCTTCCTGGTTGGATGCTCAAGTCGCAGCGCCCGGGGGAAAGCCGCGGCGATCACGGACGCCTCCAGGCTGGCCCCGGGCAGCGGCGGCGCCGCCGGCGCGTCGGGGACCGCGACGACGAGCGGCGCGGTCACGGCGCCGGCCTCCGGCTGCGAGCGAGCGTAGCGCAGGCCGCGGGCGGTGGTGACGTAGGAGGAGATGACCTCGTCGAGGCAGGTGGCGTGCAGCGGCAGGAACGCGAAGACGCCGACCGGGCACCACCAGATCCGGGGCCAGCCGCTCGGGTGAGCCGGGCTGCCGGTGTGGCCGAGGGCGGTCAGGACTGGGCCGGTGACGCGATCGCGGAGCCAGTCGAGAATGGCGAAGATCTCCCGCTGAGCGGCCGGGTCGTCCGGGCCGGGCACGCCGTCGCCGGGCTCGGTCCCGACCAGCGCCAGCAGCCGTTCGGCCTGCTCTCCGACCTCGGTTTCCGTGACGGCCAGCGGGACCAGGCGGACCGCGTCGGCCGGGTCCCGCGCCCCGGTCAGGATGAGCGCGTCGCAGCGCGTCACGCCGTCGTAAACGTAGACAATCGGTCCGGCGGCGGCAATGTCGCCAAGCTCGCGTATGGTCAGGGGTCGCCCGTGGTCGTGGCCAGCTAGTCGGTCGAGCTCGCCGGCGGCGAGCACGCCCCTGGTCCGCTCGAGCAACTCGACGGCGCGGTCCGGCCGCCCGGCGGTCACCGCGGCCTCGGCGGCATGCGCCGCCAGATGCGTAACGGAGCTGATCTCGTGCTCCTGGTCGGCGCGGTCGAGCTGGCCGGGGAGGACGCCGGGCAGCAGGTCGACCGCCGCCTCGATGCAGGCGAGCGCCTCCTGCGGGGTGTGCCCCGCCTCGACGGCGAGTTCCGCGGCCCGCCGGTACGCGTTGATCCGAAGGCCGACCGACGCGATCGGGTTGCTGCCGACGTCGTGGCAGCACTGCCACGCCTCGGCCAGCGCCGCGGCGTCGCCCCCGGCCCGGCCCGCCGCGCGGTGCCGCTCGTACAGCGCCCAGCCGAGCTGGTTCAGGTAGCTGGCGTAGTCGGGGTGGTCCGGCGCCGTGGCGGCGACCGCCTGCCGGGTCAGCCGTAGCGCCTCGGCGAGCGATGCCGGGTCCTGGCTGGTGTGCCACTGGTCAAGCAGCAGCGCACCGACGGTGGCGAGCCGGCCGGGGTGGTCGGCGTGGTCGGCCGGGGTAGCCGCCAGTGATTCCCTGGCGCACTTGATCGCGTCGTCGAGGTACTCGTTTTCCTGGAACCGCAGGTGGAGGCTGCGGTAGATCCTCGCGAGATTGTGCAGGCACAGGGCGCGCGCGGGGTGGTCCTCAGGCAGCGCGTCGAGCGCCTCCAGCAGCAGCATGGCCGCGTCCACGACCGCGAACGGGTCGCCAGCGCGCCGGGCCAGGGCGTGGACGCTCGCGGCCAGATTCACCAGCTGGGCGATCCGGCTGAGGTGTCCTTCGGGGGTGCTGGCGACCGCTTCCTCGCGGACCCGGACCGCCTCCAGGAGCACCGCCGAGTTCCTGGACCGTACGAACAGGCTGGTCAGCACGGCGCCAAGGTGGTCAAGCAGCTCCGCCCGGCCCGGGTGGTCCAGCGGCGCGGCGGCGACGGCCGCCCTAGCCGCCTCGACCGCCTCGGTGAGCGGCTCGGCCTCCCCGGTCTGCTCGGCGAGGTCATCAAGCATGGACGCGAGGCTGGCCAGCCGCCACGGCTGGGCCGGGTCGTCGGCCGGCGATGCCGCGATCGCCTCGCGGGTCACCCGCACCGCCTCGTCGAGCACATCCGGGTCTCCGGTGCGCCCGAAGAGCTCATGCAGGGCCTGCCCGAGGTTCTGCCGGAACCGTCCGCCATCCGGGTCGCCCGCCGGGATGGCGGCCAGGGCGGCCCGGCTCACCTGGATGGATTCGGCGAGCAGCTCGTCGTCACCGGTCCGGTCGTGCAGTTCGCTGACCGCGTTGGCCAGCGCGGTCAGGCAGAGCGACCGCAGGTGATGCCCGGGCGGCGCCGCCGCCACCGCTTCCCTGGCGACCCGCACCGATTCGGTCAGCGTCGTGAGGTCCCCGGTGCGCTCCCATTCGAGCTCAAGGACGCCCTGCAGGTTGCTCAGGTAGCCGCCCCGCTCGGCGTCGCCGGGCGGGGCGGCCGCCACCGCCTGCCTGGCGGCGGTGATGGCCTCGGCTAGCGCCTCGACCTCCCCGGTCCGCTCGTACCGGCAGGTCAGGGCGCCCGACAGGTTAGTGGCGCGGCGCGGCAGGTCCGGGTGACCGGGCCACGTACCCGCGACCGCCAGGCGGTCGGCCGCCACCGCCTCGGCGAGTGCGTCCAGATCGCCGGTCCGCTCGAAGACCAGCCGGAGGTCGTCGCCGAGGTTCGACAGGTAACCGAGGTGCTGGTCGCCCGATGCGGCCGCCAGCGCCTTCCGGCTGTACCGCACGCTCTCGGTGAGCGCGTCGACGTCCCCGGTGCGCTCGTACCGCTCGCGCAGCCAGCTGCCGAGGCTGTTCCAGTGCGCGGCGAGACCTGGCTCGTCGAGGAGTTCGGCGTAGCTGGCCGCCTCCCGATAGGCGGCGATTAGCTCGGTGAGCACGGCGGAGTCCGCCTGGTGCGTATAAAGATCCTCGAGCGCGCCCGCGAGCACGGCGTACTGGGTGGCGAGGCTGGGCTCGAGACTGTCGCTCTCGGTGGCCGCGGTGGCCACCTGCACGGCCGTCCGGAGCAGCTCGGCGTCCCCGGTGTAGCCGTACAGGTCGCGCAGCCCGGACGAGAGCGAGCACAGGTAGGCGGCGCGGTCCGGGTCGTCGGAGTCGACCGCGGCGACCGCGGCCCGCAGGCAGCGGACCGACTCCGCCTGGGCCGCGGCGTCGCTGGTCGCCACCGCGAGCTCGCGCAGGGCATAGCCGAGGTTGTTGTGGTAGGAGGAGATGTCCGGCCCGCCGACCCGGACGGCCGCCGCGAGCGCCGCGCGGAAGACAGGCACCGCGCGGACCAGCGATGGCTGGTCGCCGGTGCGCTGGTACTCGCCGAACAGGCCGAGCGCCTCGCGCATCAGCGGCTCCGGCCGGGGGTCGCCTTCCGTTCGGTCACGCTCCGCATTCGCGACGTGGCTGGTGATGTGAGTCAGTCCCGCTCGAAAGAGACATCCAGCTTAAGGTTGTGAATCTTCTGCACGTAGGCGGGGCCAGCCACGACATAGAAGGCTTCGGTGACGTCTTTGCCTTGCCCCTCGTTGAAGACCCGCCAGGCCGGCTGCGAACGCACGTAGTTGTGGATCGGCAGCGAGATGAACCCGGTGCAGACCGCGAGAAACGATCTCATCCGGGTGGAGCCCACGAAGACCCGCTTGGCCGCGTTGGTCGCCCACATGCGGTGCGCTCGCACCTTGTCCTCCGCCTCGGGCACCCCATAGGAGCACCACGCGGCGACGCCGATCATCTCCCGGTACCTGGTGAGCTCGGCCCCAGACTTGACCGGCAGCATGCTCGCCGCCCAGCTGACCAGGGTGTCGGTCGCCTCGGAGCGGACGGCCGCGACCAGGTCCGGCGTCGCCCTCGTCACCGCCTTCACCGCCGCCGCCAGCGCATCGTCCGCCCGGCCGAGGGAAACCGCCGCCCGGGCGCGGAGCAGGTAGAGCATGGCCGTCGCCTGACCGCCGGTGGCACGCTCGGCCGAGTCGATGGCGGCGACCGCTTCGGCGGGTTTGGCGCCCGCCAGCAGCAGGCTCACGACGCTCTCCCAGTTCCGGACCACGCCAGGCTGCTGGCTGGCCGCGAACTTGGCGGCTTCAAGGCCCTCGTTCAGCAGCGCCGGGTGGGCGAACCCGCTGGTGTTGACCTCGGTGGCGACCACCCAGGCCAGCGCGGAGGCGGCGTCGGCGTTGTGCCAGCGACCGACGGCCTCGCGGGCCACCCGGAGCGCGTCATCGTAGTCGTCGGCGAAGACGTACTCCGACAGGATCTGCCACAGTTCCTCGAGCGTCTCGAAGACCGAGGCCGGGATCTCGGCCTCGGCTCCGCCGCCGGTATCCTCGGCGGCCCCCCGCTTCAGTACCTGCGAGACGCGCTGGATCAGCGCGAGAACATCGGCCGCCTTCTGTCTGCCCACCGGGTTGCCGCCGTTGGACTTATGGTTCCAGTACTGCCGCTTCTTCGTGATGTTGTCGTCGAGCGCGTCGGCGGTGTACGGCGGGATGCCGAAGAACTCCAGTTGCTGCTCGTAGCTCGCGCCACGGGTCAGCGACGGCTCGGTCTCCCACTTCTCCCGGGTGGTGACCACGGCTAGCTCACCTTGATCCGGGCGAAGTCGCCGGCGGCCTTCGCCACCTGCGCCTGGCTGAGGTTGCCCGGCCGGTTGACCTCGAGCTTGACCAGGAACCCACCGGTCTCGCCGTCGTAAGCGTTCAGCTCGATCATCCCGGCCCGGTCGAAATCTATCTTGACCGTGATGGGGTGGCCTTGCGGCACCGGCTGCCCGAACCGGCCGGTGCCCTTGGCGATCTGCCTGACGTCGTCTAGGTCTTCCTCGTCGCCCTCGTTCAGCTTGATCTCGACGTGGGTCTGGCCCTCCTCCACGGTGTTGAATGAGTCCTCGCCGTGGGCGGGTACCGGTGACTGCGCCTCGATGATGACGAAGTTCTGCATCACCCGGTCAGCGTTGAGCGCGGAGACGCCAAGCCCGTGTGAGCAGACATCGACCGGCTTGGGCATTCTGGCCAGTACGCTCCGCGGGTCCAGGTCGCTGCCCTCCTTAGCCCCCAGCATGGCCGCGCCCCGGGCCACGTCCTCGTCGAGGTTGCGGGAGAACACCGGCGGCTCGCCGAAGACGCGCTCGAGCATCTGCTGGAACACCGGGATCCGGCTCGACCCGCCGACCATCAGCACGGTGCCGATGTCGGACGGCTTGAGGCCGGCCGTGCCCAGCGTGTAGAGGGTGGTGTCCTCGGTGGCGGTCACCTTGTCCTTGATCAGCTTCTCGAACTGCGTGCGGGTCAGCTCGAAGGGCAGCGGCCGGCCGCTGCCGGTCAGCGACGTGGTGGCCGACTCCAGGGTGGAGAGCTCCTTCTTCAGCGCCTCGGCCTTGCCGTAGGCGTCCTGGCGCGCCCACGGCTCGGTCTCGATGTCCAGGCCGCCCGCCCGGGCTTCGGCGGACATCCGGCCGAGGATGAGGTTGTCGAAGTCCATCCCGCCCAGCCTGCGGTCGCCGCCGGTGGCCAGCACCTTCATGCTGGCGTCCGGGGCGACCTCCATCACGGTGACGTCGAACGTGCCGCCGCCCAGGTCGAAGACGAGGATCCGCCCGGTGCTGGCGTTGTCCAGGCCGTGCGCGATAGCGGCGGCGGTCGGCTCGTTCACGATGTGCACGACCTGGAGGCCGGCGATCTCCCCGGCCGCCTTGGTCGCCGCGCGCTCGTTGTCGCCGAAGTACGCGGGGACGGTGATGACCACCTTGCGCACTGGCTCGCCGAACCGGTCCTGCGCCATGCCCGCCAGTTTCTTCAGCACCGAGGCCGACAGTTCCTCCGGCGACCAGGTCTTTGCGTCCACCACGAACGGCTGCTCGTCGTCCAGGAAGGTCTTCTCGCCCATGCCGCGCTTGAACAGCATCGCGATCCGCTCGGGCTCGATGATCGCCCGCTGCCTGGCGCTCGTCCCGACCAGCTGCGTGCCGTCCTTGCCGAAGTACACCACCGACGGCACGATGCGATTGCCGTCCTGCCCGGCGATCACCTCGGTGGTTCCCGCTGGATCGGTGTAGGCGATCACGGAGTTCGTGGTGCCCAGGTCGATCCCGAAGATCCGGTCCATCTGTTCTGTCGCTCCTTGTCTGCCCGGCGTGGTCAGGACGAGCGCCCGGGCGAGATCTCCACCTTGGCCCGCATCACCACGTCGCTGTATGAGGTCAGGCCGCGCGTATGCACCTTGGCCACCAGGGCCTGCCCGTCGAAGGCGCGGCCGTCGATCGCGTCGTGGCGGGCGGGGTCGTACACGTCGCCGACCTGTCCGGTCTCCTCGTATCCGGCCTCGGTGAGCAGTCCCGCGACGTCGTCCTCGAGGGCCTGCTTGACCGCCGGGTCGAAGTCGAGGTGCCGGATCCGGTCGAGCACGTGGTGCAGGCCGATGATGACCGGCCGCTCGCGGCGGGCCTCCAGGCGGCGCTCGGCCGCCCGGAGCCGGTCGTTGATTTCGTCGAAGGCGTGGTTCCGGCGCAGCGCCTCCACCACGTAGGGCAGCACCTCGTCGAACTCCGCGTGCACGGCCGCGCGAATGGCCGCGGCGACGTCGGCCGGCGGCACGGATTCCTGGGTCAGGTCCGGAGCGCTCACGCGGCCGCCGCCTCGGGTGCCGCGCCCGGCCCGGTAGCGGTCGGCCGGTGCTCGGCGGGAAGACCGGCCAGTGCGGCAATCCGGGTCGGTAGCACGGGTTCGTGGAAGACCCGTTCAAGGCGCCGGCCCACCAGCATGGCGACCGGCCCTCGGAGGGTAAAGGTCACCTGGGTGCCGTCCCCGGAGCGCTCGAGCGCCGCCGTGATCCGCGACCGTAGCAGGTACTTGAGCAGCGTCTCGGTGAGCGCCGCGTAGAGCAGCGCCGGCGTCAGCACCACGGCGATCCAGAGCATGATGATCGTCCCGATGCAACCGAACTCCGAGCCAAGCGACAAGACCGCCGCGTAGAAGCCGCGAAGCACCTGGGTGAAGTGGCTGCCCTTGGCCACGATCTCCGTTGCGGCTACCTCCGTCTCCGTCGCCCGCTCGATGTCGAAGAGCCCGCTCGGATATCCGAAATCGGTCTCGTAGCTGCTTTCGATGAAATCACTCACGAGCCGCGCCGCCGCCCTGGGCGCTACCTTGTGCAGCTGGACAGGCGGCAACTTACGTGGCAGGAACCGCAGGACAATCCCGGCCAACAGCATGAGGACGATAATGATAAACCAAATGGAAATAAGTGTGCCCAAGATCTTTTCCCCCCCTCGCACGGCGACCGGGCCACCGGATTCCCGCTCGGCGAAGTAACATATTTAACCATGCAGACAAGACACAGGGTTCACAATACTGCCCGTCATTCGGTTAACCTACTGATGACATAAATTTGATTTATGTCAAAAACGTGACACTCATTCACTGGCGCCGGCCGGCCAGAAAAGCCGTAACAGCCACCGCATCGCGGAGAGGCAGGAACCGGCCGCGGCGGCTGACCCGGGAAGGGCGCGAAGTCCTCTCGCCTGCGATTGCTTTGCCACGTGAGTCCGTTACTCTCGGCAGCATGGTTCCTTCGGACCGAACCGCCGCCCGATGCTCCGGGGGTGGCCGATGACGGTTCCCTTCATTGATCAAGAACTCGTCATTCACGTCTTCTCCCCGCTCGATGGCCCGCTCGCGGAAACGGCCTATGAGCAGGTGAGGCGGCTATGGTCGGCTTGCCGCAGCCAGCTGGGGATGACGGAGGCCATTCCCGGCATCGCGGCCGCTACGCTGCCACCCGAGACGCACGCCGCGCTTCGTGCGGACGGGGTCGCGGCCGTCCAGGAACGGCCCGATGCCAGCCGGCAAGCTGTACTGCGACGGGTTCACGACGTGGTGAACCTGTCAGTGGCCCTCGCCCAGCCCAAATCGGAAGGCCTCCGTCGGCGCCACGCCATGCCCTCGCCTTCAGAACGCCCGATGGGATGGGTGGAATGGGCGCAGATCTGGTCGCAGGCCAGCGCGCCAGGCCCCGACGCCACGCTGGGCGAAGCCCGCCTGTTCCTGGCCCGCGCGCCGGGCGTCGGCGTCGGCGCGGTCGCGGCGACCGCGGCCCTGGGCCAGTCCCTCGAGCCGCTTCTGCCCTACCGGCAGGACAGGGTGCGCGAGTGGTGGCGGCGTGGCACCACGACCAGCTCGGGGTATGCGGTGTGGGACCTGAGCCCGGGGGACACCGACGCCATCCGCGAGATCGTCATCGTGGCGGCCGAGGACCGGGAGGAGGAACTCAGCGCGTGGGCCTGGTCGGACGGGACGACTGACCTTCCCCCGTTCGTCCGGTACCTGCTGCACGTGGCGAAACTCCGGTTCGAGGCCCGGCTGCTCGATGCCTGGGAACAGGGTCCGCGTGGCGGCGACCCCGACGCGATGCTGGCGGAGCTGAGCGTCGCGCTGGCCCCGGATGCGTCACACCCAGGCCAGGCCGGACTGCTTCGTGCGCGGCTCAGCAGGCTCCGGGCGGTAGAGATCCGTCTGGGCGCGCTCGAAGCTGATCTGGAACGGTTGAGCACCACGGTCGCGATCGCCCGCGACAACCTCAGCGCAGCGGCCGGGCCCGACGCCGGCGAGGGCCCCGCCGGCCTGTTCGCCACCGACCAGGCGCTGGGGTGCTGGCTGACCCAGCAGCTTGAGGATCACCTCCGGTACCTGCGGACGGACCTCGGGCAGACCCGCCACGCCCGCGAACTCGCCGATGAAGAACTGGAACAGACCGTGCAGGCGGAGCCCGCCACGGGTTCCTCCGGCCGCGACGATGCCGCCGGCTCCGTCCAGCGGCGGGTGTTTGTGGTCCACGGCCGCGACACCACGCTGACCGGCCGGTTCTACGATTTGCTGCGGGCCGTGGATTTGCGGCCACTGGAGTGGGAAACGCTGGTCGCGGCCACCGGCCGCGCCACGCCGTCGCTCGCGGAAGTCGTGGCCCGGGCGCCGCACGTCGCGCAGGCCACACTCGTCCTGCTCAGCCCCGATGACATCGTGGAGCTCCACTCCGACCTGATCCTCGACAGCGACGTCCCGCCGGACCGGGACCGCGCGGGGCAGGCCCGTCCGAACGTTCTGTTCGAGCTCGGGCTGGCCCTGATGGCCTATCCGGATAACACGGTCATCGTCGAGGTCGGCCGCATGCGGCCGCTGAGCGACCTGGCGGGCCTGAACGTGATCAGGTTTGACGGCTCGGCCGAAGCGATCAAGAAGGTGCTTAACCGGCTGGAAGTAGCCGGCTGCGCGATCGACGACTCAGCGGTCGACTGGCTCGACCCCGACCGTTTCGCCGGTCTTCGTACCTACCGCCGGGGTCCGGATAACCACGGGAGGCCCGACAACGGCCAGGGGGCCCCGTGACGAGCAGCACGCCGGAGGATTCGCGGCCCGGGGACCCGCGGCCGGTGGGGAATCTGGGCCTGCTCAAGCAGCTTCGCGGCGCCCAGCTGTACCGGCGGTATGAGCGGACCGGAGACCTGGAAGCCCTGCGTGCGGCGGTGCAAGTATTCCGCGCCGCCATGCCGGGCAGCCCGCCGCGCCAGCGTGCCACCTCCCTGTCCAATCTGGCGGCCGTCCTTTGGGCGCTGTTCGAGCGGACGGGGGACCGGGCCGCCCTGCGCGAGTCGATCACGGTCGGCCGGGCCGCCGTGACCACGATCCCGCCTGCCCGCAATCACGCCCTGTACCTGTCGCAGCTGGGCGACCGCCTGCACACCTGGTACGAGCTGACCGGCGACGTGGACGCGCTGCATGAATCCGTCTCGGCCGGGCGGGCCAGCATCGAGGCCGCCGAGGGCCGTCCGCTGCGGGCGCTGGTCCTGTCCGACCTCGTCCCCAAGCTGCAATCAGTCTTCGAAAGCACCGGGGACCTAGCCGCGCTGCGCGAAGCGGCCACCTTAGCGCGCGAAGCCGTGGCGGCCACGCCCGGCGGTCCGGTGGGCCTGTCGAATCTCGGGTGCGTCCTGCACACCCAGTACCAGCACACCGCCGACGCGGACGCCCTCCGCCAGTCGGTCGCCGCCCACCGGGCCGCGGTCGCCGCCGGTGCCGCCGACCCCAGCCAGCCGAAGTTCCTGGCCAACCTCGCGAGCGCGCTGCAATCGGCCTACCAGGACACCGGTGAGCTGCGCAGCCTGACCGAAGCCGTTTCCACGTTCCAGGCCGCCATCGCCGCCATGCCCGGTGACTACCCCGACCGGGGGCATTACCTGTCCAGCCTCGGGACCACGCTGGGCGTGCTTTACGACCGGACCGGAGAAAGCGAAACCCTGCGGGCGGCGATCGGTTACGGCCGGGCCGCCGTTGACGCCACCCCCGCCGGGCACGTCGACCTGGCCCGCCGGCAAACCAACCTCGGCGTCACGCTGTTCAGCTCGTTCGCCGTCACCGGGGACCTGGAAGCCCTGCACTCCTCGGTCGCCGCGCACCGGGCTGCGATCGCGGCCGCCGTCGGCGACCGCCAGCGCGCGGTCTGCCTGAGCAACTTCGGGGCCGCGCTGGAGTCAGTGTTCCGCCGCACCGGGGACCTGGCCCCGCTGCGGGAGGCGGTCGCCGGCGGCCGGGCCGCCGTCGCGGCCACGGCCGTTGACCACCCGAGCCGGGCCGTGCGACTGTCCAACCTCAGCGAGGCGCTGCAAGCCCTGGCCGTCCAGACCGGCGACCTGGAGGTCTTGCATGAGGCGGTCGCCATCGCCCGGAGCGCCGTCGCGGCGGCCCCCGGCCAGTTCGCGGTCCGGGCCAACCTCGGCGGCGCGCTACGGGATCTCTTCGACCGCACCGGGGACCTTGACACACTGCGCGAATCGGCCGGACTCTGCCGGGAGGCGGCCGACGCTGCCCCGGCCGATCTGCCCGACCAGGCACTGCTCCTGTCCAACCTCGGGATCAACCTGTACATGCTGGCCAGGCACACCGACGATGCTGATCTGCTGGCCCAGGCCCGGGCGACGCTGACCCGCGCGGCCGGGCATACGTCAGGCGCGGTCCGCAACCGGATTAAGGCCGGGCGGGCGCAGGCCCGGGCCGACATGTTCGCGGGTGATGACCGCTCCGCGGCCGCCTCGATGGAACGCATGGTGAGCCTGCTGCCCCAGCTGGCGGCCAAGGACCTGCGCCGCGTTGACCGTGAGCACCGCCTCGGTGAGGTAGCCGGGATCGGAGCGCAGGCCGCGGCCTGCGCCCTGTCGGCAGGCCAGCCCGAGCAAGCGGTGGCACTGCTCGAGCAGTCGCGCGGACTGCTGCTGGCCGAGACCATGGAAGCCCGTAGCCAGGTGGACCTGCTGGCCGGCCAGGACCCAGGCCTCGCCAGGGAATTCAGGGCCCTGCGAGATCATCGCGCCTTCCTCGACGCCGAGCGGGCCATGCCGCCGGATCCTTTCCCGCCCGGCCCGGACCGCGCCGCGCACCGCCTCGCCGAGCAGGTCCGGGAGGCGGCTGAGCAATGGGATGCGCTGCTGGCCCGCATCCGCGCCCGGCCCGGCTTGGCGGGGTTCCTGGCCCCGCCGTCCATCAGCGAGCTCAAGCGGCAGGCCGCAGCGGGCCCGATCGTCATGATCATCGCCGACGAGCTCCGGTGCGACGCCCTGGTCCTCACCGCCGACCGTGACCCCGTCCGCCACATCCCACTGCCCGAACTCACCGAGGAGGCCGCGCAGGAGCAATCGGATCGCCTGACCGCGGCCTGCCAGACCGTCGCCACCGCCCCGGACCTGGCCGCCATGAGGCAGGCGGAGCGCGATCTGCACGAGATCCTCGGCTGGCTGTGGGACACCACGACCGGCCCGATCCTGGCCGCCCTCGACGGCACCGGGAGTCCCCCGGGCCACGAGCCCTGGCCGCGGCTCTGGTGGTGCCCGGCCGGGGTGATGGCCCGCTTGCCGCTGCACGCCGCGGGCCACCACGAGGACGTCGCGGCCGGGGTCCCGGCGCCTCGTACCGTGCTGGACCGGGTCGTATCCTCTTACACCACGACGGTCCGGACGCTGGCGTACGCGCGGCAGGCGCGGGCGGACGTGGCCGCGGGCCCGTCGCTCGTCGTCTCCATGCCGGTCACGCCGGGGGCCCCCGCGCTGCGCTCGGCAGCCGCCGAGTCTGGCCGGCTGACGGCGCTGCTGGGGAAGGCCGGGACGACCGTGCTCAACGGGCCCGAGGCCACCCGCGACCGCGTGCTCGGCGCCCTGCCCGGTCACCACGTGGTGCACTTCGCCTGCCACGGGGTCAGCGACCTGGTCGACCCCGGGGCCAGCCGCCTGCTCCTGTACGACCATGACACCCGCCCGCTGACCGTCACCGCGGTCTCCCGGCTGCACCTGCCCCACGCGGACCTGGCCTACCTGTCGGCCTGCTCCACCACCGTCACCGACCTGCGGCTCGCCGACGAAGCGGTGCACATCACCGCAGCCTTCCAGGTGGCCGGCTACCGCAACGTGATCGGCACCCTGTGGCCGGTCGGCGACCGGCCCGCCACCCGCATCGCCGCGCACGTCTACGCTCACCTGACCGATTCGGGGGAGAACCCGCCGGCCACGGACCAGACCGCCGTCGCCCTGCATCACGCCACCCGCAGGCTCCGTCGCGATCACCTCGGTGAGCCCACCCTGTGGGCGGCGCACATCCACGTCGGGGTCTGAAATAGCGGCTAGAGACTCCGCAGAAAATCCCTCAGGCCGACCAGGTCGACCCGCTCCACGTCGGTGGGGAAAATCACGATCCGCAATTCGTGGCAGATGAGCCTGAGCCGGGAATACGACACGAACGACAGCAGCATAAGCCGCAGCAGGTTTCCGCGGTCAAGGGTATCTATCCGAGCAAGCCCGGAACCCATGAGCGGAACAGAAAGTGCCCCGCGCTGGCCGTGGCGATATACCGCGTCCCACAGCTCCGTGTAGCAATGCCACAGATCTTCCACCGGAGCGCGTGCTACCAGGTCGTTACCCATCCTGCCGTACGCGATCGCGAAGATCAGGCGCTGCGGTGCACCGAGGATAGCGACCGTACCCAGCGGATAGCGAGCTAGCTTTCCGTACGGCTTGTCGTGCCGCGACTCGACGAATGCCGGCCGGACGCCGGCCAGCCCCGCCGCGAGCTGCTCGTCAAGTCGGTCCTGGTCTTCGTGGTAAACCTGGCGAAGAAGCTGTCCCTGGACGCTGGAGCTGTGGATAATGCGATCATCGGTGATAGACGTGTCGAAGGTATCGCTAAAGCCGACGGCAAGATGCGTATCCTGGTCGAAAAGATTACCTAGGCAGATATTGAGCGTAACATCGAGGTTGCTCAATTTTTGACGTATGGGCAGTGCCGCGGTGTTTGTTTCACCGGCGACGTCCAGGACATCCAGGAGGCGCTGGGCGATGTCGCGTCGGCCGTCTACGGTCGCGTACTGGACGATGGCGCGGGCGAGCTCGATCTCCAGCGCATGCTGACCGGAGTGATCCAGCGCCTCTCCGGGCGTGCTTGGCCTTGAGCGGTTCCTTGAATTATCGCGCTTCCATTCCTTCAGATCCTCCGCCCGCCGGCGAGCTCGCCTGACTGTATTGTCATCCGCACCGAGTACTTGCGCAATTTTTGCGGCGGCGTCGGGACTAGGGGCCTTCCAGCCACGCAGCACTTCGCTGACGTGGCCTGGTGCGTAGCCGGTCCTGTTGGCGATCTGCCCGATGCGCAGCTGACTTGAGTCTCGGAGCCGCCCGAACAGGTCGACCAGATCTCGGGCCGGCCCCGGTGGCAGATAAGGCTCCGCCCGCTTGCTCCGAGCCATCTCACCTCCCCGTCGCGGCCAGTCAGTCCCGCCGTGCCTTCGCTGCTTATCACCTGCGGGAAAACTCGCCGGTCAGTGAAGCCGCACTTCAGGCGCGCCGCGCAATTTCCTGCGTTCGCCACCGTTCGCTGGCGAATTCCCTTGGGGCGTCACAGGGTTGTGATGACGGCACGGCCGTTAGGCCGACTGCCGACGGAGTCCTAGTGTATTTACCGCAGTCACCGGGGACCAGGACTGGGGCAGGGACGGGAGGTGACAGCTGACGATGGAGGTGCACGGCATCATGTTCATTCTCACCGCAGTCACTTCGGTGCTGGCCGCATGGCTCTGGTAATCAGTGAACGGGCTGGCCAGGGCATACGCTGGCCCGGAAGTCGGCCTGGGGGGAATGCGCAGGCGGGCCGTCCGTTCGAGATTAGCCCGCCTGCGCTTCCCCTCGGCCGTCACCCTGTCACGGCTCTAAGCGGCGTGATGCCATTGAATTCCATAGCCCAGGTACATGGCCAGGTCGCGGAACTCTTCATGGACTTCTCCGGCGGCGTCGGGAACCAATAGGTCTCCGGTAGGCTGCACATCCTCGAACATGCGGACAGTCTCTCTATTCACCCGGCGGACCCAGTCGGGAAGCTGTTTGAGTTCGAACCGGATCCTGAGGTCGAATTTGTTGCACTGACATTCTGGTGTTAGCAGGTAATGGGGGTATCGCAGCATGCGCCGTGGCATCCGCAAGATCAGCCCGTACTCATGTTCCTCCCCGGGCTGCAGCGGCTTAGGCAATTGGACGATAAGGTCAAAGCGGTTACGTGCCGGCTGTTCCTGGCGGAGCAGCTGCCCGCCGTAGAGGATTTCGGCCTGCAGATCCGCTCCGGGCTGATTGGCGTCGCGAGGTACGTCAAGCCATGCCTTCACCTCGGTAAGATTTTCGCGGGTGGACACGATACGGCGATCCTCATGTGACTCCACGATCTCGGTGTCCAGCCGGAGCAAGGTCCGGAGCTCCTCGACGTACCAGCCATCGGGTGCCACCGCGGTTCGGCTGCGGCGGCGACGCAGTTCCGTCGCGATCACTTCGGCTAGCCGCTGCTCGGCCTCATCGATACGACGCAAGGCCGTCCGGTAGTCCCGGCCGAGCTGGGCCGCCAGCCAATTCACTCGCCCGCCGAACAGCGGCTCCTGTTTCGTCTCCGCCGACAGCGCCAAGCTCGCCTCGATGGCCGTGCGGTAATCACCGAGAAGATCCGCGGAACACCGGCTCACCTCGGCTATGAGGGCTTGACGGTGAACCGCGGCATCCCCGGGGCCCGCTAGTTCGTCCATGAGGAGCAGCTTGCGGAGCCGCGAGTCGAGATCACTGGCCTGTAGACCGCGTCCCTTCCTGAGCAAGTGGATCTCAGCCGCGACGCGCGCCGGTAGCTCCCCATCCGTGGCTGGCATCTAATTGTCACCTCTCAGCCCAGGTGACGTCCCACCCCACATAATGTCCTCCCCTTTGCCTTTCATCGCCGGCTTGATCCTGCAACGATCAGGCTAGGCCTAGGGCATACCTCTGTCAGCCCTCTATTCGGGGTTCCGGCCGGCTCGGACCGTAGCGCTGCCACCGCGACCTGGAAAGATCCTAAAATCCATATTCCCGAACGATGCCTGGTTTCACTGGCCGCGGACGTCCCAGCAGCCACGGCCACGGCGACAAAAGCGGGCATAACGCCCCGGCTTGGCGAGGGTTCTGGCCGTAATGGCCATTTCTGCGCCAGTCCGCGCGATGGCATTCTCGGGGCTCGCATGTTCGTTACGCTGATCAGCATGGATGCTCTTGATGAACCATCGCCGGGCTGGGATTCCGGCGATGTTTTCGACGTGCGGGCCGAAGCCCTCGACGTTATCTCGGATGCGCTTCAATGGCAGTTGGCCGGCCCGCGCTGGCAGGCGATAGAGCAGGTACTCACCGCCATGGACGCGGCCCTGACCGCGGGCGACCTGACGGCCCTGACCGCGGCCACGGCGGACCTGGAACTGGCCGGTCCGTTGCGGATCACCAGGATCGGAGCCGATCCTGTCGTTCCGCCGCCACCACGGGTTCGCGATCGGCTGAACCGGCTGTTGTACTCACTGGGCGGCATGCCCGCGGCGAAGCAGGAAGAGCCCAGCCCCGCAGAAGCCGGGGACGATGGCACCTAGTGCGGAAGGCTGGACAGGGTGGTTATCGTCGACGTTCCCGCCGTCGGCGAGCCCTTGGCCGATGAGCAGGACGGCAGGTAGGAGCGTGCGCCGGACAGCCACGCCGAGATGGTCACACTGGCCGAATCGCCCGGCGGGCTCACCCGCAGCCGCACGTACGGCGCGGGACAGCGAGTGCTGCTTCCGGCGGGGTGGTCGTCGGCCGCGACCACCGCGTAGGCCGCATCGCCTGGCCGGAGCGTTACTACCGGCGGGGGAGAGGTGTAGTGCCAGGCGCCGAACATGGTCGATGGCAGGTTCCGCAGGGCCGTGGCCTGGCCCGCCGCCGTCAGCCCGACCACAGCGGGCCAGTCGCTCATGCGGCACGAGGTGCGGCTGTCGTTGGTGAACTTGAGGTAGCCGCCGGCCTGGCCGGCGAGCGCGCCGGTGTCGATGAGGCTGATCTTCAGCTGAGAGGTGGCACAGGCGTCGACGCTGGCCGTTGACGACGAACCCGTCGCTGTAGACGACGTGGCCGACGATGCCGCACCCGGCGAGCCCTGGCTGCCGCATCCGGTTATCACCAGTCCGCATGCCGCCGCGGCCAGAGCGCTGATAGTGGCCGTGCGGCCGCGAGCCGCCGCTCGGGTGAGCCCGCGACGGGCCGCGGATCGTGCCCTCGGATCACTGACTACCTGGAACCTCATTGTGTCTCCCTCCGTTGCCCCGGGGGCTTACCGGCCGCGCGGCATTTCTGTCAGGACGTCAGCTACGGTGATGGCCCGGGCCGGCCAACTCGTTCCCGGTGTCCGGGTGTCCCGCAGTGACGCATGTACAGCCAGCCGGGCGCCGGGCACCGCCTGGTGGACCTGGAACACCACGGCCTCGCGGCCGGCGCCGGTTACCGCCGTAAACCAGAACTCGTCCGTGCACCCGGTCTGGCGATACCGGGCTACGGGCTCGAAAGGTCCGGCCGAGGCGGCCATCGCCGCGAACATCTCATGGCTGGTCAGGGTGCGCAGCGTGGCGCGCGTCCGGTGCCACAGCGGCCTGCCGCACACGGGAGTGCGCACCGGCGTGCGTATGCTCAGCAGCACCAGGACCGCTGCGGTGGCGACAATCCCGCCGCCGAACCAGTCCCCGCGAGGCGCATTCGCCGCGTCGGCCGCGACCAGCAGGTACGCGATCCCCGCGCCGAGTAGCGTGCCGCCGCGGGCCATGGCTCGCCAGGTCACCGCTTCGGCCGCCGTTTCGGGTGCGGTCCGCCATCTGATACAGCCGCAGCCGCCGGGAATCCGCTTGACGAGCACGTACGCGAGCAGGACGCAGAATACGGCCCCGAGGCCGGTCAGGCCGGCGCCGCCGGGCACCGGGTAGGTCCCGCTGCACACCATGAGGCCCGTCACGCACTCCACGCCCCCGGCGGCCAGCCCGAACAGTCTCCACTGGCGCCGTGGCATCCGCAGCGCCCGCCTGATGGCGGTCATCTCCTCAACAGCCCGTGCGCTCCGGTACAGCTTGCTCGCCCCGGTCACGACGAGAAACGCACCGCAGCTGATGGCACATCCCGAAATGACCGGCTCTATGACCTGATTAATCTCGATCACCCAGCTGCCCGCTAAGGCCTCGATTGGACGTAGAAGCAATAGTGGGCTGTCGTAAATCCCGGGCCGCCAAGATCGAGGTCGACATTAGCCGAGTAGTTGCACACGCCCTGCTCGCCGAATTGCCAGAGCTTGGTGGGTACCGTCGTACATTCCTGCGGATCCCATACCGATGGCCCAGACAGGTCTCCGCACGGCTCGGGCTCGCTCGACCAGATGGCGGCGGGCGCGTTGATGCCGTGCGCTTTGGCGATGGTCGAGCAACTTGGATAGGGCGCATTGGGGTTGCAGTAAAGGCACGGGTACAGCGGGAAGGTGCCCAGGCCGGCAAAATCATAATTTGCCAGGTAGCTCGCCCACGCATTCCAGTAATTCGAGCTGAGCGACGTCGAATACTCCTGGTCGAGCCAGCAGTAGAGGCGGCCGTTGGCGGGCAGCTGGATCGGGCCGACCGCGTGGTAGGCGGCGAGCATCGCGGCCGCGAAGGCCTGCGCGTCAGCTTGGCCTTCGGCGGCCGATCCGCTCAGCCGGGACTGTCTGGGCGCGGAAATGCAGCCCACGTACGGACCTCCGCTGTCCCAGGCGCCCTGGCTTTCCGCCAGGGCGTCGTCATTGAACAAGTCGGCGGCAGGCGACGGAGTGAAGTAGCGAATCCAGAAGTTCGGGTTCGTGCCGAATTCACTATTCGCCGCGGCGTACGTATTTTGTATCGAGCCTGCGGTGTCGTATCCGGTCATAACTGTCGTTCCTCCACCAAGGGCCGGGTTCGGCGCGTGCTGCGGTGCTAATAGACGGCCGACACGTCAAGGTTCGTGTCTGCCGTTCCAAGTGGGCTGAGGCCAGCAGAGAAAAATGCGAGCCGCGGGTTTTCTGGCCGTACCGCGAGCAGGGCCCCGCTGGGCAGCTGGTAAAGCCCGGCATACTGGCTGCCGTCGCTATAGGAGCCGGCCATCTTGCCGGATGCCACATCGTAAGCGCTCAGGCCGCCGGTGGTCGCCGGGCCGAGGACGTAGCAGGTATCGCCCGCTGGTGACAGCACCGCCTTGGTCCACGGAGCGCCGAGCGGCGTCGCGGGCAGCGGAAACTGAATCCGGGCCGTCGTCCGGAACTCCTCCGCCGGATCGGCTATCACAGCCACCCCCGCCCCCGGCTTGGTCATGAACACGGTGCCGTCCGACCTGGCCTGCATGGTGACGGCACTCGGCTTCGCCCGCACCTGGCCGAACGCCGGGATACCCAGCTCGGTCACCTCTCCGGTCCGGGCCGAGCACACCTGCACCTGGCGGCCCCTGACCATGCGCGCCACGTCGCCGGACGGCAGCGTGATGACGGGCTCTCCGCCCGGCCACGGTGAGGGAGCCGACACCGACAATCTGGCCGTTCCCGAGCCCAGGGGGAACACGCTCACCCGGGACCGCGTGGCGTGCGCCCGGAGATCCGCCGGATCATCGGCCTGCGGCTCCCTCGTGGTCCACAGCACCAGATCCGAGGAATTAGCCGCAGCGGTGGTCAACGCCAAAGACGGTTCACCGGAAAGGTGGAACGGTCCGGTAATAGCTCCGCTGCGCTGATCGAAATAAGCCAGCGCATGATGCGACACCCAGGTCGTCGACCATTGCGTCGCGAGGCTGCCGCTTCCTGGGTCCGCCTTGCGCACCATGCGTTTGCCCGCGGGCATCGTAATGGCCAGGACCAAGGAAACGATCGCGGAGCCGGGGGCGAAAACAGGCGTCACAAGAACGTTCGCGTCGGCCGGGACGCCGGGCACGGTCACCGACCCCTGCTGGGCCACCGTAGCCGAGGTCGCGTCGAGGAGGGTCAGTGTTATCTTGGCCCCGCCGGGCACCATATCCACGGTGGATAGGGCCGTGACGGCCTGGTTCGGCGACAAGACCGGCGCCGCCGCGAGGTTGACCGCCACCGGTATCGGCGCCGGCGGCGGCGCCGCCGGCGACGCCGGGAACGTGGTCGCCACCAAAGACCCGCCGGGTTCGGGGCCGGGAGTGCCGTAAAGGAATACATACCGCAAAGTGGCCTGACTAGATTTGCCGGGCCGGAACCCCGAAAGGCCGCCTATGCCCATATCGGGCAACGCCACAAGCGCGCCCGCGCCAATGCTGCCCGCCAGTACCTCGCGACGGTTAAGTCTAAAGCCGTCGCCGCCCGGACTCGAAGGACCCAAAGACCTGACTGCTTTTTCCCGCCTTCGAGAACGCACGACCCTGCTCCTCACATCTCAGCGAACTTCAGGTACTGAATTCACGATGGCAGGATGCCCTATCGTTCAGCGATCCTGCTAGGGCTTGAACGGCACATTAGCCCATTTTTCTCAGCCTGCCCCTTCCTGGCCTGGCGACACGCCGAAGAAGCTTGTCAACAAATAGCTGGACCCGTTCGCGCTAGGGGACAAATAGCTAGAATTGGCGCCCGCTCTTTAGCCGGGAATAGTGTGTATTGGGCGAAGTGGCAATGGCCTATCTATACCATTGCGGCCTGAAATGCCGCCCCCGGCCGCCCCCGGCCGCCCCCGGCCGCCCCCGGCCGGCGCAGAGCGGGGCCGCCACCACTCCGGGACATGGTGCCGACGGCGCCGGCGGCCAGGGTGATGTTGCTGGTCCGTCGCGTGGGCGCCGATGTTGAGGTCGCGAGGTCGTTCAATATCCGTCAACTGACCGATGTTTTGCGCTGCAACTTGCAGCACGATTTCTGATGCAAGCAGCACCGGGCAGTTCGGTACCTGCCCGGGTCTTCCCGGGGACAGCGCAGGGTAGCTTGCGCGCTGTCCCCGGATCAGCTGATTCCGATCTACCAGGGAACCCGATGAACGTAAATGGCGCCGACACCATGACCGGCAACTGCATAGAAGAGGACCTGATGACTCGCAGGCAGGTGGCGGTCCTGTTCCGGGTGACCTCGGCGTCGGTGGCGTCGTGGGCCCGGCGCGGGCACCTCCCCGAGGTGCGCAACGAGACCGGCAGGCCCCGGTACCGGCGCGCCGATGTGGAAGCGCTGTTCCGGAGCGGCCTGAGGCGCAGGTCCCGTTGACCCGCCACTGGTCCCGGCCCAGTGCCCGAGATGACGCAGGAAGGAAATCATGACCATGACCATGCCGTCCACCTCGTACAGGATGGCTGATCCCGCGCCGCGCCGCGGTGGGCCTCAGGCCGCGCGGGACCGGGCAGGTGAGCTGCTCGGCCGCCGGTGCATACGGTGCGGCGCGGTCGGCACGCACTACCTGACCTGCCCGAGCCTGAAGCTGCCGCCGGGTTACCGCCTCAGCGCCGAGCGCAGGCCCGAGTGCCTCTGCGGCCGGCCCGCGGGCAGCTGCGAGGCGTGCGCCTAGCTGGCTACGGCAGGCTCACCGGATCGGGCCCGACCCGTGGGGCACGAGCGCTCTGCGGTGCACGGTGTCGGGAGTATTAGGGCTTCGGGGGCGTTTTTGTGCATCCCCGTACCCAAAATCCACCCGAAAGCCTAAATCCTCCCAGCTAAGTGCAGTCGTTTGGAATACGTGAGCTATCAGGTGAGGATGAGGTTGACGGGTCCCGCCAGTCTGTACGGAGCGCTCCCGCTTACGCGGTGGATTCGGGCTTCGCGGCGGATCCGGTGCATTCCCGTGTCACGTGCCAAGTCTCAAATGGCCTGCGGGCGGCGGCGGCTCACCATCGAGGCCGCGATCAGCCTCTGATCGTCCGGCCAGCGGCGGTACCGGTTCACCCTCTCCGGCAGCAGCCAGGACCGGCGGACCGCGTCCGCCCGCTCCCCGCCTCAGGGCCCGGACCCGAGCGGACCGGTGGAACATCGGGCCGCACCAGGCCGGACCGGTGGAACATCGGGCCGGTGACTGCGCATCACGCCGGCCACACCGGCCCCCGCAGTCCCTTGGTTTCGCGGCCGGAGGCTGCCGGGCCCTCGTGTTCCCCGGCCGTTGCGTTCCCGGGACCGGGGCAGCGGTTCCGGGTTTCCCCCGTGCACTGGATCCACCGCCAAGCGTTTATCCACGTGCGAAACCCCGTGACACCCGCGACGCAGATTACCCACGGGATACAGGTGATCCCTCGGACACGCGGGAATGACCCTGCGACGCGCGGGAATGGCCCTGGGACTCGCGGGAATGGCCCCGCGACACACGGGACGCCAAATAAGCGAGCCGGCGCAAGGATCGCATGAAGCCGCCCTCCCGCTTCCGTGCCCCAGGCGAACGGGGCGGCAAAGCCTAGTCGAGTGGCCCGCGCGAGGTGATACGGAACGGACCGTGCTCCCACCCCCCGAGCCTGCGCATGAGCGTCGAGTTGTGCGCTGATCGCCGTCACTGGCGCCTCAAAAACAACAGACCCGGACAGATTTTCATCTTCTGATAACGCAGGTGTTTCTTTTCTTTGGTTTTTGGCTCACTCCCTGGCATACCGTCCGCACTGGGGGTTAGCCTCGCCTGGGGTCTGACCCCTTAGCGCATGGTCTGCCCTGTCCAGCAGGTCGCCAATTCGGCGTTAGGAGTCCTACGTGACGATTGAGGTAAGTCGGCGCCAGCTAATGGCGTCGGCCGGCGGTATGGTGCTGGCGTCCTTCGCCCTGCCGTCCAGCTTGCGCAAGATCCTCGACGGCGCCGCGCCCGCGGCGCGCAACGCGCGCCTGACCAGCGCGCCCATCTCCGAGATAGAGCACGTCGTGGTGCTGATGCAGGAGAACCGCTCCTTCGACCACTACTTCGGCGCCATGCCCGGTGTCCGCGGCTTCGCCGACCCGAGCGTGCCCAAGAGCCGGTTCTACCAGTACAACGCGCAGAACCCCGACAAGTACTTGCTCCCCTTCCACACCGACACCAAGAACACCAGCGCCCAGGCGCTGCCCTCCAACAGCCACAGCTGGGGCCCGCAGCACGATGCGTGGGACAACGGGAAGATGGACGCGTTCGTGACTACGCACCTGGCGGTCGACGGTAACGCCGGGCAGTACACGATGGCCTATTACCAGCGGGACGACATCCCGTTCCAGTGGGCGCTCGCCGACGCCTTTACGATCTGCGACGGCTACCACTGCTCGATGCTGGGCCCGACCTGGCCCAACCGGCTGTACCTGATGACCGGCCAGGTCGACCCGGCCGGCGTGGCCGGCGGCCCGGTCTACGGCAACTACGTGCCGCCCGAGGGCTACTCCTGGCAGACCTACCCGGAGCTGCTCACCAACGCCGGCGTTTCCTGGAAGATCTACCAGGACATCGAGGACTACGGCATGAACGTGATGGAGTACTTCGACCAGTACCAGAACGCCCCGGTGTCGTCTCCGCTGTACCAGAACGCGATGCGTTTCTACCAGCCGGGCCAGTTCGAGTACGACGCCGCCCACGACCGGCTGCCGACCGTATCGTGGATCGTCCCCACCTCCTACCAGTCCGAGCACCCCGACTTCATGCCCGCCGCCGGGGCCGACTTCGTCGCAAGCAAGCTCAACGCCATCGCCTCGAACCCCGATGTCTTCGCCAAGACGGTCTTCATCCTGATCTACGACGAGAACGACGGGTACTTCGACCACGTCACCCCGCCCACCCCGCCGGCCGGCACGGCGGGCGAGTTCATCACCGTCGACAAGGTCAGCGATCCGATCGGCCTGGGCTTCCGGGTGCCGTGCATCATCGTCTCGCCCTGGACGGTGGGCGGCTACGTCTGCCATGACACCTTCGACCACACCTCGGTCATCCGGCTGCTCGAGGTGGTGACCGGGGTCGTGAACCCGAACATCACGGCGTGGCGGCGCCAGACCGTCGGCGACTTCACCAGCGCCCTCGGCGCCTACCCGAACCGCAGGTTCCCGCGGCTCCCCCAGACCACCGCGCAGCTGGAGGCGGCGGAGAACCAGGTCCTGCAGTTCCAGCTTCCGCCCATCCCCGGCGCCAGCCAGACCTTCCCGGTCCAGCCACCCGGCCACAAGCCCGTGCCGAACGCGACCAGCTCGGTAGGGAGCGTGATCTGAAATGTTGCTACGCGATTCCTCGATCTCTTCGGAGTCTTCGGGTCCAGGTCCGGCCCGGACCAGGCGACGCGCGCTCATCGCCGGCTCCGCGGCCGTGATCCTCGCGGCCGGGACCGCCGCCGTGCTCATCGCCGTTCCGGCGAGTCGTCCCGCCGCCAAGCACCCGGTGGCGGCCGCAGCGGCCAGCGGGGCTAAGTCCGCCCACCTGGCCGCCTCGACGTGCAGTGGCCCGACCGGCGCCGCCTACGTTGCCCTCCCGGGCTACCAGGCCTTCGACGCCATCGACACGGCCAACTGCGAGATCACCCAGTCCTACAACGTGGACGACCCGCCGGTGCCCGGCGACTCCGGGGACTACAACTACGCCGGCACCGACGAGGCCGTCGCCATCCACGGCGACACGCTGTACTTCGCGGTCACCGGCGAGGACCAGGTGGCGGTCATCAACGCGGCCACGCTCAACCCGAAGGACTACAGCCCGGCCGAGACCATCATCCAGGTGGGTTTCAACCCCGGTGACCTCGCGGTCACGCCCGATGGCTCGCAGCTGTGGGTGGCCGACACC
>Ga0302326_10005306_pt1 | contig 29454 bp, 25 predicted proteins | sample Palsa_T0_3_FD_202264 | JGI IMG/M metagenome (GOLD analysis project Ga0302326, IMG submission 202264) | Peat permafrost microbial communities from Stordalen Mire near Abisko, Sweden - Palsa_T0_3 | ecosystem: Environmental > Terrestrial > Soil > Palsa > Peat permafrost | place: Sweden: Abisko... | reverse complement strand
CGAGCGAGCGGATCTCGTCGTCGGTGACGACGCCGCCGGCGTTGCGGATCACGTGCGCGTCGCCCTCCTTCAGGCCGAGCGCGCCGTAGACGTTCAAGCGCGCGTCCATGCAGGCCACGACGGCGACTTTCTTGCCAGGGGGGAGCGGCAGGTCGCCCTTGTCGAACGACTGTGCGTACAGCGCGTTGTTGGCCAACAGCAATTCAGTTACGGACACTTGAGGCCTCCGAAGATAGGCTTGGACGAGCAAAGAATAGTAATTCGCTCGACAATGTGGAGATTAGTCTCCACCGGCCTATACGGAGCCTCGCTCAGGGCGGATCATTTGTATTCGCCGCGCATCGACGCCGGCGCTTTGACGACCGGCGGTGGGGCGGCTCCGGCGCGACCGGACGAACCACTAGCTCAGTCTCAGCCTGATGATCTCGCCGCCGCGTCCCGAGTCCGCCGGGGTGGTGCCGTCGTTGGACACGTACACGTAGCCATCGCGGCCGACGGCCAGGGCGGTGGGGAAGTCGAGGCCAGTGGACGCGACGGTGGCCCGCTTCCCGCTCCGGGCAATCCGGATGATCGCTCCGGATGCTGGGTGACCGTCGTTCAGCCCCGGATCGCCCAGGCCCTTGCGGTCGAGCTCGAGCACGAGCAGACGGCCCTGGGAGTCGAAGGCAATGTCGCCGATGGCGGAGAAGCCGCGGGCGTAGACCTTGGGTCCTTGGCCGGGGGCGACTCGGTACACGTCGGATGTGCCGCGGTCAAACGGCATTCCGCCGAGCTCGCCAACGTACAGAGCTCCATCGGGTCCGACCGCCACCGAGGTGGGCACCGCCTGTGCGTCGGCCTCGATCGCCCGCTTCTGGGTGGGGCTATACGTGCCCGCCGCGGCCCGCTCGCGAATCGTCGGGAAGACGGCGAGCACGCTGACCTTGCCGGTCCGCGACACGAACAGGAGGTCATTGGCGCCGGCGTCGGCGACCGCATAGCCACCGCGGTAAGGAGCGAAGGAGTAGGGATCGCTGTCGATCGCGAAGTCGTCCCCGTAAGCGACGTCGGTCCCCGCGCCATGATCTGGATCGTGCGTGGCCTCAAACGGGCCGAATCGTGCGTCGACGTGGTCCGATTTCCCCGAGCTCGAGAAGCGTACGAGGTCGTCGAGCAGCGAACCTGCCGTCCCGTAGATCTCCTTGCCGGTTTTCGCGTTGATCAGGGTGTTCTGGAACAGGACCTCGAGCCTGCCGTCGAGAACCCGGGCCTCGACGGGGCCGGTGGCCTGAGGATCGCTCGGTCCGGAGGAGATCGACGGAAGCCCGGACAAGAGCCTGGTAACCCGCCCGCCGGTGCTCACCTCGTCAATCGCCCCGGATCGGTCGATGCACGAGAGCTGGTCGCCATCGGTGCAGCTCGTCGGCGCCTGCCCGTCCCCGGATAGCGCGACGATGAGGTCGCCGTTCGGGGCGATGGTGAGTTTCTTGGGCTGATTGAGCCCCGACGCGATCACCTTGAAAGCGGATGTCTGCGCCGCGGTCGCGGCGCCGACCGAGACGCAGGCGCCGGCAAGCACGGCGGTCACGGCCATCAGCCTTGCGAGAGTTCGGTGCATGATGAAAGAACTGAGCTGAGTGGGAGGGACCGGCCGACCCTCCCACTCACGCTCGCGAGTTCAGCGACGCGTCTCGTGACGCGCGCTGTGGCGCTTGGACTTGCGCACGGCGCTGGTGGTAGCGCTCGTCGTCGTGCCGGTCGTCGTCGTGGTGCCAGTCGTGGTTGTCCCGGTCGTGCCCGTGCCGGTGCTCATTCCCGGGCATGTCGCGGCATACGCGACCCCGCCGCCACCGGCCATCAGCACAACCGACGTCGCCACAGTCGCTGCATTTCGGCCTAGCCTCATAGTGAGGTCCCTCCTTTGGTTTGGTTACTCCCCTAAGACTGCTCGGCGCACCGGAACTCACGCTCGGGACGTAAGAGCTACGTAGGAACGGGCCACGGCGCCCGTAACCGCCCGGTCCGTAAGAACTTCGTAGGAGCGCAGATTGCAGTGGCACTTTCGCCGCGCCGGCGCGTCGTACTACGTGAAGCAGCGCCTCCCTACACGTCGCAACCTCGAAGGATGACTCTGTCCCTGCCCGTACATAGCCCGGTCCGCTGGCCCATCGTCCTCCTGGTCGCCCTCATCACGATGCTCGCCGTCCCCGCCGCGGCCGGCGCCGACATCATCACGAGCGAGAACTGGTCCGGCTACGCGGCCCACGAGAATGGCGTGAGGTTCACCCGGGTCACCGCCACGTGGCGCCAGCCGGCGGCCATCTGCACGGCCGGGACCGACACCTACTCGGCCTTCTGGGTCGGCATCGGCGGTTACAAGCTGAGCTCGGATGCCATGGAGCAGATCGGCTCCGAGCTCGACTGCAACGCGAACGGGACGCAGTCGCTGTTCGCCTGGTACGAGCTCGTGCCGGCGCCGTCACGCACCATCCACATGACGATCGCCGGTGGAGACCTGCTCACCGCCGCGGTGAGGATCTCCGGCAAGCAGGTGACCCTGACGCTCGCCGACACGACCCGGGACGAGTCGTTCGCGAAGACGGTCACCGACCGCACGATCGATGCCACGTCGGCGGAGTGGATCACCGAGGCGCCGTCGGAGTGCACGACCGCGACCAAATGCGAGACGCTGCCGCTGGCCGACTTCGGGGCGGTGCACTTCGCCAACGCGAGCGCTGAGACCGCCGCCGGCAGGACGGCAGCGATCGCGAGCTCGATGTGGAAGACGACCAAGATCCTCCTCGGCTACTCCTCGAACGGCACGGGCTTCGTGGCCAAGACGACCACCGCCAAGGCCACGCCATCGGTACTGAACCTTCACGGCCACTCCTTCCGTGTCGAGTACTCGGGCGCGGCGGTGACGACGACGAGCGGCGCGGGTTCCAGCGGTTCCGGCGGGTCGGGCGCTTCGGGTTCCGGCGGTTCCGGTTCCGCTGGCTCCGGGTCGCCGGGAACGGGTCCGGGCCTCGGGGGAAGCGGCTCCGGGGGTAACGGCGGTGGCGGCGGACCCGGACCGGGTGGCGGTCGCGGCGGTGGTGGCGGCGGAGGCCCGGGCGGCTGAGGCCTGGCGAGCCGAGACGCCGCGAGGCACACACGGGTCCCTCGGGCTAGGGTTCACCGCTTGCTCGCGGTAACGACGCCCTCGCGGTGAAGGTCCGGAACTCAAGTGCTCCGTTGGCCGCCGCCCAAGCGGTGGCCGCTGCTCACGGCCTGGCCGCGGACGACGCTACGGTCATCGCCGCGGGCAGCAATGTCCTCGTCCATCTGAAGCCGGCTCCGGTGGTCGCGCGGGTGATGACGGGCACGGCGGTACTGCACGATGACATCGCCACGTGGCTCGAGCGGGAAGTTGCGGTAGGGGTCTTCGTGGCCGCGCGGGGCGGGCCGGTGATCCCGCCGAGCGATCTGCTCGCGCCCGGCCCCTATCAGCACGACGGCTTCTGGATGACCTTCTGGCAGTTCGTTCCGCACGAGCGATCAGATCCGGAAGCACGCGAGGCCGGTCGCTCGCTGCGCGAGCTGCACGCCGTCCTCGCGGACTTCTCCGGCGAGCTGGCACCGCTCAGCGGGATGCGCGACGAGATCGCGCTCCAACTCGCGGAGCTGCGTCCCTGTCCGTGGTTGAGTGGGCAGGACATCGAGCTCCTGCGCTCCGAACAAGACCGCCTCACGCCGATGGTGTTCGAAACGTGCTTGCCCGCGCAGCCGCTCCACGGCGACGCGTCGTTCAGCAACCTCCTGCGCACCACAACTCGGCTCGTGTGGAATGACCTCGAGGACGTATGCACGGGGCCGGTCGAGTGGGATGTCGCCGGATTCGTCGCGAGCGCGAGAGCGGCGGGCCGAGACGACAAGTACGTCGAGGCGATGCTCAGCGCCTACGGCGGACCCGAGCTCGCAGAGCTCGACGCCTTCTTCGCCGCCGACGCTCTCTACGTGGCCGTCTGGGAAGCGTTCGACACGCAACGGCAGCGGCCGGCGAAAACCACCGCGCCGACGCGCCTGGCGCAGTGGCGCGACCAGTTCGCCGGCCGATAGCGCGTATCCAGCTCGCTCAACCCCGGACCGCCGCGTCGTGTCGTCAGTCGATTTGCGTGGATACAGCCTGAGGGGGCCTGGCCGAAAAACGCAACCCACAGTCACGTTTCTCGGCCAGGTCCAGTTATCCGGCCCGCCTCCGTCCGCATCCACTCAAATCGACCGCCGCGGTGTGTGCGCTGTCGCACACTTGGTGGGTATCAAATGACATAGACCGCCATCGGACTAGGGCGAACAATGGTTGCACCCGCTTCGGGGGGTTAGAGGCGGAGATTCCACAACTGGAGGCACGATGAACACAAGGGTGACGCATGTTGCCGTGGGGGCGAGTCCGAGATGAAGCGGCTCGTTGTAGTTGCTGATAACTCGTTGATCGTAGAGGCGATTCGGATCGGGTTGCGGGCCAGTGGGGAGTTCAACCTGCTGGGTCACGCGAACGCGCGCCGGACGTCGGTGCGGACGATCGTCGATGCCGAGCCTGATGTCGTGCTGGTCGACGACATGGATCACTCGGAGCTCGCGGTGTCCTTGATCAAGGCGATCAAGGAGGAGAACGAGGCGATCACCGTGCTCGTGCTGACCGTGCGGATGGACTCAGAATGGCTCGATCAGGTGTTCGAGGCCGGCGCTTCGGGAGCGATCTCGAAGGCGATTCAGCCGGTGGCCCTGTCAACCCTCGTGCGTGAGACGCTCGATGGCCACGTGATCCACGTCGGATCCCGGCCGGCATCCGGGACCAAGCAAGCCCGGCTGCGCGCGCATGCCGTCGCAGTCGAGGATTGCCCGCTGACCACGCGTGAGATCGAGATCCTGCAGCTGGTGGCCGCGGGCTCGGCGAACGGCGAGATCGCGCGGCGCCTGTGGGTGACCGAGCAGACGGTCAAGTTCCACCTCTCCAACATCTATCGCAAGCTCGAGGTCGGGAACCGGACCCAGGCCAGCCATTACGCGCACGTCAACGGTCTGGTGCCCGAGGACCCGCCGATGGTTACGGTTGCGGCCACCTCGTAGTTCGTCTGCGCGCCCTGCCTCGGCGGGGTGCGCAGCGCGGATTCCGGACTGCCAAATCGGGTCCGGTTCCATGGAACGTGATCCCACCGTCGAGTAGGCTGAGGGCATGGCCCGGAGCGCAGTGATTGCGCGGCGCAGCTTCCATGCTGAGTACGCACCATTGGGTCCCTTCGTGCCCTCGCTCGTAGCCGACTGGCTGCGCGACGAGCCTGAAACCCGGTACCGCGCGCTCGACGGCACGCTGGTGTTCGCCGACGTCTCCGGATTCACGCGGATGACGGAGATGTTCGCGGCCATCGGGAAGGTCGGGGCCGAGGAGATGGCGGGGCTGATCGACACCTTGTTCGGGCACCTGGTCTCCGCCGCTTACGATTACGGGGCGGGAGTGATCAAGTGGGGGGGAGACGCGGTCCTCTTGCTGTTCGAGGGCGACGAGCACGTCCGCCGTGCCTGCCGCGCCGCAGTCGAGATGCAGGCGGTGATCCGCCGTGAAGGCAGGCTGCAGACGAGCCGCGGGCCGGTCAGGTTGCGGATGTCGGTTGGCGTGCACAGCGGCAAGCTCGAGTTTCTGCTCGTTGGCGCTCGCTGCCGAGAGCTGATCGTCACGGGCGGCGCCGTGACGACGCTCACGCGCATGGAGGCGATCGCCGGGCCCGGACAGATCGTCGTCAGCTGCGAGACCGCCGACGCCCTGGCCGACGCCGGCGAGCGCCGCCCGGACGTTCCCTGCGACGAAGGCCTGCTGTTGCGCTCGAGACCCGACGCCGAGCGCCTGTACGCGCCGCTGCTCGAGGTCGACTACGGCGACCTCGACCTGGGGGTGGCGATGTGCGACGCAGTGCGCGATCACATCCTGGGCGGGGCGATCGAGAGCGAGCACCGTCGCGTCACGACCGGCTTCATCAAGTTCTCGGGCACCGACGATCTCCTTGCCCGCGAGGGTCCGGAAGCGCTCACGGCCGCCGTCGAGCAGATCGTGAGCGTTGCCCAGGATGCGGCATCCGCCAATCAGGTCACCCTGCTCGGCTCGGACATGTACGCGGATGGCGGCAAGCTGATGCTGCTCTCGGGAGCGCCTCGCCAGGTCGGCCACGACGAGGACCGGATGCTGGCGACGGTGCGCTCGGTGGTCGACGTCGAGGGGCCACTGGTGTTGAGCGGCGGGGTCAACTCCGGACGGGCATTCACGGGCACATGCGGCCCGCCCTACCGGCGTACTTACTCGGTACTCGGCGACTGCATCAACCTCGCTGCGCGACTGATGCAGCATGCGCCGCCGGGCGAGCTGCTGACCACCGGCCACGTGATCAGGCGAGCGACCGGGAGCTTCGTGGTCACCGCGGTCGCGCCGTTCTCGGCCAAGGGCAAGCGCGAGCCGATCCAGGCCTTCAGCGTGGGGCACTCGTTCGAGGGCCGCGCCGTACCCACCGAAGCGCCCACCGAGGCGAATCCGATCATCGGGCGCGAGGCGGAGATCCAAGTGCTGCTCGAGGCCGCGGCTGATGCCGCCGCCGGGAACGGACGCGTGGTCGAGATCGTCGGGCCGGCGGGGATCGGTAAGTCGCGGCTCCTCGCCGAGCTGCGGGCGCGCACGAGCGGCCGGTACCTGCAGGCCGACGGGGACATCTACGCGGCCGCGACCCCGTACGTGCCGTTCGAGCGGCTGTACCGCGAGCGACTGGGCCTGGGCGAGAAAGGGGATCCTGAGGCCATCGCCGCCGCCCTCGCGGCACAGTGCCGCGAGCATGCACCCCATCTCACCGCCTGGCTGCCGCTGTTGGGGATCGTGGCCGGACTGGATCTCCCGAGCACACCAGAGGTCGCGCAGACCGACCCCGTTCGCCGCAAGGAGCGGCTCGAGGAGCTGACGAGCGAGCTCATGGCCGCGGTCCTCGGCGCCCCGGTGACGCTCGTATTCAACGACGTCCATCTGATGGATGACGCCTCCGCGGATCTGATCGCGCGTCTCGCCGCCGATGCCGGATCCCGTCCCTGGCTCGTGGTGATCACGCGTCGCCCAGCGGGGGATCGCGACGTGGTGGCGGAAGGCGCCACCAGGATCGATCTGGAGCCGCTCGGCCCCGAGGCGGCGGAAGCGCTGCTCTCCGAGATCACCGCCGACGCGCCGTTGCACCCCTACAAGCTTTCGATGCTCGCGCGCCGCGCGGCCGGGAATCCGCTGTTCCTGCGTGAGCTCGTCGTCCGCGTGCGCGACGGCGGCGACCCCGACGACCTACCGGAGTCGGTCGAAGCGGCTATCGCCGCCCGGATCGATCGGCTCGATCCAAGCCACCGCCGGATGATGCGCTCGGCCTCGGTGCTCGGCGTCATGGTGGATGTGGCGCTGCTCGCCGAGGTGCTCCGTGACGATGACGGTGACCCCTTCACGCCACGCGATCTCGACGCCCTCGATGAGTTGCTCGAGCCGGTCGACGGCTCCCACCGGCGTTTCACTCACGAGCTCTTGCGCACCGTCGCTTACGAGAGTCTCCCTTACCGCCGGCGTGAGCTCCTGCACGCGCGGACCGCGGATGCGCTCGAGCGGGCCGTCGCAGACACGGCGCACCAGGCGGACGTCCTCTCGCTGCACTGCTTCCACGGCGCGCGGTTCGAATCGGCGTGGCACTACTCGCGGGTCGCGGCCGAGCACGCGCGGGCCCGGTACGCGAATGCCGACGCCGCGGAGTGCTTCCAACGCGCGCGGGCGGCAGCCCCGAAGGTTCCCGAGCTCGATCCGACGGAGCTGGCCGAGGTAGACGAGGCACTCGGCGATGTGTACTTCGAGCTCGGGGAGTTCCCGGCGGCCGACGTATCGCTGCGCCGCGCTCGCAGGCGCGCCACGGACCGTCCGGCGACCGCCGCGGGACTCGACATGAAGCTGGCGCGGCTGCGCGAGCGTTCGGGCCAGCACGACGCGGCGCTGCGGTGGCTCGCACGGGCCACGCGAACCATCGAGGCGAGTTCCGACCCGACTGCGCGAATGCTGCACGGACGTCTGCTCGCCCGGCAGGCTCGGATCAGGTACTTCCAGGGGCGTCCGGCCGACGCCAAGCGGTTGGCGGAAGAGGCGATCGAGCTCGCTCAGGCGAACTCCGATCTCGAGGCACTGGCCGAGGCGCTCGAGTTCGCCGACATCGCCGCGACTGCGATGGGGGTGCCGGACGCCACCGCGCGCATCGAGCGCGCGATCGCCATCTACGCCGAGCTGGGCGACCTCGGGGGCGAGGCCAGGGTGCGCAACACGATCGGCGCGATCGCCTACTTCCTTGGTCGCTGGCCGCAGGCGCTCGAGCACTATCGCGCCGCTGAGGACCTATACGAGCGTTCGGGTCAGCGCTGGGCGGCGGCGATCAGCGCGTGCAACATGGCCGAGATCCTCGCCGACCAGGGCCACGTGGAGCTGGCTGAGTCGGCGCTCGGCCAGGCAATGGCGACGTTCCGCGGCGTCGGCGCCGCCGCGGAGCTGGCGTTTGGTGAGTGCCAGCTCGGGCGGGTTGCGGCGTGCCGGGGGCGCACCGAGGAGGCGCTCCGGTATTTCGCCGCCGCGCGGGAGTACTACCGCGGGGCCGGTGAGTCGACCGAGGAGATCCTCGTCGACGGGCTGACCGCCGAGAGCCTCACGCTCGCCGGCGCGCATGCGCAAGCGCTAGCCCTGGTGGACGCCGCGCTGACGCGTGCGAGCGGACTCGAGGGAATCGCAGCCGCCACACCGCTGCTCCTGCGGGTCAGAGCGGCGGCGCTGCGCGGACTTGCTCGCCACGAGGAGGCGGTGGCGACGCTGCGTGAGAGCCTGGTGGCGGCCCGCAGGCGTGAGGCCAGCCACGACGTCGCATTCGCGCTGCGCGAGCTGCTGTCCGCCGCTCCGGCGGTGAGTGGCGGAGAGCGCTCGGAGTGGCGCCGAGAGCTCGACCAGCTCGAGCGCCAGCTCGGGATCGTGGCCCGATCGGCTGCTGGCGCCCGGCCGGGCGGGCCGGGCGCCAGGGCGGATGATCTGCCGTCAGCCCACGATCAGGGCCCGAGCTTCGGGTCGGTGCCCTCACTGACCTCCCCCGGTACCACCACCACGTCGACCTCGTAGGTGCCGGGGACCTCACTCGCGTCCCGCGCGAGGCTATCGGAGTCCTCTGGCGTGAAGCTGCCGCCGTCGTAACACGGCGCGTTGGTGATCCCCTCCTCGCCGGAGACGCACGCCGGCAGCACGCCCTGGTAGGAGCCGTCGGGCTGCTGGGTGGCCGGGGCTCCCGACGCCGTGGTGAATGGTGTCGGTGAGTCGAAGCACACGTGTCCGCCGCTTCCGTCCGGGCCGATCGGATGCGCCGCTTGCGCGTTGCCGCCGTCGGTTCCGAACGTGTCCATGATTACGAAGTCGGAAACGGTCGGGTCGGTGACGTCGAAAACGCCGATGTCGCCGGTGTCGGGGGTCGAGCACGACAGCTCGTCGGTTTCAAATGAGATCAGCACGGACTCGCCGCCCGGATTGCCCGACCCTCCCGCCTGCACATTTAGCGCGGCGGTGCCGTCCGGGCTGGTGCCGGACGCGTCGCAGGGCTGGTATTGGGAGCAGGTGACGTCGTCTCCGGCATCGTCCGGCGTGTCCAGATACGTACTGCCGCTGCTCGGTTTCGACACCAGGTCGCCGCCGTACGACGCCTTGATTACGTTCTCCCCGGCGATCAGCTTTGAGCCACTGAGCACCAGCTGCGCCGTGCACTGCTTGAGCCATAGCAGGCACGGGCTTTGGAGCCTCGCCGTCCCGAGCACGGCGTTGCCGTTGCTCGTGTCGGTGAACTTGACCGTCCCCGTCGGCGTGACCAGCAAACCGAATTTGACGGTCGCCGTCAGCGTCGCCGTTTCCGAGGAGCTGACGAGGTAGGTCGACCCCACGACCGTCGTGTACGTCGGGATGATTGACGCCGCGGCCGAATCGACCACCGGTCCCACGCACAGCGCCGCCGCCGCGAGGGTGGAAATGACTCCGAGCCGGAGCACGGCTCGGGTGAGAGTGTGCATTTGGCCTCCTGTCGTTGGCGTTCTCTGCGCCCTGGTCCCGATGATCCGTCGCCCAGTCGTAGGCCCGGTCACCTGCCCGTTCATGTTCTGCCCTGTCCCGGGGCTCGATGACTCGAACTTTCTGCCCCACGCAAAAACCTACCATCCAGGAGAGCGCGGCACCAGGAGATTTGTCTCGTTCTGACGATCGCCGTGCGCTATTCTCGCTCGGGCGGTTCGCGAGCCGGTCATCGACTGTCCCGTGGGCTGTGGGCGCTGCCACGGAGCGAGCTTGCAGTCAGAGACTGGCTGCCGGATTCTGATTCGTGATTCTCGGTCTGGATCTCGGTACGGGGGTTCGTCATGAATCGGTCGTTCACGGCGCGCGCGGGTCAGGAATCTCGTCTCGCGCGAGCGTCGCAGCGTGAAGGTTCCCGCCGAGCGATACTGGTCGGGTGTCCGACCGCAATGTGCTGGGGGGAGAGCTCGAGCCGTGTGGCACCGACCCCGTCACCGGCTTCTACCGCGACGGGTGCTGTCGCACCGGCCCCGAGGATCGCGGCAGCCACACGATCTGCGCCGTGGTCACGTCCTCATTCCTCGAGCACCAGCGCCGAATCGGCAACGACCTGAGCACGCCGATGCCGCATTACGGTTTTCCCGGGCTCGTGCCGGGCGACCGCTGGTGCGTCACCGCGGTGAACTGGCTACGAGCGCACGAGGATGGCGCCGCCGCGTACGTGGTGCTGGCATCCACTCATGAACGAGCGCTCGAGATCGTTCCCCTCGCCGCGCTCCGCGAGCACGCCGTCGATGTCCCTCCGGATCCGGGACCGCTCGCGGACGACGGCTAGCGCCGGATCCGGGTCCGCTCGCGGACGACGGCTAGCGCAAATTCGCGCCGGGAACCTGTGCAGATACGGCCAAGCGGTCAACCCAGGGCATCGTTACATGATCCTCGGCACTCATTGGGAGGCCTGAGCGCGTCGCGCTCGTGGTTCGCTTGAGTTCCGTAAGGACTGCCCAGAGGACAGGTGTCGATGCATCCACTCGAGAGGTTTCTGGTCGGCAGCGAGCTCGAGATGCGCTACCGGGAAGTCACGCTGGGCAGCGACCACAGTTTTCTCGTCACGGAGCCGTCGGCCGCCAAGCAGTATCTGTGTGAGCTCTACGGCTCAAACGGCGATCGCCCGGTGACCACGGTCATGCCGTCGGATAACGGGCCGCCGGAGGTCGCCGAGGTGGTGGATGCGGTGGCGGCCGAGGCGGCGGTCATCGAAGAGACAAGTTGCTATGAAGCATGGGCCGAGCGGATGGGCTTCGACCTCGACAGCCGCCGCGGCGCGCGGGTCTATCGCACGGAACGTCGCCAGGCGTGGCTCCTGCGCGCGCTGCTCGGACGCGAGGCATACCGGAAGCTGCTGTGGGAGACCGAGCGGCTCTAACGGCCGTTCACCCGGGCTCGCTGCTTCGATCGACCACGGCGCGGACTCGTAGGGTTCGATTCCGAGATTGAACCTGGCGCAAATCGCGGTACGCTTCGTGTCCGAAGGCGTTTGGGCGTCTGAGCGACACCTGACGAGGTCGACCCACATAGGACACGCGACGGACGGACGAGGCCTAGCAGGCCCGGCCGGACATGGGAGCGCACAGATGGAAGCTCAGCTGGGGAAGGACGCTCAACCGCTCGCAGGAGGGCAGCTATTGGCGGCCATCTCGACGAACATCGTCCGGATCCTGCGCGAGCACTACGGGCGTGGCCCGATGAAGGCCAAGACCTACGCACTCGACGACATCATCGTCGTCGTGATGCGGGGAAGTGGCTTCACGCCGCTCGAGAAGACGATCATGGACAGCGGTGAGCCCGAGCGCGTGATCGCGATGCGCGAGGACTTCCAGCGCGTGATGGCCAGCCGCTACAGGCGGACGATCGAGGAGCTGACCGGCTGCAAGGTCGTCGCCTTTCTCTCGCAAGCTCACGTCGAACCGGACATCACGATGGAGATCTTCTTCATCGACCGGCCGCTGCCGGGGTTTGGCGCGCTCGAGATCACCGACCCCGTATAGTCGATTGGCACGGCCCGTTTCGTGCGCGGGGGCCGCATTGCTGTTAATGTGCATCATGGTTCGGGCATTCGGCTCGGGCTGACACAGTGCCAGCGCCGCGCAGTCGTTGCTCAAGCTTCCTCCGCGTTCGCAGCACCAGACACGGAGGACCAATATGGCCACCGGAACAGTTAAGTGGTTCAACGCCGACAAGGGGTTCGGTTTCATCACCCCCGACGATGGGACGAAGGACCTCTTCGTCCATCACTCGGCGATCAATTCGAGCGGCTACCGGGACCTTCCCGAAGGCGCCAAGGTCTCCTACGAGGCCGAGGCCGGGGAGAAGGGCCCGAAGGCAACGAACGTAACCAAGCTGTAGGGGCAACCAGCCTCACCGCCGTGGCGGTGCCGCTCGCGCGGCCTGCCGCGGCGGATTAATTACATCGGTGAGCGCAGATGCCGGCTAGCGCCAGTGTCCTGATCGACGCAGAGGGCCTGCATAGGCTGCTCGCCACAGCTCCCGCGCCCGTCGTCCTCGATGTGCGTTGGGCGCTCGGCGACCCCGACGGGCGAGCTCACCATCGGGCCGCCCATATCCCGGGGGCGGTTTACGTCGACCTCGAGACTCAGCTCGCGGGCCCGTCGGGATCGGGACGCGGCCGTCACCCGCTGCCGGAGCCGGCGGCGCTCGAGGAGGCCGCCCGTAGCTGGGGCATCGGCGCCGCCACCCCGATCGTCGTCTACGACGACGTCGGCAATCTGTCCGCGGCCCGGGCATGGTGGCTGTTGCGCTGGGCCGGGCTCTCGGATGTACGTCTGCTGGACGGCGGTCTGGAGGCCTGGCGGCAGGCGGGATACCGCACCGAGTCGGATCCGGTCACCCCCGAGCGCGGCGACGTGACGCTCGCGCCCGGGAGGCTACCCGTGCTCTCGGCCGAGGAGTCCGCCGCCTTGGCGCGCACCGGGCTGCTGCTCGATGCGCGTGCCGCGGAGCGCTTTCGCGGAGATTTCGAGCCGGTCGATCCCCGCGCCGGTCACGTGCCGGGCGCGGTCAGCGCTCCGACCACCGCCAACCTGCGCCCGGATGGCACGTTCGAGGACCCGGCGGTGCTCGCACGCCGGTTCGCCGCGCTCGGTGCCCAGGATGGTGCCGCGATCGGCGTCTACTGTGGCTCGGGCATCACTGCCGCCCACGAGATCGCGGCGCTCGCGATCGCCGGTTTCGACGCGGCGCTCTATCCCGGTTCCTGGTCGGAATGGGTCAGCGATCCGTCACGACCCGTGGCCGTCGGGTAGTACAACTCAGGTGGTGCTGCATGTGCTCGCGGTGGTGTTGGCGCTGATCGCCGTGGCCTGCCTGATAGTCGCGATCGCGGGTATGGCCACGGACCGGCAGAGCGCGCGGGTCGGCTGGCTCGTGCGCGTGCTCGCCGTGCTGTGCTTCGCCGCGGCGGTGGTGCTCAACCTCGCCGCGCATTGACGCGGCACCGCCCCGGCGCTCAGGCGTCGCGGCCCGGCAATGCGTCGCTAGGCCGACGAGCCCTCGAGCAGGAACCGAGTGATCTGGTCGGGCGCGTCCCACATCGGCAGATGCCCGCATCCGACCAGGACGCGGCTCTGGACGTGGGGCGGGAGCCGAGCGGGACGGGCCACGAGGCGGTCGTGATCGGGCCACGCGAACGCCACCGGGACCTCGATCCGGTCGAGCCCGTCGAAGTGGCCGGCGCGCATCGCGTTGTTAGTCGCGATGAACGCGGGGGCGGTCGCGTAGGCGCGCACGATTTGGGCCGCGGCACGCGCGGGAACGAGATCCGGTCGCGCCATCACGGTGCCGAGCAACGCCCGCCGTCCCGACGCTCGCGCCGTCAACAGGGGAACGATCGGCAGCATGCCGGCGAGGATGATCCGACCGGCGCTGACCTTGGGCGCAAGCGGTCCGCCCCACAGGCCCGCGGGAGCGATCGCGCTGACCGACCTGGCGCGGCCGGCGAGGGCGAGCTCGAGCGCGACCCAGCCGCCGAGCGAGTTGCCCGCGATATGGGGGCGGTCGAGGCCCAGGCTCGAGAGGAACCGGTCGAGAGCCCGCGCGAGCGCAGCGGGCGTCGGGGTCTCGGTCAGCGGCGAGGACCCGCCGAAGCCGGGGAGGTCGACGACAACCACGGTCCGCTCGGCCGATAGCGGCTCGAGGACCGGATCCCACACCCGGCGGTCACCACCAAGCTGATGGAGGAGGACGAGCGGAGGGCCGGTTCCCCGTACGTCATATGCCAGCCCTACGGTCGTCGTTGACATCACAGGGCTCTACGCGCCGTCGCGCTCGGGCGGATCAGGGGGACGTCTCGGGCTCGACCGCGGCGTACATCCACTCGATCTTCCGCGCGTACTTGTTCGCGATCGGCTTTCGCTTCAGCTTCATCGTCGGGGTCAGCTCGTCGCTTCCCGGCCGCCATTCCACCGGCAGGATGGCGAACCGCCTGATCTGCTCGACCTCGGAGAGCTGCTCGTTCGCGAGGTCGATCCCAAGCGCGACGGAGTTCTGCACGCGCTCGTCGGCGGCCAGCGTCGCGGCCGATCCGTCGTCCAGCCTCTGGATCGCCGCAAAGGCCGCTCGCGCGTGCGGATCGAGCACGATCAGCGCCACGTTGTAGGGCCGGCCGTCGCCGATGCACACCGCCTGTCCGATCAGCGGACTGGACGCCTTGAGCGCGGCCTCGATCTTCGCCGGGGACATTCGCTGGCCCGTGGCGTTGGTGATCAGTTCGGCGCCGTGATCCCCGGCCGTCTGCTCTTGGTGGCCTGCACCTGCCATCGCACCCCAATGTACCGAGATCCGTTGCAATTCTCTTGCGCAGGCCCACGAGGAGCGACCGCCGCGCCGGCGAACCCCTACCGATGGGCACGAATCGGCTCGAGGCCTTCTCCGACGGCGTCCTCGCCGTGGCGATCACGCTGCTCGTCCTGAACATCACGGTGCCCGGGACCAGGCACCACACACTCGCCCACAACCTGGCCGAGAACTGGCCCCAGTATGCCGCCTACGTGACCTCGTTCATCACGATCGCGATCTGCGCCGCGGTTGCCGCCTTCTACGCGACGCCTCTGGCCAGCGGCGGCGGGGGTTAGGGTATGGCCGCCGGTGGATGTCCCCGACCGCTACTCCACGCGCGCGCTGCGACTGGCAGCCGTCGCGGCGGCGCTCGCCTGGGCTGCCGTCCCGATCGCCGTGGTCGCGTCCCACACGCTCCGCGACGGCGGCGTTGCGACCGGCACCGACAGCCCGCTGCCGGGGGCCGACCAGCTGTTCTACATGGACTCGATCCGTCAGAGCGGCGCGCACCTGCTGATCGCCGACCACTTCGACCTCGTGATCGGGCGTGCGGTGTTCCTGCATGCGCTGTACCTGCTGGCGGGCGTCGTGTGGCGGCTGGGCGTGCCCCTGCAGGGAGCCTTCTGGGCCCTGTCGCTGCTCGCGGCCCCCGCGCTGGCGCTGGGAGCGCTGGCGCTCGGGGCGCGCTGCCTGGACGGTCGCGGGGAGCGGGCGGCGGCCGTCGCCTTGGGGATGTTCTACATGTCCCCGCTCGTGCCCTTGCTCGCCTGGATCGGCGCCGTCGGCGCCTATCAGCGCTTCCTGCTCGAGCTCCCGGCCGGGGAGAGCATGCCCGCGTGGCAGCTCTGGGGCTATCCGCATTCCGCCGTCGCGGTGGGCATGCTGGCGCTGGCGTTGACCGGAGCTGCCTCGCTCGCGTCGGGAGCCGCGCCATCCGCGCGCCGGCTGGCGTGGATGGCCGCCGCCGCCGCTCTCGCCTCGTGGCTTCACCCGTGGCAGGGAGGGATCTTCATCGCGGTCGTGGCGGTGCTCGTGGTGCGCGAGCGCTCGTGGGCGCTGCTCCGGGCTCTGACCGTGCCGGTGCTCGCCGCCGTGATCCCGATCGGATACGAGGAGATCCTCGTCCATACCGACGCCGCTTGGCACCTGGACTCGGTGCAGAACGTCGCCTCGCATGTGCCGGCGTGGATCCTGCTGGTGGCGCTCGCGCCGCTTGTCGTGCCCGCGTTGCTCGGGGTTCGCGCGCTGGCCCCCGGACCGTGGCGCACCGTTCTCGTCGCCTGGCCCGTGATCGCGATCGTCGTCTACCTGCTGACCAGCGAGTTCCCCTACCACGCGCTCGAAGGGATCTCGATCCCGCTCGCGGTGCTTGCGGTTGCGGGCTGGCGGCAGCTGCCGCGCCGCGTGAAGCGAGGGTGGCTGGGAGCGGTCGCCGTTCTCGCCGTGGTGCTCCCCGGCGCGGCCTATGAGATCACGACCCTCAGGGACTCCCTGCGGACCAGCGCGTACTCGTACTTCCTCACCCCGAGCGACCATGACGCGCTGACCTATCTCGAGCACGCGCCCGGGCGGGGCGGGGTGATCGCGCGCTACGAGATCGGCATGGCCGTGCCGGCGTTCACCGGGCGGCGGACGTGGGTGGGCGAGTTCTCGTGGACGCCACACTTCGTCGCTCGCGTGGACGAGGCCGAGCAGCTGTTCCAGGGTGAGCTGTCCTCCGGTCGGGCCAGGCGTCTGGTCGAGTCCGTGGGAGCGCGGTACGCCCTCGTGGATTGCGGCGCCCGGGGCGACCTGCCGCGGCTGCTCGGCTCGCTCGTCATCGCCAGCGCGCGCTTCGGGTGTGCGTCGGTTTACGAGCTGCGCACGCGCGCGGGCGGGTAGCGTCACGCCCCGCCGCGCGTGTGCGGGCGGGTAGGCGTCACGCCCCGGCCGGCGATCCGGTCATCTCAGGGCGTGGGGCCGAGTGCGAGCTCCATCCCCGCCCCCGCGCTGAGCCCTTGATGCTCGTGGGGCAGGGCGTCCCGCTCGGCCAGCCGGAGCAGCGCGTCGACGGCCGCGGGCGCGAACTGGTGACCGCGTTCGCGCGCGCACTCGGCGAGCGCCTCCGCCCGGGTACTCGACAGCTTGTATGCGCGTGGCTCGGTCATCGCGTCCCAGGCGTCGGCGAGCGCGAGTAGCTGGGCGCCGTCGGCGATCTCCTGGCGGGCCAGCCGATCCGGATACCCGCCACCGTCCCAGCGCTCGTGGTGACCACGGATCCAGATCACCTGCTCGGCCTCGAGTACTTCGGCCGCGATGTAGCCGCCGAGCGGCGCATGGCGCTTGAGCTCGACCTGCTCATCCGGGGTCAGCGGCGAGGTCTTGGAGAGGATGGTGTCGGAGATCCCGATCTTGCCGACGTCGTGCAAGAGCCCGGCGGCGTGCAACTGACGCGCCCGTTTCGCAGTCCAGCCGAGCTCGAGCGCGAGGTGCTCGGCCAGCGACGCGACGCGCTCTGAGTGACTGTGAGTGGAGACATCCTTGGAGTCGATGGCCCGGGCGAGCGCTCGCACGCTCGCCATGGTCTGATAACGCTCGACTGTGGGCGCGGTGGGCGACGTGAACCGGCGCGCGTTCTCGGGCGTGTAGAGGACGGTCGCGTTGCGCCCGCCTGCCTTGGCCCAATAGAGCGCTTCGTCGGCGAGCCTCACCAGGTCCTCGGCCATCTGTCCCGATTCGCGCGCGCACACTCCGGCCGAGATGGTCAGACGGCCCACGCTGTCGAAGGGCCTGGTCGCGATCGCGCGGCGGGCGCACTCGGCGGCCGCAAGCGCGGCCGACTCGCTCGTCTGCGGCATCACCCAGGCGAACTCCTCGCCGCCGATTCGCGCCAGCAACCCGCCGCCGTCGACCTGGTCGGAAAGGCGCAACGCGACCTCGGCGAGCACCTTGTCACCGGTCTGATGTCCGTAGCGGTCGTTGATCTGCTTGAAGTGGTCGAGGTCGAACAGGGCGACGCTCAGGCTGTCGCCGTGATGGCGGGCCCGCTGAACCTCCGCGCGGAGGTGCTCGTAGAACGAACGGTGGTTGGCCAAGCCGGTGACCGGATCCGTCGCCGCCTGGCGGGCGAGCGCATCCCAGGCCTCGGCATTCGCCACCGCGACGGCCACGAGCTCGGCGAAGCGGGCGAGCCGGTTCTCGGCGTCCTTGGGGACGGATCCGCCCGAGAAGGATGCGCCGATCGAGCCCCAGAGCACGCCGCCGACCGAGATCGGCGCGCACACCGCGCCGGAGAGCGCGAGATCATCGATCAGCGGGTCGAGGGGCTCTGGCGGGTAGCTCTCCATCCGCACCTTCACTCCGCTGCGGTAGACCGCCGCGGCGGCGCTTGTGCCCTGGAGATCGATCTCCGCGCCGAGAACCGCGATCCCGGATGCAGCTGCGCCGCCGACGAGCCGGCCGACGCCGATCGACTCCTCGAACCGCACCACGCCGACCAGGGGGGACGCGAACAGGTTGGCGACCTCCTGGGCGACGGCTTGGAAGAGTGCTCGCGGCTCGGCTCCCGTCGCCACGGCCGTGGCGACACGTGACAGCGCCTGCTGCTCGGCGTCGTGCTGGACCCGCTCGGTCACGTCGACGGTGACCACGGCGCCGGCGAATACGCGGCCCTCGGCGTCGCGCACGGGTACGGCCCTGAGGTCGAACTCACGGCCCCGGCTCCTCACTTCCCACCGCTGCTCGTCTCCGGCCAAGGCAGCCCGGAATCGTTCCTCGAGGGGTCCGGCGATCTCCGGCGGGTAGACCTCGCGGACGGTCCTGCCCTCGAGCTCCGCAGGCTCCTGCCCGAAGTGGTGGAGCGCCGGACCGCCGGCCATCAGGTAACGAAAATCGGTGTCGAAGAGAACGAAGCATCCGTGGGGAAAGCCTCCGGCGAGGGCTCGGAGCTGCTCGGTATCGCGCCGCTGGCGGTCGGCGAGGGCGAGGACGGTGAGCCCGATCACGGTGATGATCACGACGATCAGGCCGCCCGGCGCCCAGCCGGTATTCGGATAGCGCGCCCCGCCGATGGCAAGGATGGGGACGAAGAGCACCGCTGCCGCCCCGGCGATCGCCACCGGGAGCTCGGCCCGGCGACCCCGGAACGCCGACCACACCACGGGCAAGACGACCAGCGACCCATACGCCGGGGTTGATCCCACGCCGGCCCGCAGCAGCGCCACAGAGGCCAGGAAGACGAGGATGACGACCGTGCCGGCCCAGCGCCGATGGTCCCAACGGCGCGAGGAGAGCAGGGCCGCCGCGACGGCGATCTGGAGCGCCAGCGCGACGCCGGCCTGGAGCGTCGACGTGTGGTGCTGGAGGCCGATCAGACCCCAGACTCCGGCCATGGCCGCCCCGTAGGGGGCCAGCGGACCTGCGCGGCGGGCGGCGGATGCGGTCACTGGGTTTGGGGGCCAGGCGGGCCCCTGCGCGACGTCAGCAAGCCGAATATCGGCAATCGCCGCGGAGGGCTTGAGCGCTACGAGCGCTTACGCCGCTTCGCTCTCGCTGTGGCTGGTCCAGGTCGCGTACATCTCGGCGTAGCGCCCGCGGCGCTCGACCAGCTCGGCGTGGGGGCCGACCTCGACGATCCGGCCCTGATCGACCACGACGATCCGGTCGGCCTTCATCGCCGTGGTGAGGCGATGGGCGATCAGGACGGCGGTGCGGGCCTCGAGCAGGATGTCGAGGGCAGCCTCGATCTTGGTCTCCGAGAGCAGGTCGAGGTTCGAGGTCGCCTCGTCGAGCACGAGCACGCGCGGGTGGGCGAGGAACGCACGGGCGAGCGCGATCAGCTGTCGCTCGCCCGAGGAGAGCGACTGCCCGCGCTCGTGGACGATGGTCTCGAGACCGTCGGGCATCCGTTCCACCACGTCCGCGAGACCGACCGCGCGGACCGCTTCCCAGACCTCCTCCTCGGACGCGTCCGGGCAGGCGAAGGCGATGTTGTAGCGCAGGCTCCCCGCGAACAGGAACGGCTCCTGGGGGACGACGCCGAGCTGGCCGCGCAGCGAGTCGAGCGTGACGTCGCGGAGATCGTGCCCGTCGATCAGGACCCGCCCCTCGGTGGGATCGTAGAAGCGGGTGATCAGCTTCGCGATCGTCGACTTGCCCGCCCCCGTCTGGCCGACGAAGGCGACGGTCTCGCCGGCGCGAATCCGCAGCTCGATGTCGCGGATCACGGGGACCGCGGGGTCGTAGCCGAAGGTCACATGGTCGAAGACGATGTCGCCCTGGATCGGGGGCAGCTCGGTCGCCGCGGCGTCCTCGGGGGTGCTCGGCGCGGTCGCGAACAGCGTGCGGAGCTTGACCAGCGAGGACTGACCCTGCTGGAAGGTGTTGTACTGCTGGACGAGGAGCTGGATCGGCGCGAAGAAGCGGTTGAGATAGAGGAAGAAAGCGACCAGGCCGCCGACGCTGAGCTGGTGATGGAGCACCATGTTGCCGCCGATCAACAGCAGCGCGCCCTGGCCGAGGTATCCCAGCAGCTGGGTGCCGGGTCCGTAGATCGCGTTGATCTGGGCTGTGTAATTGTTGGCGGCCCGGTAGTCCCCGACGACGTTGCGGTGGTGGATGACGTTGTGTCGCTGGCGATTGTGCGCGGTGACCGTGCGCACGCCGTGGAGGCTCTCGGACAGGTCGGCGAGGACGTTCGCGATCCCGTCGCGGACCCGGTTGTAGCCGCGCTCTGACGCGGCGCGAAACCACACCGACGCGAGCGTGAGCGCGGGGACGACGAGCGCGAGCGTGATCAGGGTCAGCTTGACGTCGATGGTGAACAGCACCGCGGTGATCACCACCATGGTCAGCGCCTGGACGGCGAGCTGGGCGAGGCCGTCCTGAAGCAGCGTTTGCAGGTTCTCGATGTCGCTCGTCATCCGGGTCATGATCACCCCGGCCTGCTCGCTGGTGTAGAAGTCGAGCCCGAGGCGCTGGAGCTGGGTGAACACGCTGACCCGCAGGTCGTTCATCACTCCGGCGGCCAGCCGTCCGGTCACCTTGGCCTGGCCACGCTGGGCGAGCGCGGTGACCGCGATCGCGGCGAGGAAGATCCCCGCCACCAGCAGGACCACGGCAAAGCTCTTATGGGTCGACATCCCGTCGTCGATCCCGATCTTGATCAGCTCGGGGCCGGCCTGGTTGGTGACGCTGACGATGCTCACGAGCAGCGCCGCGGCGGCACCGAGTTGCCAGTGGCGGAAGATCAGTCCTCTGAGCGTGAGCCGAGCCCCGAGGTCCCCGTCGGCCTGGTGGCTGAAGCGGGCCGTGGGCTCGGGGTGGTCGGGTTCCTGGGCGCGGAGCTTGTCTACCCCGGCCTGGAGCTCGGACGGGATGCCCGCGAACGGGAGACCGCCGCCGGGCGCCGCCGCGGCCCGGGACCCGCCGGTGGCCCCGAACGCACCACCGCTGACCGTGCCTCCGCCGAAGCTCATAGTTCTTCCTCCCGAGTTCGCCGCCAGGCGAACTCGCCAGCGACGCCGGAGGCGTTGCCCTCCTCGACCTGGGCAAGCACCTCTACGTAGAGCGGCGTCGTGGCCAGCAACTCGGCGTGCGTGCCGTCGGCGACGATCCGTCCTTGGTCGAGCAGCACCACCCGATCGGCGAGGCCGATGGTCGAGAGGCGGTGGGCCACGATCAGGGTCGTGCGTCCCTCCATCAGCACCCGCAGCCCCTCGTGGATCTCCTGCTCGACCTGGACGTCGACGGCGCTGGTCGCGTCGTCGAGGATCAGGATCGGGGGGTTGACGAGCAGCGTCCGGGCGATCGCGACCCGCTGGCGCTGGCCGCCGGAAAGCGTGTATCCGCGCTCGCCGACCACGGTGTCGTAGCCCTCGGGCAGCGCGCTGATGAACTCTTCGGCGCCGGCCGCTCGCGCCGCGTCCTGCACCGCTTCGATCGACGCGTGCGGCCGCCCATAGGCAATGTTCTCGCGGATCGAGGCCGTGAACAGGAAGGGCTCGTCGAGGACCACGCCGATCTGCGCGCGCAGGCTCGCCAGCGTGAGGTCTCGGACGTCGTGGCCGTCGACCTTCACCGCCCCGGCGGTGACGTCGTAGAAGCGCGGGAGCAGGCGCGAGACCGTCGTCTTGCCGCTCGCGGTCCGCCCGACCATGGCCACGGTCTCGCCCGGGGTCAGGTGCAGGGAGAAATCGGACAGGACCACCGGGCCGTCTGCGTAGGAGAACTCGACCGACTCGAAGCTCACATCCCCCTCGCAGCGGACGAGCTCGAGCGCGCCCGGCCGGTCGAGGACGGTCGGGGCCTCATCGAGGACCTGGTAGATCCGACCCGCCGAGGCCTTGGCCCGCTGACCGAGCATGATCAGCATCCCGAGCAGCTGGAACGGCGGCTGGAGCATGGTGATGTAGGCGCTGAAGGCGAGGATCGCTCCCACCTGGAGGTGGCCGTGGATGACCAGGTAGCCGCCGAACAGGAGCACCAGGGCGAGGCCGAGCTGGGGCAGGTTCTGGACCGTCGGCGTGAAGCGGGCGCGGATGTCGGCGTCCTGGATGTAGGCCCACTTGAGCCGGTCGGCGGCGCGGGCGAGGGAGCGGAGCTCGCGCGGCTCGGCGACGAAGGACTTCACCACGCGCACGCCGTTGATGTTCTCGTCGACGATCGTGGCGACGTCGGCGAGGCGGGACTGAATCAGCCACGAGACCGGGAAGATCGACTTGCGCATCCGCACGCTGGCGAAGTAGACGAGTGGAGTCGTCGACATCGCCACGAACGCGAGCGGCACGTCGATCGACAGCATGTATCCGAAGGCCACCAGCGCGACGGCGCACTGCACGAGAATCGCCGGGGCGAACGTGAGGTACATCTGGACCGAGCGAATGTCGGAGTTCGCGCGCGAGATCAGCTGACCCGACTGAACCCGGTCATAGAAGCCGAAGGACATTCGCGTCAGGTGCTCGTAGATGATGTTGCGCAGGTCGAACTCCATCGCGTAGGCGGTCCGCAGTAGGAGCAGCCGCGAGACGTACGCCGCGATCCCGGCGGCCACCGCGAGCGCCAGCACCAGTCGGACGTAGTGGGAGAGCGGCACGGTCCCCCGCTGCAGCGAATTCGTCACCGCCTGGTTGAGCAGGTTCGGGATCTGCACCTGGAGCACGAGGCCGGTGAACGAGAGGATCAGGGCGCTCAGCAGCGTCCGCTTGTGTGCGAGGACGATCGGGCGCGCTCGGTAGAGCCACGACCGGCTCCGGTCGGGGTCGATGGTGGCGCGAGGCGGCGGGTAGCGCGACTGCACCCCGATGGGCGCGAAGCGATCCGCGTCCCGGTCGGAGGGGAGCCCGCGTTCGGCGGCGGTCGCGCTCACCGGGCGCTCTCCGCGGGCGCGGCGGGGCGCGTAGCTTGCTCCCGTTCCGCCGGACCGCCGCGCCCGGCGGGGCGCGTCGCTTGCGCCCGGTCCGCTTTCGCGGCCCGGCGCGCGGCGCGATAGGCGTCGAGCGCCTCGCGCCAGGGACCGAGGCCCGCGAACGCCGCCGCGGCGCCGTCCGGGCGATGCGCGGCGATTTCGCTCAGGCGGCGTTCGATTTCGCCGTCGGCGGTCGCGAGCACACGCCTGCCTGCGGGCGTGAGGTCGTGGCCCACGCGGCGGCGATCCTCGACGCCGTGGTGGCGCTCGACGAGTCCGCGGGAGACGAGGCCGTCGACCACGCCGGTGACGCTGGGCCGGCTCACCGCGAGCTTGTCGGCGAGGGCGGACGCGGCCTCGTTACCTTCGCCGAGGAGGACCAGCACGCGGTACTGCGCGAGGCTGAGCTCTACGGTCGCGAGCGCCAGTTCGACCTGGCGGGCGAGACGAGCCACGACCCGGCCGGGCCGCTCAGGTGATTTGGCAGGCACATGGTTAGGGTACCGAAGTAAATCCGCCGGCGGTCGCGGGGCGGGCGCGAGACCGGGGCCACGGGGCGCGGCGGGGCGGGCTACAGGGCGGCGCGTGGGGGTCGACGCCCACCACGCAGCTTCGCCACCGCGTCCGGCACCCCCACTCGCGCCGAGGGGAACCGCGGGCTCCAGCCGAGCTCGCGCTTGATCCGCTCGTTCGAGCTACGCGCGGAGCGCAGCACGGCGGCGACGGGATCCCTGCCCGCGACCCGCCGCGCGAGCCACGCCGGGACGCGCCTGGGCTCGCCCACCCCGAGCGCCTGCGCCGTCAGGGCCGCGAAGTCGAAGTAGTGGATCGGCTCGTCGTCGACCACGTGATAGAGGGCGCCGGCCGGGGCGCGCTTGGCCGCCTCGACGCAGGCCTTCGCGACATCCTCGACGCGGACCACGTCCCACCAGTTCTGGCCCGAGCCGATCACCACCAGCCGCCCGGGCTGCCCCAGGCGCTTGACGATCTCCTCGGCGTACCACCCGCCGGGTCCGTAGACGTGGCTGGGCCGGATGATCACGCTCGGCAAGCCCGATTCGCGCACGAGCCGCTCGCCCTCCTGCTTGGAGCGTCCGTATGCCGTCTGCACCGGCAGCGCGGTGGTCTCGTCGAGCACGGCGCCCCCGGCGTCGCCGGTGACCACGGTGGAGACGAACACGAATCTGGTCTCCCCGCACGCCCGGCACGCGTCCAGCAGCCTCCGCGTCCCCTGGACGTTGACCTCGTCGATCTTGCGCGGATCGCGCTGCGTCGCGATCTCCGCGGCGAGGTGAATCACGCAGTCGGGACGGATGTCCTCGAGCAGCCGCGCCAGCGTGTCGCCGTCCCCAAGATCCCCGGCGGCGGCCCGGCTGCCCGGGGGCCCGGACCCCGGCCGGCGCACGAGCGCCGAGACCTGGTCCCCGCGCGAGAGCAACTCCGCGCAGACAGCGTGCCCGAGGAAGCCGCTGGCGCCGGTGACCAGTGCCTTCACCCAGTCAGCCCGTGTTTCGCAGCCCGCTCGCGATGCCGTTGATCGTGAGCAGGCTGACCCGGCCCAGCTGATCGTCGATCCCGCCGCTGGCCCGCAGCCGGCGCAGGAGCTCGAGCTGGACGAACGACAGCGAGGCCACGAACGGGTTGCGGCGGTCGATCGAGGCCTGGAGCACCGGCTGGCGGTCGAGCAGGCGCGTGCTGCCCAGGACCAGCCCGAGCTCGTGCCGCGCCCGCTCGAGCTCGGATGCCAGCGCCCCCCAGATCCGCTCGCGGGCCGGCCCGTCGTCCCACAGCCTGGTGTAGCGCTCGGCGATGCGGGGGTCGGCCTTGGCGCAGGCCATCGCGGCGTTGGACAGCAGGGTGGCGAAGAAGGGCCACGTGGCCGTCATCTCGCGCAGCAGCTCGAGGCCGTGGTCTTCGCGCGCGGCCGCGAGTGCCGTCCCAAGCCCGAGCCAGGCGGGGAGGACGATCCGCGACTGGGTCCAGGCGAACACCCACGGGATCGCCCGCAGGTCGTCGATGCCGCCCTCGGGTCGGCGCTTGGCCGGACGCGACCCGAGGCGCAACCGCGAGATCTCGTCGACCGGGGTGACGATGCTGAAGAAGTGGACGAAGTCGGGGTCGTCGTGGACGAGCGCGCGATAGGTCCGCTCCGAGCTCGCCCCCATCTCCTCCATCACCTGCTCGAACTCAGCTCGGCGCTCGGGGGTCCCGCGCAGTCCGGCGGTCAGGGTCGCGCTCGCGGACAGCTCGAGCTCACGATGGGCGATCTCGGGGACCCCGTATTTCGCGGCCAGGACCTCGCCCTGCTCGGTCATCTTCAGGCGTCCCTGGACGGTACCCGGAGGCAGCGCATAGATGGCCGCGTTCGTCGGTCCGCCGCCGCGTCCCACCGCGCCGCCGCGGCCGTGGAAGAAGACCCACGTCGCGCCGTGGCGGGCGATCACCTCGGCGCTGCGCACCTGTGCCCGGTACGCGGCCCAGCCGGAGGCCACGTAGCCGACGTCCTTGTTCGAGTCCGAATAGCCGATCATCACCTCCTGCTCGTCCCCGACCGACCGCAGCGCGGTGCGGTAGACGGGCTGCGAGAGCACGACGTCCATCGTCGTCGGGGCCGCTTCGAGCGACGCTCCGGCCTCGAACAGGGGCACGATCCGAAGCATCGCGCCCTCCCCCCCGGCGCGGCTGAGACTCGTCTCCTTCATCAGCAGCAGCACCTCGAGCAGATCCGCCGGACTCTCGGTTCCCGAGACGATGTAGGTCTCGACGGCGCCGCGGTGTTCCCCCACCAGGGCCCTGCGGAGCATGCGGAAGGTTTCGACCGTCTCGCGCGTGGAGGCCGAGAAGCCCGCGATATCGGAGGGGATCAGGGGACGCCGGTCGGCAATGTCTCGGGCCAGGAGCGCGATTCGCTCGGCCTCGGGCAGCCCCGAGTAGTCCTCGCAGATCCCGAGCGAGGCGTAGATCTCGTGCAGCGAGCGCCGGTGGATCCGCGCGTGCTCACGGATGTCCAGGCGCGCGAAATGGAAGCCGAACACCTCGACCTGGCGGATCACGTCGTGCAGGTCGCCGGTCGCGGTGAGCGATCCGCCGCCGTCGCACAGCGCGTGCTCGACGAGACGAAGGTCGGCGAGCAGCTCGGCCGGCTCCGCGTATTCCCCGGGCTCGCGTCGCCGCGTCGCCCGCACGCGTTCGCGCAGGAAGGTCAGCGCCCGCCGGTAGGGCTCTTCGGGATTGAGCGCCGCCAGCTGGACGGCGAGATCCGGATACAGCTCCGCGCCGAGCTCGAGAATCGGCTCGAGACTGCCGGCATGACCGCTGATCCGGTCCGAGAGCGACAGGCGGCCGGCGAGCAGCTCGACGCGCTCTTGCAAGAAGCGCAGGCACATGACGCGCATCAGGTCGAGGGTCGCGGTCGTCATCTCCGGGGTGACGTTGGGGTTTCCGTCTCGGTCCCCGCCGATCCAAGAGCCGAAGTTGAGCAGCGGCGGAACCTCGATCTCGTCGTCGGGGTAGTACTCGGAGAGGGCCCGCTCGAGGTCGCGGTACACGCGCGGGACGGTTTCCGCGATCGTGGTGATGAAGTGCACGAGACCCCCCCGGACCTCATCGAGGACGGTCAGGTTGATCGCCCTCAGCTCATCCGACCCCCACAGCTCCTGAACTGTCGCGAGGATCTGCCGGCGGGAGTCTTCGAGGTCGGCGTCCGGGCGCTCGTCGAGCTCGCGCAGCACGCGGAAGATGCGCTCGAGCTTCTCCAGCGTCGTGCGCCGCCGCGCCTCGGTCGGGTGCGCGGTCATCACCAGGCGGAGCTCGGCCCGGCGCAGGAGCACCCCGAGCTCGGCGGCGCTCGTGCCCCGGCGGGCAAGCGTGGCGACCGCCTCGCGCAGCGACCCCTGTCGCGGCGCCGGGGCCTGCTCGCTATCGCGCCTGCGGAGCCTGCGCACCCGGTCGTTGTCCTCCGCGAGGTTGACCAGCTGGAACCAGCGGGTGAGCGAGCGGACGAGGAGCTCGCTGCGATCGAGGTCGAGGTCGGCGACCAGCGCGGTCAGGCTGTCGGCCGCGGCGCCGTCGCCGTCATGGGCCGCGCGGGCGAGGGAGACCGCGCGGTTGTGGAGCTCGAGCGCCGCCTCGCCGTCGCTCCGTCGCACAACCTCGTCGAGGACGTCCGTGAGCAGCGACTCATCGGCGTCGAAGTCGCGGGCTCCCCCCTGGACCGAACCTTCCACCTGAGCAATGGTCGCAGCGCCGGCACTCGCGTGCCCCCCGACGGGGTCCGTCGGGTCCTTGGTCGACGTCTCGGCCACGGTGACCCGTCCTCAGCCCCGGCGCGCCACGCCGAACGGGGTTCCCTCGGAGTCCTTGCAGATTGCCCACTCCTCGCCCGGATGGACCACGCTGCCGCCGAGCGCCCGCACCTGGGCCAGCGTCGCGGCGACGTCGCCGACCGTGAAGTAGGGCAGCGAGAAGGTGTCACCGGGCCCGGTTCCGCGCTCGTGGATGCCGACCTCGGGCCCCGCGGAGTGGGTCTGCCAGCCGCGCCCCTCGCCGTCCCGGCGAGCCTCGAGCTCGACCCCCAGGAGTCCGGCCCAGAAGCGCCGGGCACGCTCGGAGTCGTCGGCCGGGAACTCGAGTAGGGACAGCGGCGGGGTGGACATTGAGATGGACGATAACGCGGTGCTGTTGCGGCGGGCATGGTGCCCGCGCCCGCGGTCACTTCAGCGCGTCGAGCACGATCAGCGTATCGCCGGCGGAGAGCACGGGGTCGTTGCCGACGCCGAGGTCCACGTGGCCGTCGCGGGCGATGCCGAGCACGAGTGAGCCCGCGGTCGCCCTGGCCTCGCTGAGCGGTCGCGAGACGAGGGTCTGATCGACTTCTCGCTCGCCGAGGCGGTAGTTCTCGGTGTCGACGAGCTGCAGCAGGAGATCGCCGGCCTCCGGGGTCTCGAGGCTCTTGGCCAGGGTGTGGCCGACCAGCTCGTCGCTCGCGAGCGTGTGCCCCACGCCGAGCTCCTGCAGCGCGCGGGCGACGCGGGGAGACTGGGTCAGCGCGTAGACCTCGAGCTTCGGCGGACGGTGAGGAAGATCGGCATACAAGGGGCGCGACAGCGCGCGGTTCGGCGCCACGTCCGGATGATGACCGCCGAGGTGGACATTTCCACCGGGTGGGCCGGGGACCCGGGTCTACACGGCCGCGGTCGCGACCGCGCGCACGCGGTCGTGGACGAAGGCGAGCTTCTCGATCACCGTCGGGGCCAGGGTGAACGGGTAGAGATCCTCGTGCCCCATGCTCCGGTTGATCGCGTTGAGCGCGTAGGTGAGCGGCAGCCATTCCGCGACCACCGCGTCGAAGGTGCGTACCTCGGCGCCGGGGGACGGCGCCGAGGAGAGCGACCGATCGGGCGCCGAGGCGGGACCCGACACAACCAACCCGAACGCCGCGGCGGTCTGGAGCGTGTCGAGGATGTGGAGGTGGTGGGCGAAGGTCTCTGCCCAGTCCTCCCAGGGATGCATGGTCGCGTAGGCGCTGACGTAGCGCTCGCTCCAGTCGGGCGGCGGTCCCTGGTCGTAGTGGCGCTCGATCGCTTCCTCGTAAGCGCGCCGGTCGTCGCCGAACAGGGCGCGAGCGCGCTCGCGCTCGCCGGTGCGCTCGACCAGGATCGGCCAGTAGTAGTGGCCGATCTCATGGCGGAAGTGGCCGAGCACGGTGCGGTATGGCTCGTCGAGCTCGGCGCGGCGCCGCTCGCGCCGCGCATCGTCGGACTCGGCGAGGTCGATGGTGATGACGCCTTCGTCGTGGCCGGTGACCACTGGGCCCGCGCGGCTCGAGAGCAGATCGAAGCGGAGGTCCTCACCGATCGGCAGCGCGAGGTCGAGCAGCTGGAAGATCAGCCGGCGCTTCGCGGCCTCCGCTTTCGCGAACGCGGCGAGCCCGTCGGGATCGTCGTCGGCCGGGCGCGTGCGCGTCAGGCGGCAGCTTCGGCATAGGGGACCCGCGTCGCCCTCTTCGAGCATCCAATTGCATGCGGCCAGGGCCGCGTTCGCGCATGGACGCAGCATCGCGGACTCGGGCCGGTCCAGCACTACGATGTCGAGCTTCGAGGGCACGAAGCCGAGCCTGGAC